>Ga0307376_10005357_pt1 | contig 11566 bp, 12 predicted proteins | sample TR2MG_FD_202536 | JGI IMG/M metagenome (GOLD analysis project Ga0307376, IMG submission 202536) | Soil microbial communities from Risofladan, Vaasa, Finland - TR-2 | ecosystem: Environmental > Terrestrial > Soil > Coastal area > Acid sulfate soil | place: Finland: Risofladan, Vaasa | collected... | reverse complement strand
GGACGGGCAACCCGATATTGGTCATTTCCGCCAGGTTGGCTCCCTTGCCCCCCAGCAACGCTTTCATGTCCGCGCGGCCCTCTTCGAAAAAGTAGACGTACTTACCCGACATGCCTTTCCCCCCTGTAATATATCTCTAGTATCCGGCTGGCGGTTTCTTCGACCGCTTTACTGGTTACATCGATAATGGTACAATTGGCCTTTTTCATAACTGCCTGGGCATATTCCAGTTCTTTGAAAATCCTGGACAGGGAAGCGTAGTCGGCGCTGTCCACGAGACCCAGAGCCCGTAACCGCTCGCTTCTGATCCCGTTCAGCTGATTGGGATCAATGGTCAGGCCGATCAGGCGGTGAGGCGGCAGGCGGAAAATCTCTTCCGGGGGCGAGACTTCGGGTACCAGGGGTACGTTGGCTGCCTTGACATGTTTATGGGCCAGGTACATACAAAGCGGAGTCTTGGAGGTGCGGGACACGCCGATGACCACGAGGTCGGCGTGCAGGATGCCCCTCGGATCCTTCCCGTCATCATAGCGGACGGCAAACTCGATGGCTTCCATCCGGCGAAAGTACTCGTCGTCGAGGCGACGCACCAGACCGGGTTCCAGCCGGGGCGGCCGGGCAAAAGCCCGGGCCATGGTTTCCACCATGGGAGTCAGGATATCCACCACGGGCAGGTTGCGAAGCGCAGCTTCCCGAAGCAAAGCCTCCCGCATCTCCGGCAGCACCAGGGTATAGGCGATCAGGCAGGTGCCGCTCAAAGCAGCTGCCTCCACAATCTCCGGTATTTCCTGAAGATCGCTGACGTAGGGTACGCGGCGGATCTCCACCATGCCGCCGTCAAACTGGCTGGCCGCCGCCCTGACAACCAACTCCGCCGTCTCGCCGATGGAATCGGAAACGATGGTCAAAACCGGTCTCACATTGGAAATGGAAATATCAAGACACCTCCTAACCTAACCTCTTCCTCCCAATTCAACGAAAAGCCTTGTAATGTTCGTTTTGCTCAACCGGCCGATAACCTCGTAGTCCGCATGTCCGTCTTCCCCACCGGCAGGCCGGACCACCGGCAGGGCATCCACGGCGTGGGTTATTATCTTTTGGGCCGCCTGCCACACCGATTCCTCCGGTTCGACCATGACCACGTTGGGCATCCTGGTCATGATTACACCGACGGGCAGCTTGTGCATGTCCTGGCCCCCCAGACCGACCTTCAGAAAATCCTTGCGCGATACGACTCCTTCCAGAATTCCCCCCTCCCGTACTACAAAGAGAGTCCCCACATCTTCAATAAAGATGGTTACCACGGCGTCGTACACGGAACAATTCTCCATAACCGCCACCGGTACCGACTTTATATCACCCACCCGGACGCGGTGCAGGTGCTCCATCTCCAGCCGGCCGCGCGGCTTGTTGCTCACGTAGTAGCCGACTCTGGGCCGGGCTTCCACCAGGCCGGCCATCGTCAGAATGGCCATATCCGGACGCAGGGTAGCCCGGGTAAGGTTCAGCCGCTCGGCAATATGCTCGCCGGTTATGGGCCCTTCCCGTTTGACGATATCCAGAATGATTTCCTGTCTCCGGTTCAATTCCATTCTGTCATCCCCCGCGCCAATCCCAATTATGGCGCCCTGGTAAACTCAGATTATATTTATATCTTCAAAGACCGTTTTCCTGCCGGTTCGGGCCTAACCGACCTTCTAGCCGGCCAGGCGGCTCAAATCGGCCACTGAAGCGGTCAGGGCGGCCACCTCCTGCAGAAGCGCCAGCCGGTTTTGCTTCAATTCCGGGTCATCCACCATAACCATGACCGCGTTGAAGAAATTGTCCACCGGACCAGCCAGACCGGCTATTGCCCCAAGGGCCCGTCCGTAGTCGGCCCCGGCCATATACCGCTCCACTTCCATGCGGGAAGCGAGGCACCGCCGGTAAAGATCCTCTTCGGCCGGATCCCGGAACAGGGATGGGTTGACCCGCCCGGCCGGGGCGTCCTTGGAAAGGTGGTGCGGCCTGGCATAAGCCGCCATCAGCGAGGTAAATTCCTGCCCGGCCCTGAAGTCCTGCAGCGCAGCCGCCCTGGCCCAGACGTCGGCTATGTCGTCACAACCGTAACTCAAAACAGCTTCCACCGTGTCGTAGGACAGGCCCCGTTCGAGGAAAAGACCGCGCACTCTCGACCGGAAGAACTCGAGGACCTCTGTTTGCGCGACCTGCTCCTCCAGCTTGAAGGAAAAACCGGCCAGGCCTTCAAAAGTCCAGGCCACCAGGCGGGAAAGGGACAGGTGGAAATCCCCGGCCAAAACGATGTGGCACACGCCCAGGGCCTGCCTGCGCAGGGCATAGGGGTCCTGGGAACCGCTGGGCAGGAGGTTCTGGGAGAAGATGGCGGCTACGTGATCCAGCTTGTCGGCCAGGGCCAGCGCGCATCCTGCCGGGCTGGCCGGCAGTTCGTCGCCGGCAAAGCGCGGCAGGTAGTGTTCGTAAATGGCCTGGGCCACCGCCGGGTGCTCCCCGCCCGCCGTCGCGTATTCCCGGCCCATGGTCCCCTGCAGTTCGGTGAACTCGTAGACCATGGCCGTGGTCAAGTCGGCCTTGGCCAGCGTTGCCGCACGCTCCAGGTGCTTTAAGTCCTGTCCGGTCAAGGACATGGCCCCGGCAATTTTGCCGGCCAGTTCCCCGATGCGCCTGGTCCGGTCGTAGAGGGTGCCGAGCCCTTCCAGGTAGACTATCTTACGCAGGTCCTCCACCCGGCTCTCCAGGGGCTGGCGCAGGTCCTCCCGGTAGAAGAAGGCGGCGTCGGCCAGGCGGGCCCGCAGCACCCGCTCGTTCCCCGTCCGTACCGTGTCCAGGTGGTCGGCCGAGCCGTTGCGCACGGTAATGAAAAGAGGCGCCAGCGAACCACCGGGCATCTCCACCGGGAAATACCGCTGGTGTTCCCGCATGGAGGTTATCAGCACCGCCCGGGGCAGGGAGAGATACTCCTCCTCGATCCGGCCGGCCAGGGCGGTGGGGTACTCCACCAGGTTGTTCACTTCCTCCAGCAGGTCCGGATCTTCCCGCACGCTGCCGCCGGCCGCCCCGGCCAGGGCGTGGATCTGCCGGAGGATGGTTTCCCGGCGCTCCTCTACGTCGGCGATGACGTAAATCTCCCGCAGTCGCTCGAAATATTGGGCAGCGTGGGCCAGTTCCACCGCCCGCCCCAAAACCCTGTGTCCGTACGTCCGGCGCCCCGCCCGGCAACCGGCCAGTTCGAAGTCCACGACCGCATCATCCAGGAGGGCGACCAGCCAGCGAATGGGACGGATGAAAGGGAACTCCAGGGAGCCCCAGCGCATCGGCTTGGGAAAGGACAGCGAGGTAATGAGGGCCGGGGCGACGTCACGCAGCACGTCCGTAAGCGGCCGCCCGGCCTTTTCCTGGATGGCAAAGACATAGTCCACCGTTCCCGACCCCGACCCACCCTTCGGGTGGGTGCCCGGCCGGACCACAAGGTCTTCGATCCTAACACCCTGGCTTTTGGCAAAGCCCGCCCCAGCCCGGGTCGGCCGCCCATCTTCGTCAAAGGCCGCTTTGGCCGCGGGCCCCTTGACCTCGCGTACCAGGGGCGGTTGCCGGTCAGGCAGGTCTTCGACCAGCAGGGCCAGACGGCGTGGTGTGGCCGCAGTTCTGACAGGCCCGCAGATCAGCCTCTCCTCCGCCAGGCGGGCCTGCGCCAGTTCCGAAAGACTAGCCATGGCCGCGCTGATGAAGCGGGCCGGCATTTCCTCGGTGCCTATCTCCAGTAAAAAGGTGGCCATCAGCTCACCCCCCGGTTCAAAAGCGGATAGCCCATCTCTGCGCGCTGGTTCACGTATTCTTGCGCGGCCAGCCGCGCCAGATTCCGCACCCGGCCGATGTAGCCGGTGCGCTCGCTGACGCTGATGGCCCCCCGGGCATCCAGGAGGTTGAAGGTGTGGGAGCACTTGAGCACGTAGTCGTAACCGGGCAGCACCAGGGAAGAGGACAGGATCCTCCTGGCTTCCTGCTCGTACATCTCGAAAAGTTTGAATAGCAGGCTGGTGTCGGCTTCCTCGAAGTTATAGCGGGAATGCTCCACCTCGCCGCGGTGATGCACGTCGCGGTACGAGACGCCGTCCGCCCAGGTTATGTCGTAGACGCTCTCCACCCCCTGGATGAACATGGCCAGCCGCTCCAGGCCATACGTAATCTCGGAGCTCACCGGGCGGCAGTCCTGCCCCCCGCACTGCTGGAAGTAGGTGAACTGGGTCACCTCCATACCGTCCAGCCAGACCTCCCAGCCCAGGCCCCAGGCCCCCAGGGTGGGGGACTCCCAGTTGTCCTCCACGAAGCGGATGTCGTGCTCCGCCTGGTCGATGCCGATAGTCTTCAGGCTGGCCAGGTATAGTTCCAGGACATCGTCCGGCGAGGGTTTCAAGATTACCTGATACTGGTAGTAGTGCTGCAGCCGGTTGGGGTTTTCCCCGTAGCGGCCGTCCGTGGGCCGCCGCGAGGGCTCCACGTAAGCCACCCGCCAGGGCTCCGGTCCCAGCGCCCGCAGGAAGGTGGCGGGATTCATGGTTCCCGCCCCTTTCTCCACATCGTAGGGCTGTTGCAACAGACAGCCCTGTCCGGCCCAAAAGGACTCCAGGGCCATGATGAGTTGTTGAAAATTCAAAGGCCTTTTGCTCCTCTCCCCAAAAAATAAAGCCCCCCGTCCGGCATCGCTGCCAGGGACGGGAGGTTTTCCCGCGGTTCCACCCTGCTTGACCGCATAGCGGCCCTCTCTAAAGGCAGGCTTTACTCACCAGGACATGCGCCGGGCTTTCCTCCTGCGGCTCGGAAACGCCTTTCACCGGCCCCGCCCTGCCGTAATCGCACCGTGCTACGGCTCTCTGTCAAGGCTCATCCGACTACTCTTTTCCTCATTGCCTTTGGTTTATCCACTTAACGAGTAATTTAACACATAAGGCGGCGGCCCGTCAAGAACCGTCTGTTTCCATGTTTCCATGTTTCCATGTTTCCATGTTTCCATCAGGATCGGCGCCGTGAAGTTTAGGCGGACCACGCCGGGGCGGCTCTGGGGCAGGGCTGGGGCCGGCCAGCCCTCCTCGGAGGAACCGGATGAATGCCTGGGTATTGGTCTCGCGCCTTCCGGATTTCAGATGTGGTGGAGGAGTTTGCCGCTTTATACAGAATACAAAAATATATGGCGATCGAAGGAAGAACCTTCTGACGCATTTGCCCAATCCTGCTATCTGACGGAGATAGCACCTTCCCTTGGTATAATGCCATCCTTTGGGGGTAGTGATACGTGGTTGATTATGACCTTAACCGTGTGGTGTTCCAGCGGCTGGCCGACCCGGAGACCGGTCAAATGGTCAAGCGTGCGCTGGCCCAGGGAGTGGTCCTCGACACCTGGATGAACGGGGAAAAGGAGGAGCAGTTCGGCGAGGAAGCCGAAGTCGCCCCGAAGAGGCATTGCGCACCAGAGCCATCTTTCCCGCCTACCAGATGCCTGAGCAGTATGTGAGTTGTGTTTTCCACGAACTCCTTTTCTCGATGGCTCTCTACGCGGCCCAAAAGAAAAAAGGGCACCGGAAAGTGAACCTGCCCGAAGTGGAGGACGCCATTAGCTGTCTCAGCCGCTTCATAGCCGGCGAACCGGAGATGCTGACCGCAGTGGGCAGATTTTTCTTCATCGTCTCGTCGCATGAAGATCTAAACGCCATAAGCTACTACGGGCGAATGAAGAAAGAAGACTTCCTTTTCGGCAGACTTCATCGGCCTTGGTCCAACCTGGTCCTCACCGCGCAGTTGGCTGTGTATCAGCGGATGGATCTGATAGAGGATCTTTACGCCAGCGAGGGGGACATGCTTTCCCTAACCCCGCACGGTCTGCACCTATTGGCAATACTGCGCAGGATTCTCAGCGAAGCCGGTGAATTTCAGTGGCGAACGGATAACCAGCGGTGGGTAATCTTCGGCGAAACGGATTATGACAAGATCGGCGGTCACGTCTTTCCTGATGCAAACCAAAATACGAGGGAATATCTCGAACGGCTCAGCCTGCAAAGCGGCATGAGGGTTCTGGAGATAGGCGCCGGCACAGGTCGGACCACGGTGGATCTGGGCCTCTGTGATCTGGTGGGACCGGACGGTTCGATCGTAGCCCTGGACCCCACTGTAGCCCTGCTGCAGAAACTGGCCGTAAAATGCCGCGAACGCGGCATCAAGAACGTTGAAATTGTGCGGGGGGTGGCGGAGAAGCTGCCTTTCCCGGACAACAGCTTCGATGCGGCTATCGCTGTCCATTCCCTCCATTTCACCGACGCCCCGAAGGCTGTCGCCGAAATGGTGCGGGTAACCAAACCCGGGGGGTTCATTTCCGCACTGAGCCCTCCGCCCGAATTCGACATGCGGGAAATCCCCGTGGTGGCTACATGGTTTCGCCCTTTGGTAAACATGGCCGAGCGCCTGAGGGTGCCGTTTGGCGAGCACAACGGATTGCCCGTCGGCCTCCTGAAGACGATCTTTGGGAAGAACATGGAAGATGTTGAAATGTGGAACGTACCCTTCACCTGGTCTGCCGAGGATTACCGAAGTTTCCTCGCTTTCATGGTGAAAGGAGCGGCCTATTTTCAAAATCTTCTCTGCCGCCTGCCCTACCAGGAGCGATGGGACATCATGCGGCGTTTGGAAGAGGATGGAGCGAAGATCGCGGCGGAGACTACCAGAGAAGAAAAATGGCGCGTCAGTCTTCTCGAAGCCGCCTATGGCCGGGTCCCGGCTTCCCTTTAACGCTCCGCCAAGCCGTAGATTAGTCTGCCGGTCAACCGGTTGGACCCGGCGGGAAGCGGGGCATACGAAGGAACAGACCGGGCACCGGCATGATGCCCGGTCTCAGCGGTAACCGCCTGGAGCTTATCCGCCGCCGGGTGACCGTGCCTTCTACTTCGTGTCCCCGACCCCGGGGTCGTGCTCATCCTCAGGGACAAGCCTCTCTCCGTCCGGCGTCTCCACTTCGAAAGTGAATTTCTTGGCCATGCCGGCGACGGCGCCGAGAGCCCCCAATACGGCCAGTTCGCTGGAGGCCAGCGCCCCCAGAATGCCCAGGGCCCCCATCGTTGCCGGTACCTCGAGCACGGTCCGCTCCCCGTCCTTAACCCGGAGGCGGGTCCCCTGCGCCCGCTGCCAGACGTCCTTGACCTGGCCCCACATCTCGGCCGCCCGTTCCCCTAACTCCCCGACCGGACCCGTGGACCTTTCCTCCAGAAGCAACAGGGCCTCCACCAGGTCGCCGCCGGCGCTTTCGAGCGCCTCCCGGGCCTCCCGGTAACCGACGTTGAAGCGTTTTCTCAAGATATCGATTTTTTCCAGTTCCTCACTCACGTATGCCACCCCCGGTCAATCAGTTTGTCCCAATTAGCGGTTCCATCCACCAGCTTGCCAGCCCCGCCTTCTTTTTATGCGCCCGGCCCGGGTCGCCGAAGGTCTTCCAGGAAGCTGAGCGACCTGGCCCGGTGCTCCAGGTGATACTCCCAGAATTGTCGCAGGGCGGTCTTGATTTCCTGCCGGGTGTAATCCGGCACCTTCAACAAGCCAACCCGTTCCGGGGGCAACCGGGTCAGCGAACGCATCACGGCCATGGCCTGCGGCGACAGTAACACCGTCCGGTGCCCCGGGGCGCAAGTCCCGCAGACCACACCGCCCGCCCCGGCGGCAAAGGCCAGCCGGCCCCCCTCTATTTTATCGCCACAGGAGACACAGTGGTCCAGCTCCGGGCGGTAGCCCATGCAGGCAAAAGCCCGCAGTTCGAAAGAGCGGGCCAACAGCTCCGGATCCACGTCGCCCAGGAGGCCCAGCCCTGTCAGAAGCAGGAGGAACAGGGGCTCGTTGGGCTCGCCGGCCGGGGAGAACACGTCGACCAGTTCGCTGAAATGGCTGGCGTAACTCAACAGGTCCAGGTCGTCCCGGATGCGGATAAACATCTCCCTGGTTTCACACTGGCTGACGGTGTCCCATTCCCGGCCCCGGGAGAGGAGAAAATCCGAGTAACAGAAGGGCTGTACCGCCCCCCGCTTGCGGCTGCCGGGCTTGGCCGCCCCGTAGGCCATGGCTTTAATTTTCCCGTGGGAGCGGGAAAACAAGATCAGCAGCCGGTTTCCTTCGTTGAGCTCCCTGGTTCGCAGAACCACGGCATCCGCCCGGTATGATTGCAACGGAAAAAACCTCCCGCCCAACAGGAAAAAAAGTCCTCTACATGGTAAGATAATAGCATAGAAAGGAAGGGAATAGCCAGTGCGCATCGTTGTGGGTATAACCGGCGCTTCAGGGGCCGTTCTGGGAGTGACGCTGCTCCGCGAATTGGCGGTGCGGGAAGTGGAGACCCACCTCATCCTGAGCCGCTGGGCCACGGAGACCCTGGCCCTGGAGTGCCGGCTGACCCCGCAGGAGGTCGCCGCCCTGGCCAGCTTCTCCCATGCCGCGGACGACCTCACCGCCCCGGTGGCCAGCGGCTCCTTCCGGCACGACGGCATGATCATCGTGCCCTGCAGCATGAAAACCTGCGCCGCTATCGCCCATGGTCTGGCCGACAACCTGCTGGTCAGGGCGGCCGACGTTACCCTGAAGGAGAGGCGCCGTTTGATCCTGGCAGCCCGCGAAACGCCTCTGTCGGCCATCCACCTGAAGAACCTGCTTATCCTGGCCCGGGCCGGCGCCATCATCGCCCCACCGGTGATGTCCTTCTACCACCAGCCGTCTTCTACCGAAGACATGGCCCGCCAGTTTACCGGCCGGATGCTCGACCTGCTCGGCATCGAAAGCGAACTGGCCGTCCGTTGGGGAGAACCGCACGGAAGCGGCCGACCGAAAAAAGGAAAGGGGGAAGAGATATGAGCAAAAAGGTAACCCTGTATACCAAGACCGGCTGCCCATACTGCGCCAAAGCCCTCGAACACTACGGCGCCGAGCGGTACACCATCGAGGAGATTAACCTCAGCGAACGGGTCGACCAGATTCCGCGGGTCAAACAGCTCACCGGGGATACGAAGGTACCCGTAATAGTCGAAGACGGAAACATAACCGTCGGTTTTGCCGGCGGCGGTTGAAGGGTCTGAACCCACCGGCGGCTTCGCCGGTGCAGTTTCCCTGCCGGACCGGCCGCGTGGCCGGCCCGGCTTTTTCCCGCCGGCCCGGTCTTTCCTCAGCCCTGCGCTTTCCCGGACTCCCGGTCCGGCAGGCCGAACCGTTCTCTGACCACGCCGGCCAGCTGCCGCAGGGTCGTAAAGGCCATGTTCACCGTACGGTCGCCGTCGGCGTTCACCAGGCAGCAGCGCGCCGGGGCCAGCCAGGCCCGCTGCGCTATCCTCTCCCGGTCAATGCCCCGCTCGTGCAGGTAATCCCACAGGCCCAAAAGCCGGTCCAGCAACGTCTTCTGGTCTTCAACGCTCAACTCCTCACTCAGGGTGGGCACGATGCCCCAGGAGATGAGGCCGCCCCGCTCCAGGAAGGCGGCTATTTCCTCCGTGTAGCGCACGAAGATAGGTCCGTTACCGAAGATATCCACGGAGAGGATGTCCAGGTCCAGACCGCTTAACAAGAAAGACCAGTCAGGGTTGCCGCACAGGTGAACGCCCTTCGGGCCCTCCAGGAGACCCAGGAAGGCCCGGAAGTCCTCCTTGGCCAGACTGGAGGGGTAGCCGGTAAAAGAACCGAAAAGGATCTCCAGCCCGGGTTCGTCCATCCAGACAAAGGCCTGCGGGTGGACCGCCTGCAACTGATGATACTGGGCATTGGCCTTGCGGGCGATAAAATCGTAGAGAAAAGAACGTATTTCATCGTTGTAAATGATCGGCCGCAAATCCTCATCGTGGATTTTAAAGCCGAAACTGATCGGACCGATGCTCTGGCCCCGGATGAGCGGGTAGCCCGAGAGGTCCCTAGCTAAAAAGGCGTCCAGGGCCGCCGAATAACGGGGTGACAGCCGGAAAAACGCGTCGTTATCCGCTCGCTCTATGTAGGCCGGCAACTCGGCGTAAAACCGCTCCAGTTCCAGTTGAACACGCAGCTTTTCCTCATCGGCGACGATGCCGGGAAAGTGCTCGCTGACCTGCACGTACATGTCTTCGTAGAAGCTGTAATGGGGCAGTTGTGGCCAAAAGGGAATGTCCACGGAAAGGGCCACATCCATAGCCGCTTCAATGCTGGTGTGGGGCAGGATACCCATGGCCGTGGTCAGGCAGTTGCCGGGAAGCTCCAAACTCAGATACCCCCTCGTTGATCGGAGAACGTTTCAAATCTAGTCTCCATGATTGTAGACATTATACCATGAGATTCGCCTGCCAGTCCCGCCGGGGCCGGAGCACACCGGTGTTACCGGCGGCTTGCCCCTCGGTCCGCTCGCCAAGAATTAACAGTGAATCAATATACTTTAACCTTGTCTAAGTTCCGGCATAATATTCCGCTGTTAGACTCCTGATTTTTCCTATTCCGATATTTCTCCTTCATCACACAATGTTTCACTTAGATTTACAAGATGGCCTGCAGAAGAATCGGACGACAGCTCCCAAAGATATAGTGATGCGACTGAACCATAGGGAGAATATCGTTTCCTATATCTTTCAAACTTTGCTTTATCCAGCTTTTTCAGGCTGTATAAATTCGTCATTCCCCGCCTGATAGCAAGATCACCCCAACTTAATACATCGGGTCGCTCCATTGAGAAAATCATCAGCATTTCGGCCGTCCAGACACCGATGCCGTTCAGGGAAGACAAACGCTTGATAATATCGCTGTCGGGCAGTTCGGGAAATTCCGCTATATCAAGTTCCCCTTGCGCCACAGCGTCACCGATCCCTTTTATATACCCAGCTTTACGCATGGATAAGCCGCATTTTTGTATTTCCCCTGCCGTGGCGGCGACTATGCTCTGCGGCGTTATCTCGCCGATGCGCTCCTTCATCCTGTTCCAAACAGTATCAGCCGCTTTCATCGAGATTTGCTGACCCACAATACTGTTTACAAGGGCGGCAAACAAATCAGGAGTGACCTTACGTTCTATCATCCCGATCCGCTCGATGGCAACTCCTAATTTTTTGTCTTTCTTTTTCAGATGGTTCAGTTCTATTTGACCGTATTTAAAAATATCCATGTGGCTTTTCCAACTCCAAACGATAAGGGATATCAGCAGTAACTACTCTCCCGCATTGGCCTTGGCGATATTTTCCTTTAGTCCCTTCCCTCGCCGACAACCAGTCCCACCACCCGGCCGGCAGCCAGGGTTTTGGGCACATCGATCAGCCGCTGGTTGGGTGAGCCGCGGAAGGGCAGGCTCAAGTCCCGCACGGCCAGCAGGAACGGCCCGTCCACCAGTACGTCGATCAGGGGGAGTACCGGGTGACCGGCCACTTCCTCGTACGAGTACCCGGTATAGACCCAGATGTCCAGGTTCGGAAAATTCTCCCGCACGGCCCGGCAGAGAGAAAAAAGCCCCCGGGGCTGAAAAAAAGGATCACCGCCGGAAATGGTCAGGCCCCGGGTCAGCGGCGTGACACCTTCCCCGATCCTG
>Ga0307376_10005350_pt1 | contig 11576 bp, 4 predicted proteins | sample TR2MG_FD_202536 | JGI IMG/M metagenome (GOLD analysis project Ga0307376, IMG submission 202536) | Soil microbial communities from Risofladan, Vaasa, Finland - TR-2 | ecosystem: Environmental > Terrestrial > Soil > Coastal area > Acid sulfate soil | place: Finland: Risofladan, Vaasa | collected... | reverse complement strand
AGCGTTATCATATCTGCTGAGGACATCTTGGCTACTCTGTAATTGGTCAAATAAAAATAAGTAATATTACCAGTATCGCCTATATCTAAACCCGTCCAGTTGATGCCAGCACCATACAAATACAGATAAGTAAGGCCTGTAGGTAATGCACCATTATATGTCCAGTTGATGCCAGCACTATACAAATACAGAGAAGTAAGGCCTGTAGGCAATGCACCATTATATGTCCAGTTGATGCCAGCACTATACAAATACAGAGAAGTAAGGCCTGTAGGTAATGCACCATTATATGTCCAGTTGATGCCAGCACCATTCAAATACAGAGAAGTAAGGCCTGTAGGTAATACACCATTATATGTCCAGTTGATGCCAGTACCATACAAATACAGAGAAGTAAGGCCTGTAGGTAATACACCATTATATGTCCAGTTGATGCCAGCACTATACAAATACAGAGAAGTAATACCTGTAGGTAATGCACCATTATATGTCCAGTTGATGCCAGTACCATTCAAACGCAGAGTAGTAAGGCCTGTAGGTAATGCACCAGATAGCGTCATAGTACCTTCAATAATCAAGTATGTTAACGAAGTAAGAGCAGACCACTTTGTCATATCACACGAATTGTCTATATCGTTATCAAGCTTAATATACGTTATATCCGTATCATCACCGCTAACCCAGAACTTATAAGTATCTGCCCCTGAATATGAGCTTGTCTTAGTTATCAGCGTTGCATCCTGACCAACAACTTCCTCACTCGTTCCATCTCCCCAATTAATAGTTATTGTGCTTGTTGAGGGTGCTTTGAATTTAAAGTCAAATTGCGTATCTGTGTAAGCTATTGTAAGGGCTATAATAGCATCACCCCATCCTTCCCCTTTTTTAGAATACATTCGGGGCCCAATAGGGGGGCTGTGTCTAAATCGTCTCTGCATGATGTTTATGCTTTATATGAACCAATGACATGTACTTCCTGAGTAGCTGTCCCACTAATAGCGTAAATTTCATTCAGTGAATCATGTTCAACCGTTATTTCTTCATCTGGCTGAAGAACATATCCAACCCCATCCGTAACACCACTTCCGCCTATAGTTATCTCATCTGCATTATCTGTAGCTGACTTGATGGTTATATAACCAGGTTTAGCTACATCCTTTACCTTAACGGCAGTTACTCCCACCACCACCTTTTCTCCGAAGAAGGTGTCTGGATATTTGGTATTATAATTTACTGAATCAGCCTCATCAATAGCCGTATTAAAGGCGTGTATCCACGCCACTACCGCAACATATGTATTGCCATCAATAGTATGACTGGCTAAATCAGTACTAGCCACTTCATATACTATTCCGTTAGGCAGAGACGAACCCTTCCTTGATATGATTATCTTAGATAAATTAGATGTCCGTGCGACCAAATCTAATCCTTGATATTTATTAGACCCAAATTTAACGGTAGCACTCGTTCTATCTATGGTAATTGCATTTGTGCCTGCTCCCATAACTTTTAATTTTAAATTATTACTTTATTATTTATATATATTTTATGCAAAGATAGCAAAACTATTCTACCTCCTTCCCAAGGGCTTTGAGCTCCTTGAACATCTCATCTTTTACTTCTGCCTTGGCTTCTGTCCATAATGCCCCTATCTCAAAATCCCATTTTGTCTTACCCGTTTCCTCAATCTCTACCTTCTCTTTCCACCTTTTAAGTGTTTCACTGCTCTTACGATTATACATCTTCATGAACAATTTGGCATATTCTACCGTCACCCTCTCATTAAATTCAAACAATTCACTCTTGTTAAGGGTATATTTACCTACCTTTACGCCAGACCCCGAATAGGGGAAGTAGGCTTTATGTTTCTTTATTACATCCCATGCGTTCTTTAATAGTTCGTAGTCCTCACCCTGTGGGTCTGGGTCTTTGACCTGTCCCCATCTGAATAATTCTGTTTTAGCTTCTTCCATGGCGCCCTTACGCAATACGTGTACGTCCTTTTGTACACCTGTCCATATTTCTTCGCCTACCTCCTCCTTATCTTCCATCCTTTTCTTTACCGTCTCTTCATCCTTCATATATTCCTTTAGCCTATCAGAGAACTTTTCTCCCATAAGTAAGGTGTAATCATAAAATTCTTTCTCTTCAAGTGTCCTGTGTTCAAGGCCATCCTTTGTCTCTATATTCATAGGAACATTATGTAATTTGTTAGGCATATAATTATGGCGTATCAGAAACTGCCATCTCTCATCAGCCTCAACGATATTAAGCCAGTGTGTATATGGAAGCAGCGTCTCACCGGGATAGGTTTTGCAAACATCCCCTAATTGGTCTATGTTGGGATAATTTATAAATAACTGTAATCCCATAGAGTATCCTAAAATACCCCTTATCTCTTTCTGTGAATAAGATGTAGGGTCAAAGAATTTCTCTACCTGCCTTACGAAATTATTATTCCATGGTAGAACTGTTGTGGCAAATTTAAAATAAGACTTACCTATCATTTTACCCAGTCTCTCTGCTCCATGCCCCATATTCTCCCTTGCGGTAATGACAGCAGATGTGTCATTCTCCGCACCAGCACCTATCTCTAATAATTCCTGAGCTAAATCAAAAAACCTCTTAATGCCATCAACAAAAGACATATCCTTTACCATTGTCGCCGTCTGTCCTGATGCGGCCAGTAACATCGCCACAGTAAATCTCTCATGTAAATCTTCAAGCCTCTCTTTTGACATATCCTTATTAAGCCTTAATTCATCATTAAGATTTCCTATTATACCAACAGGTACAGCTATTGATGGAATATATAGATATGGTATCTCTATCTGATGGTTCTTCCCCTTTTTGTCTGTCCACCTGAATATCATACTGTATTTAGGGGCAAGTTTCTCCCGTCCAGCCTTAGTATACCCCTCCGCACGATAACCACCTGTTATCTGAAAGAAATCATCCTCATCACTATCAAGCCCAAACATTAATGCGGCAACGAATGCCTGTGTGCCAAACCATGCCCGTCCCATCTGCTCATAGTAAGCACGGGAACCCCTTTCTCCCATTGATGGACTTTTGTATATGGTTTTCCCCTTAATAGTTATATTGAACCATGGTACATTAGCCCTCACGAACCCCAAGAAAGGAGCATGGTCAAGAGCATATTCAGCAACATTACCAATAATACGTGTAAAGGGAATAAATGGTTTAAGGGCTAAAGCCATTGGCCTGTTAACATTAGACAACATACCCAATCCAGATGCCAAATTACCAAAAATACCGCCTCTCTCATCGGTAAAAATATTACTACGTGCCAACTCCTCTGTTTTTGCCCTGTCTTCTTTATTTAAGAAGGGTATATTCTCTAATTCTAACTCTCTCCTTCTTATCCTCTTTTGGAGGTTGGTCATCTTAATACCACTTAACCTGTAATATTCCTCTGCTTCTGTCTCTACCAACTCTGTGAGCCTTGCCTTGTATTGTTTGTGTCCCTCTCTGGCAACCGCCCTTTTAAGAACCCTGCCTGTTAGTCCTCTTGCTTCCATTTGGGCTATAATCTCACCATTATTATAATGGGTAGTCCTATATAACTCCATTACACGCTTAGTGAGGGCTCTGCCCGTTAATCCCTCTGCCTCGCTAACATAATCCCTGAGTATTCTTACAAGTTCTATATGGTATGAGGTATGCAGCATAAACTTATCCTGTGCTGATAAGTTACGACCAGAGAGTTTGGCGTAGTTAAATATGTTAAGATCATATTTTTTATTTCCTATTTTTATATAAAGAGGTTTAAACCTTTTGGCTCTACCATACTTATCTCTTTCAAGGGGTGTTATTCTGGCCATCCCTATCTTTTCCTTTACATCCTCTATATATTTATTCTGAACATCCCCATGCAGATAAACTTCTTTTGCTATCGCTGTTCCAGACAACATTCCTTTAAGCATTGGTATTGCGGCCATAAATGAAATAGGATTGTACCAATCTACTTTTGTTCCCTTCCTTTTGGCTTCTTTTATCTTATGAACCCATAGCGACAAGTTACCAAGTGTCCTTACGGGACTAATCCATATGTTAGACATAGCACTAACAAGGTTTAGTACTGTTGTTGAAACACCTGACAACATATTGGCATAGGCAAGTGCTATAAAGTCATCGGCTATCTGTGCTGCCATAGAGTGAGGGAATAGCTCATAAATATACTTACCAAGTCGTATAGAGGCATCTCTTTCTATCCATCCCTTGCCGCTAACGCCCTGTAATATACGAGACAGCTTTATTATTTCTTGTGCCTGCTTTGTATCTGGTGCCTTGGCGAGTCCGAGCATATCAGCAAATATTTCCCTCCCCATCTGTGTTCCTAAAACCCCTCTGGATACAGCATCAATAATCTTCTGTACTTTGGTTTTATGTTTAGCCTTCTTGGGCAGTCCCTTCAGTCCTAATATTTTCCCCACTTCTTCTCTTGCAACACCCTCTATTTTATCCTTAAATGTGTCAAGGAACATTTTTTCTATCCTCTTGGCCTCCTCTTCGGTTAACCCTATATCCTCTTTCAGCTTAAGCCATAATGGTCTGTTTATCTCTGGATTCACCTCACTACCCTCATCCACATCAGTCCAGTGCCTGCGTATAACCTTGGCTATGGCACTCTGCATCTGGTTAATATCCTCAATTATACTTCTTTGCTCTGTCTCTCTCTCCGCATACTGCCTAAAAGTGAGGCCGTCTTTATAGTTCGTGTCAAGCAATGCCCCTGCTTGTTCATCTGTTAAATCAACATCAATATCTTTTGCATCTGATTTTAATCTATTAATCAAATCCTGTACGGTATAATATCCCATCTTAACGTATTCTGCAAGGACATTACCAAAGAACTCCACATCAAGAACCGTCAACCCCGGAATAATGGTGGCACTCATTAATCCTGCCTTTTTGTCTATCTTATGTTGTTCCTTTAGCCTCTTTATCCTTTCTTCTGACTGCCTGATTTGTTCGGCGGGAACAGAACGCATGGGTGCTGGCCTGCGTGGTTTGACAACAGTTATCTTAAAGGTCTTTCCTTTTGTCTTTATTATCTCATCTATAGCATCACCCACTAATCTCTTTGTCTCTTTGTCTATCCTGTCCATGGATTCATCAAGCTGTTCCCCTATTGTTTTCTTCTCTCCCTTTATAACAGGTTTGTCAAGTTTAGCTTCATTTAACATCTTTATCTTCTTCCTGACAAAATACAATACACCTTCTGGCTGCATTACCTTCCATATATTAGTATACGCTAACACCTTCGCTGATGGAGTTATTTCACGTACATATATATCCATAATGTCATCCGTCTTTCTAAACGCCGCCTCCTTCTCCACTGCTGACGTTCTACCTGATGCCATTATACGTGAATAATAATCCATTAAGACCTGACGCATTACTGTTCTTAAGGGTAAGTCCTGAAGGTTCTTGGTTGGCTTTATTACTTCGTAGGTCGCCCCATCAACACCCATATCAAGCACCTCTTTGATTGCTCTTTGTGCAATTTCTTCTCCCCCTTCGGCTTCATATGTGTTTTTCCTTTGCCTTGCCACGTCAGCTATTAGCTTCTGCTGTATACTCTCTTCATTAGCAAGGTGACTATCCAATGATAGTGGTCTTTTCTCTTTCCCCTCTTTTGGAGCCTTTTCAGCCCTTTTAACGGCTTCTTTCTCCTCTTTGGTAGGTTTACCCTCCTCGGGGGAGATAATAGGCTCCTGCTTCTCTATAGGCTCTATTTTGACGTTTTTAACCCCTTCTTCTATTACATCATCAGGAATGGATATGTTTTTATCCTTTAGAAGTTGTTTAACTTTTTCAATGATGGCATCTATTTCAGCTATACCACCCTCTACAATACCTTTCGCTATTTTCTCTATAGCCCGAATAGCACTTGTCCTTTCTTCGCCTATTAATTCTTTTTTACCTGTGAGATTAGCCAAATCATTAAGACCTTCGGCTATTAGCCCCTTTGCCGCTTCTTTACGCTTGGCTATTTCTTTGGCGGGTTCTTCTTCGACCACTCCTTCGCCCTCTTTACGAGCTCCCTCAACTTCAGGGCGGCCTTTACCTTTTCTTGCTTTTTCATCTAAATATCTTTTTACGACCTCCCCTTCCTCTGGCGTGAACGGGAAACCTGTGAAATAATCGTCTTTAATATTTTCATAATCCTCAACGGTTAAAAGTTCTATATCTTCTTTTTCTGCTAAGATATCAATAATTTTCTTAAAATCAACATCAGATGCCTCTATTTTTTTAACAAAGTCAGCCTCTTCCTTCTCATAAGAAGCCACAGATTGACCTGAAATCTCTTTGAACTTATCCTCAAGTGCCTTTAAATTGGGGTGTTTAGCCTTAGCCTGCTTCTTGCTTGGATTAGACATAATGAACTCAGCAACCATATCTGGCGTTATCTCTTTGTTGTGTGTCTCTGATAACTGCTGCGCTATAACATCAAGATACTCGTGGTTCTTCCATTTACCCGTAGTTGGGTCTTTCTTGGCAACCCAGTTACGCATCATGGCCATCCCAAATTTATTGGGGTCTCCGAACTCGGCAAGACTACTCTTGGCTACCTTCATCTTAAGCAAATCTTCTTGCCATGGAGTACGCTCTTTAGAATAAACCTCCTTTGCCTGTTTATAGATAGTGTAAACCTCCTCTGGGCTTTCGCTCTTTTCAACTACATCCCTTACTACGTCACTAAATGATTTCTCTGCGGCTTTTATTTTCTCTGCGGCTTTAAACTTATACACCTCTCCCTCTTTAATTGCTTCCCCTGTAGAGATTAGTTTTTCCCAGAGTTTTACTGCCGCTTCCTCTGGCTTTTCAGCAGAAATTAATACCCCTCCTTGTTTATTAGCCTTCTCGTTAAGCCGTCTATAAACCTCAATGCCTACGCCCTGTCTCCGCATATCCTCATTAATTTTAATCATTCCCATGCGTAAGTCATTGCCTATTCGCCCAACAGCAACATGCCCAACATTTTCTCCTTTAACGAATATATCCTGATCTGTAGTCTCTTGAGTAATACCCTTCGTTAATTTACCCGCCTTGGGTTTTTTAGTAACATCTTTTAATGTTATTTCTTCGGGCTTTATCTTTTCTTTGGGGGCTTCTTGCACCCCTTCTTCTTTTGCTTTTTCATATTCTTCTTCCTTTGGTTTAAACTTATCTATAGTCTCTTGTTTTTTCTCTTGTACTTGCTCTAAAGTAGAACCTTCTTTCACATTAAATGTGGCATCTTGTGCTGGCCCCTCTTCTGTTATGGTATAGGTTTCCCATTTTCCATGCTCTGCCATGTCCTGTATCCCCTCATAACGAACACCAAGTTCTTCTGCTATCTTTTCAGGTTCTGCCCTTATTTCTTCTTCTACTTTTTCAGGCTGTGGCCTTACTTCTTCTTCTTGAACAAGAGGTGCTTTTTCTTTTACTTCTTTGTAAACTAAACTAAGATCATACTTTTTATTTAACTTATCTACAACTGCTTTTACTGACGCCCCTGCCCTTAAGAGTAATACAGCCTCTCTCTGTATTTTCTTTTTATCGTCAGGTGCTATCCATTTATCTTCAAAAATTTGCTTGCTGACAAGGGGCCATTCTTGGTTCACCTTTACCCCCCATTGTCCTTTAGTAACCATCTCTTCTTCGGCCCCTTCTTCTTGAACAATCTCATCTTCTTTAGCAACAGGAGCTTCTTCCTTGGCTTTCTCTGCCGCTATCTCTTCTTCTAATCCTTCGGCTAACGGTATCTCTCCTGTTTCTGTTACTGGCCCTTTGGGTGGCTTGGGTTCGACCATTCCTTTCTCTCTTTGCTCTGCTTTCTTCTCAAAAAACATCTTGGGTGCTCCTGCCGCAGTAAAGACAGTACCCATAGCAGCACCACTTGCCATGGCATCCCATACATTCTCCATTGGATTCCACACATCGGTGATTCCCATGGCATAATTGGTTACATTCTGTGCAAACTCGTTAACACCCTCCTCTAATCCCTGACCGACAGGAGAAGTATATAAGCCAAACTTTTTGAACATACTTGCAAGCCATGTCTTAGAGCCTCTTTTTACCGCTTCTTCTGCCGCTTCTTTACCCGCCGTCTTATATAAATCTTTTAGCATCCTACCATAAGTGGCAGTACCAAGCTGTTCTGTCAGCATCTCAAATCCACCTGTTGCAATGGCATTAATCAGTTTAACTGGTTCTTTAATATCTGTTCGCCCTTCAAGAGAATCGTATTTCTCTGCTGCCGTATATGAACCAATAAACCCTATGCCCGCAGGCCCACCAAAGGCAGCCATAAGGGTTAAGGGTAGTGATTCGGCTGCACCAAGGAACGCAGAACCTATGGCTTTTGTTTTATCTCCACGCTTCCATAATTCAGTTGTGGTGGCATCATACCTTTGTGCTGCCTCCCTCATTTCGTCAGCCTTGTCTTCAACACCTTTAAATGCCTCCGTCTTGGATATTTTCTCCCATACTTTTTCAGATACATCAGCACCCATTCCTATCTGCCTTGGTTTGAGAAATGGGATAAATCCAGCTATCTTTTCAGCTTTATCTTCTGGAATACCAATAAGAGATAATTCTTTTTTTACTACATCTTTGGGAATGTCTAATAACCTGTTAAGGAAACCAGCCTGACTCTCTCCAGATGTGGCTAAATCTAATGTGCCAGCACCTATCTTTTCAAATAAGTCAAGCATGTAACTAGCTGCTTTTTCTTTAAATTTTGGTTTTGGTTCTTCTCCTTTAGTCTCTTGGGATTCTGATTTCGATTCTGCCTGTAAGGAACTTATGTGCTCTTGAAAAGCCTCTGGTAAATCTTTCTGAGGAACACTGGCAAGCTTTTCCAAGCCAGTTTCGTCTTTTTTTTTTATGTCAGGGAAGAACTGTTCTTTAAAATCACTAATGTCTTTTGTATAAAGTTTTTTGTCTGAAAGAGCGCCATATAGTCTTTCCATGGCATCTGGCTCAGAGAACTGAACCTTAAAATCATCATAGGATTTAGTGTATAAACCCTTAGAATTTAATGCGTTATATAATATTTTAGTTCTATCTTCTGGCATAATTATAATTCATTTAATGCACCCTCTCCACTAGTGGTTGTCCCAGTTTGCGCCAACACATCTTTTATCTTCATGCGTTTGTTGTTATATATAATAGGCCATTCAAATAAACCAGCAGGAAGTTGGGAATAATTTTTATTTAGTTCGTCTACTGTAACAGACAATATAAGAGGACTTCTTCCCCCGCTTCTTGCCTTCCTAAAGAAAAACTCTTTCTTTGATGGTGAAAATGCAATGAACTCCACCTCTTCACTTGTATAGGTTTCCCCTTCTGACCTTTCATTCCCATCAATCTCCGTTGTTTTTCCTAGTGGTACTTCCACTTTCTTGGGACTCAATATAGAATAATAATCATCATATTGTATGCCCCCTATGGTTTTGCTAACTGGAGTTATTGGCAATGTCTTCACCAAGGAATTACCAAAAACAAACTCTTCAAAACCAAATTCCGATCCTTTGGGCTTTGCGGGTTCAGTCCTTATGCTAGTATCTTCCCCCCTGAAAGCATTTATATAATCAGGATTATTCACCACCCACCTTAGAATACCATTGGTTTGCTCCTGTGGGGATATTTGACCATCCTTGTTTCTGTCCTCTAGCCATTTGCCTTGTTCTGCTATCGGTAATTTCCTGAAGTCATTTATAAAAGTCTTTATTCCCCCTCCCCCCCTTGCGGAATCTCTATTTATCAGTTCTTGTATAGCCGCTTGCGCCTCTTCAATAGTTCCATACCCTTGGACTGTTTCTGTCACTTTCTTCCCGCCCTTTTCTGTGATAACAGTTTCTTTGTGTGTACCAGCTCTTTTCCCCATCTCGGTAAGTTCTGCCTTAACATCTACCGCCACAGGGTCAAGACCAGTAGTAAACTCACCTGTTAAAAGAAAATCTTCTGTTGCCTTCCTGAAATAATCAACATCCCATGTCTTCCCAAAATCCCTGTCTACTAATTTCCTTTCATAATCCCATCTTTGTTGAGCCGCCTGCCAGTTTTGTTGTGACGCCATAATCTTCCTCTTATTAGAGGCCGCCCACATCTTATCTTCTGTAGATAAAAAACCATCATTCTTGGCCATCCTAGACGCCAACTGCTTATTGTACCAATCAATATCACTCCCTTGTTTCTCCATGGCTTTATCGGCTATTAGCTGAACAGGGTCTATTCCTTGCTCTAACATAAACTTCTCATCACTTAAATGCTTCTCCATCTTCATCCTTTGGGCATCCATAAACTTTCTGGAAAAGACTTCATAAGTATCACCCATATCCTTTAAGGGCTGCTCAGTTCCTTTGCCTGTATATAATATCGGGAAATTTATCATTTATCTATAATTTAACATTCTTAGCCATAGCCATATAATGGTTGTTTCCCCATTGAAGGTGTTCCCCAGATAGATGGTGCTAATGGAGTGGCCTGTCCGCTACCACCACGTCCATAAACATTAGGAATATAATTAGTTCCATTATTTCCCCCTTGTGGGAACATCTGTTGCATAGCCCCAAGTTGTGACACATCACCCATAAAACCAGATGCTGTATTAGCTAATCCCTGTATACCTCCCCATAGGTTCTGTTGTCCCACCATCCTTTGTGACTGAAGTTCATTCATCTGTTGCTGATAAGGTATCCATTGATTCAGGTTAAATGCCTGATCTTGATAGCCTGCCATCTGTCCTAGCTGAGTTTGGTAGTTCTGCATCATCTGAGCCCTCCAAAGAGCAGCATTATAACCTAGTTCCCTCTCTGCATCCATCCTCTTACCAAAAACATCTGTTACGGCACCAAGAGCCGCTGACGAACTGGGAGCCATCCTGCCTATATTCCTTACCCCTGCGGCTGTAGTTCTGCCTAATCTCTCTTCGGCATAAGTTCTCCCCGGCATCTCCCCGTAAGCCATCTGTCGTGATAAGCCAAGTGCTTGTGTCGCTGCTTCTGGTGTCTCATAGATAGGGCGGTTTCTCCTTAAATCTTCTAATCCCCTTTTCGCTCTTCTGGCTTGAAACCCACCATAAAGCGCCTGTCCTATATTCGCTAGTCCAGATATACCCGCTGATATTCCCATTGCTGCTAAAGGCCCCATATCTTTATTTTTTATATTTTACAAAGTTAATCAAATTATACTGTCTTCATATATTACCTCCACCAGCACTAACTTAACTTCACTGGTAGAGGTGTTTTTTAATACTATCTGTGCTGTTCTTCCCCTTAGTCGGATTCCGTTATGTAAGTCCCAATTATTGCTTACAGCACTCCTTGTTGTCATGTTCCTTAAGAAGGGTGCTCGTTGGACTCCCTCTATGTCATCAAAGTAGGTACTCGCTATCTCCGAATACATCCCATTAGGATTAGAAGTATCTGCTTCTATGTTCACTTCGCTCACCGTCCAGTTACCGCCAGTATGCAGCCCTATGGCTTCAAGCATCTTAGATAGTGACGGGTCTGGATTAAACACCACGTCAACTATTACGTCATACTTAACCGCAAAAAAGG
>Ga0307376_10005349_pt1 | contig 11576 bp, 8 predicted proteins | sample TR2MG_FD_202536 | JGI IMG/M metagenome (GOLD analysis project Ga0307376, IMG submission 202536) | Soil microbial communities from Risofladan, Vaasa, Finland - TR-2 | ecosystem: Environmental > Terrestrial > Soil > Coastal area > Acid sulfate soil | place: Finland: Risofladan, Vaasa | collected... | reverse complement strand
GAGCGTCGATGTCGTCGATGCCGCAGTTGGAGCCACAGAGCGCGATGGTCTCGAATTCCGGTCCCTCCCCGCGCACTTCGATGCCGGCCCACTTGGTCGCGTGGAAGTTGCGGCAGGCGATCGCGCATTGGTAGCAGGCGCGCTTCTTGACGCGGATCTTCTGAAAGGACTCGGAGTTGATCTTGTGGGCGCCCTCGAATACACCGGCCGAGAAGTTGCGCGTCGGCAGCGCACCGCCGCCGTTGATCACGTCGACCAGCGCCGGCGTGCCCTCTTCGTGCGCCCACAGGTTGTCGGGGGTGAGGATCCTTTCGTGGTGCAACCGGTACATGGCGTCGAGAAAGGCCGTGGAGTCGCCGACCGATACGGAGCCGGTGCCGCGGATCGCGACCGCCTTGACGTTCTTCATGCCCATGAGCGCGCCGGCCCCGCCACGTCCGGCCTTGTGGTACTGGTCGGTCGAGAGGCAGGCCCAGGGGATCCTGTTCTCACCGGCCGGACCGGTGGACAGCACCCTGGCGTCGCGGTCGAGGTCGTTGCGCAATGCCTCTTCGACCTGTGAGGTCTTCATGCCCTGATACGCCGCCGCCGGACGGAACTCGACGGCATCGTTGCAGATCCAGACCACTGTGGGCTCGGGCGCCGCGCCGCTGAGGATGATGACGTCGTACCCGGCATACTTCATCTCGGGCGCGAACGAACCGCCCACGTACGAGTCGAGGACAGTGCCCGTCGTGGGGCTCTTACAGCCCACCACCAGGCGCGACGCGGTGCTCACGCCGGTCCCGGCGAAAGGGCCCGTGACGAGCAGGAGGGGGTTGTCGGGCGACGCGGGATCGATTCCCGGGGTCACCTCGTCCCACAGATACCGGAACAGCAGACCTTTGCCGCCCAGGTAGAGTCGTGCCCACTCCATGTTCAGCGGCTCGACGGCGGTGGTGCCGGCGCTCAAGTCGATCCTGAGCACTCTGCCGGTGTAGAAGTCCACGGGCGACACTCTCCTTCCCATACGTGGTCGTGGCGCGACGACCTGAGTCGGCGCGACGCCGGCGGCGTCAGCCCGGCGACTTCAGGTCAGCTGCAACGTTGACGGCCGCGGTGTCGTCGATCACGAAGCTGCTCTCGGCAGCCCACTGCACGACGACGGGGTCGCCGGTCCGGGGCAAGGCTCCTTTGAGGTCGTCGTTGAGCTCATGTACGGTCACACGCTCGCCGGTCTTGAGGTCGATGATCAGCTGCGTCATCGAACCGAGGTAGACGACCTCGGCGATCGTGCCGTGCACGCGCGACATGCCCTCTCCGTCAGGGTCTCCCCAGACGCGCATGCGCTCCGGTCGCACGATGATCTTCGTCTCACCACCGGAGCCCGCGCCGGTGTCGGGCGCGCAGATGCGGTCGCCGTCGCCGAGATCCATCACCACGAGCCCGTCGCGCACGCTGTCGCTCCGCACGGTGAGCACGTTCGACGTACCGATGAACCCGGCGACGAACGCGTTGGCCGGTCTCTCGTAGAGCTCGCGAGGTGTCGCCACCTGCTGCACCAGACCGTCCTTCATGACGGCGATGCGCTGCGACATCGTCAGCGCTTCTTCCTGGTCGTGGGTCACGTAGACGAACGTGGTGCCGGTGGTGGCGTGGATGCGCTTGAGCTCGAGTTGCATCTCTTTGCGGAGCTTGAGGTCAAGGGCGCCGAGTGGCTCGTCGAGCAACAGCGCCGCCGGCCGGTTGACGAGGGCTCGAGCAAGCGCGACGCGCTGCTGCTGCCCGCCCGACAAGTGCGCCGGCCGCCGATCGGCCAGCGCGTCCATGCGCACCGTGGCCAGAGCCTCTTCGACGCGCTCGGCGATCTCCGCCTTCGGGACCTTCTTGATCTTCGGCCCGAACGCCACGTTCTGCGCCACTGTCATGTGCGGGAACAAGCCGTACGCCTGGAACACCATGTTGACGTTGCGCTTGGCCGGCCGCACGAAGCTCACATCCTTGCCCTCCAAGACGATGCGTCCCGCGGTGGGGTCCTCGAACCCGGCGATCATGCGCAGGGTCGTCGTCTTTCCGCACCCGCTCGGTCCCAGCATCGAGAAGAACTCGCCGCCCGGGATCTCGAAGGAGACGTCGTCGACCGCAACGGTATCGCCGAACTTCTTGGTGATGCGTTCGATCCTGATTTCCCCCTTGACGGGAGCCTCGCTCATGTCGCCTCCTCGTGTGCCGGCCGCGACTCAGTCCAGCTGATTGAGTTTCGTCAGGAAATAGGCGATCACCGCGACCACCGCCATCGCCGCCAGCATGAGCAGGCTGAGGGCGGAGCCGGCGCCCCAGTCGCCGATGACGACCATGAGGTCGGCCACGGAGTTGCCGAGCATGTACGACGACGTACCGCCGACCAGACCGGGGGTGGCGAAGTCGGTGAACAGCGGGATGTAGACGAGGATGATGGCCACGAAGATGCCCGGCGCCGCCAGCGGGATAAGGATTCGCCGCCAACGCGTGATCCATCCGGCGCCGAGATCTGTCGCCGCCTCGAAAAGGCTCGGCTTGATCGCTTTCATGGACGCGTAGATGGGCAAGGCGCAGTAGTTCACCCAGCTCGTCGACAGCACCAAGATGACCGAGAACTTGGTGAACAGCAGCCAGTCCAGCGGGACATCGATGATGCCCGTCCAGATCAGGAAGTCGTTGATCAACCCCTCCCGTCCCAGCAGCATCCGCCAGGCGTAGATGCGCACGATGGGGTTGAGCTCGTCGACGAGGACGAGCAGCAGGAGAAGCGGAAGCTCCCATCGGCCCGCCTTGAAGGCGATGAAGTACGAGAGAGGAAAGGCGACCAGCAGCTGACAGACCATAGCCGTGCTGGCGATGATCAGCGTGTCCTTGGCCACGCCACGGTAGATCGGGTCGGTGAAGAGAGCGCGGAAGTTGTCGAGCGTCCAGCCGGTCTGGAACCCGTAGAGAGACTCGTAGCGGAAGCTCATGATCAGCAGGATGATCAGCGGCGCGAGGAAGAACAGCGCCAGGACCGCCATCGGACCCGTCAGAAACGCCGCCGGGCGCAGCGTTCTGACCACCCGGGCACGCAGGTGGCGGCCCTCGGAGACAGGTGGAGCCGTGCTCTCCATCAGCGGATCGCGTCCATGAGCGTCTCGGTCTTCTCCTTGGAGGTCCGAGCGCCAGCACGCCAGGTGATGAGCAACCAGGCCCCGTAGACGAACGCGATCTCGGCGAGCGAGACGAGCGTGGAGATGGCGTTGACGATCGGCAGGTTCACGGCGTGTCGCAGGGTGGAGTACACCCAGACCGGGAAGAGCCGGTCGAAGCCACCCACGAAGAAGGAGATCTCAAAGTTGTTGAACGACCACGAGAAGGCGAGGATGAAGGACGCTATGAGAGCCGGCGCGACGTGGGGGAGCAGGACGTGGCGGAGGACCTGAAACTGGGACGCCCCGAGATCGATGGCCGACTCCTCCTGGGTGCGATCGAAGCGCGCCAGGCTCGCCGCGACGATCACCGTGACCAGCGGGAAGGTGACCACGATGTGCATGGGAACGACCGTAGCCCACGACAGAGCCACCCCTACCTTGGAGAAGTAGATCAGCGCACTGATACCGATCACGAGCCAGGGCACGACCAGGGGCGCGGCCACCACAATGGCGGCCGGGCCGCGCAGCTTGAAACGCAGGCGGGTGATGGGGTATGCGGCGAGCGTCCCCAGAAAGACGCTCATCGGCGCCACGACGCTCGCCACGAGCAGCGAGTTGCGAATGGCCCCCCGAAGGTTCTCGTCGCCGAGCGCCTCCTGGTACCACCTGGTCGTGAAGCCGCTCCAGGGCAGCGAGAAGACGATGGAATCGTTGAACGAGAACACGGCCAGCATGACGAGCGGGCCGTAGAGCACGATGATGAACGCGATGGCAAAGGTGCGACCACCGACGGTGTCCAATGCGCGCCGGACGCGAACAGCGAACGGCTTGCGGCCCAGAGATGCGGAGCCGTCGCGCCCAGGCGGCGCGACGGCTCCCTCTGACGCGGCCTGCGCCACTAGCTCCTCTTCACCTCTTGCCAGGCACGGATCCACGCGTCGTACCCTTCGAGGGGAGGCGCGGCCGGCACGATGTTGGTCCAGGTCTTGACGATCGAAGCGTCCTCAACCTTGTCTTCCGGGAGCAGGGGGATCGTGGTCGTCAGTGTGGGGAGATAGTCCCACTCTGTCACCTCGAAGGCCTGAGCCTCGGGCGACAGGTAGTAGTCGACCAGTGCGTACGCTGCGTCGACGTTCTTGCAGGTGCTGCTGATGCCGTACCCGCAGGTCCAGACGATCTGCCCCTCCTCGCAGGTCGTGAACTCCACAGGATCGCCCTCGCGCTGCGCATTCGCCGCATTGCTCGGATACCCGACACCGAGGGAGATCTCGCCGGTGTGGAAGAGCGAGACGATCTCCGAGTCGTTGGAGAAGAACGTGCGGAACTGGCCGCGTTGTTTGGCCTCGATGTACAGGTTCTTCACGTTCTCGAGCTGCTCGGCGCTGAGGTTGATCGGATCCTCATAGCCCAAGGCGAGCGCGCCCACCTGGATGGCCGTGACGGGGTAGTCGATCATCGCGACTTGGCCCTCATACTTCGGGTCGAACAGGTCCATGAACGAGGTCGGCGTCTCCGTGACCTTCGTGCTGTCGTAGGCAATGCCGGTCACCCCGGCGTCGACGGGCGCCATGTAGTGCTGCCCATCCCCCGACGTGACCCCAGGCAGATCCAGGAACACGGGGAACATCTCGTCCCAGTGCGTGAGCCGGTTGACGTCGAGCGGCACCACAAGACCGAGTTTCACGGCCCGCTCGGCGTTCTCTTCTACGCAGAGGTTGATGACGTCGGCGTCGAACCCTGCACGCATCTTGGCGATGGCGGCGTCGCCGTCTTCGTAGGCGCTGGCCTTGAGATCCACGTTCGGGTACTTCAAATAGAACCCCGCGAGGTACTCCGGCACGAATCCGTCCTCGTAGGCGAACACGGTGAGCTTGCCGGAGATCTCCTCGGGCTCAGGAGTGGCGCTGGTGCTCGGCGATGGTGCGGTGGTTTCCTCGTCACCGCCGCACGCCGCCAACACCAGCGCCAGCGCGCCGACGAGTACAGCAGCCAGGATCAGGATCGCGAGTCGGTGGCGCTTCGTGCTCATGGTGGGCCTCCTTACAGGGCCAGCATCACCGCGCGGGTACGGCGACGAAGGGAGCAGCACTTCTGCATGCTACACAGTCAAGTGTCGACAGTCAACGATGTTGCAGGTCGCTTGCCGCGGTGCTAACGTCGGCTGGCCATGCACGGCGGATACCTCTCTGATCAGCATGCGGTGGCGGCGCTCCTGAGCGCACGCGAGATCGACTTGTGGCGCGTCGCGGTCACTCATCCCGACTGGCCGGCGGCACCTGCCCTACCAACGGCGATCTCCTTCGCCCTGAGCATGCGACCCGCCTCGCTCGACGGACTCGAGCAGGGGCCGAACGAAGCCGGAGTCCGCGAGTACCGTCGCGTGAACGATGAGCTGGTGGAGGTTGGCGAGGCGTGTGTCGCGCTGCTCACTTCACGCGGCTACCGGGCCGAGCGTGTCGACGACGACGCTCCGGACGGGCCTGCGGACCCGGAGATCTTCGCGTCGAAGACGGCCGCGACCCAGGCGGGCCTCGGCTGGATCGGGAAGACCGCCCTTCTCGTGACCCCGGAGTTCGGCTCCGCCGTGCGGCTGGGCACGGTCTTCACCGACCTACTGATCCCCCCCGGGGCGCCCATCACGACTGGACGCTGCGGCGCCTGCCGCGCCTGTGTGGACGCCTGCCCGGTGGGCGCCGGGCGCGACGTGGCGTGGCACGCGGGACTTCCGCGGAGCGTCCTCTACGACCGCTCCGCCTGCGACACCTTCCAGCTGAGCTTTCCCGAGTACGACGAGATCTGCGGTATCTGCATCTGGGTCTGCCCCTACACGAGGCGCGCCTTCCGCCGCGAAGAGCGCGGACTCGAGCCACGCCGAAAGGCGAAGAAGGGAGATCGGCGATGAGGTTCCAGAACAAGGTCGCGGTGGTCACCGGCGGCAGCAGCGGGATCGGCCTCGCGACGGCGCGCTTGCTGGCGAGTGAGGGCGCGGCGGTGATGATCTGCGGACGGAGCGCCGAGCGACTGACGTCCGCCTTTCGGCAGCTCGAGGGCCTCGCCGGCACCGTGACCGGCGTGTGCTGTGACGTGAGCCGAGAAGAAGACGTCGAGCGCCTGTTCGCGGAGGTACTGAGGAGGTTCGACGGACTTGACATCTGCGTGTGCAATGCGGGCATCGAGACCGACGAGGACTACAGCATCCTCGACCTGCCGGCATCCGTGTTTGACGAGAACATGGCCGTCAACGTGCGCGGCGTTTTTCTGACGGCACGCGGCGCGGCGCGGCTCATGCGCGCGAGAGGCGGAGGAGCGATCGTCGCCATCGGCTCCTCCAGCGGCATCGTCGTCGACCTCAAGGATCCGTCACCCACGTACAACGCGACGAAGGCCGCCGTCCACATGCTGGCCCGCTCGCTCGCCGTCGAGCTGGCGCCACTCGGCATCCGCGTCAACGCGGTCGCTCCCGGCTGGATCGAGACCGGCATGACCGCCGGGGACGATGAGGAAACCGTCGCGTCCGCGCTGGCCAAGATCCCTCTCGGCCGCTACGGCCGGCCGGAGGAGATCGCCGAGGCGGTCGCCTTCGCGGCCAGCGACGCTGCGTCATTCATGACCGGCGCCGTGCTCGTGATGGACGGTGGCGAGACTCTGACGTAGGTGCTCTGCACCACCACGTCGTTGACTGCCAGGAACCGTGCCCTCCGCCTGTTGCCGCAGCAGCCGCTACGCGACCGGAAGCCGGCGTCGAGAAGGGCGGCGCCGCGCGGCGCCGCCCTTCTCTTGCCGTCCAGTCGCGGTCCTGGCAGCCGCTGGGCTGCGACCGCTCGTTGACCGTTACTTCGCGGCCATCAGGTTGGGAATCCGGTCGATGAGCTCTCCGTGCATGTTGTACACGCGAAGCGACACGCCGCGCGTGGTGCAACGGAACTGCACTGAGTTGTACTCTGAGGTGTACTTGTACCCATCGCTCGGCTTCTTCTTGGCCCGCCAGTAGTCGCCCCACGGCGTTTGCTCCTCGCCGTAGAACGGCGCACCGGCGCCACCGCTGATGATGAACCAGGTCGGGTACCGTAGCGTCGACAATGGCGATGCTGCCTCGTATGGACCGAGTTCGTCGTCATCAAGGTAGTTGATGATCCCGTCGCGGTTCGCATCGTCGTTGGCCTGCCCATCGGCGAAGGGCATGTCGCCTGCCGCCGGTGTCGCCGAAGCGCTGGTCGCCGGAATGCCGGCTGGGACGCGTTTGGATATGAGGATCCTCGAATAGCAGTGCTCGTCTGACGACAGCACGGCCACGACCTTCTTGGACGAACAGGCGATCTTGGCCAATTCGTTGCGTCTCTCGATCACACCCTTTGCTTCGGGAATCAGGGAGTCGGTGACTGCGTCGTACGTATATCCGCGCGGTCGGTTGTCCCCATACCAGAACATCGCATCTTCGACGTGACCACCATTCGGAAACGCCGGTGAGTGCATGGCGATGAAGACGTACTTGACCGTTCTGTCCTTGCGAGCGGCGGTCAGCTGCTCCTTGAGCCAGTCCATCTGGTCCTGCCAGATGTAGCCGTCCCCGGATCCGCCAGCGATCTGCGCGGCCGGGTCTTCCCAAAGGAAGGTGTTGTACATGTAGTTGTTGTTCAGGTTGATGATCATCACCATGCCGCGACGTGTGGTGAAGACGTTCTCCTTGTAGGAGGGCCGTCGCGGATCGGAGGGCTCGGGACCATCGAGACGGTTCCAATAGGCCTCAGCGAACGCCGCCTCGCTGCTCTCCGTGTCGTAGTGGTTTTCGTCACTGTCGGCCGGACCCCACTTGTCGACCCAGCCGTCCTCCCAGATGTCGTCGTCGTAGGCGTTCATCACGACTTCGTGGTTCCCGACCGCCGGGAAGACGGGGCGCGAGCTCCAGTATGGCTGCAGCACCTGCTTGAATGCGTACTGCTGCTGAAGGAAGTCCACCTTGCTCGTCGTCTCGCCGGACGCCTCGTCTCCAAGGAGGAGCATGAACTGGTCGCCTCGCGCGTACGACGCGCTGGCGAGCCGGTCGAGTACATCCGCGTTCACACCCATGAAGTCCTTGTCAGGGCCGCCGCCCTCACCGGCGCGAGAGTCGGCCAGGAAGGCGAACTGCACCGCGCCGCGACTGCTGCGCCTCGGTGGAGTGCGTAGCAGCTTCTTCACGCTTGTGAGGTCGCCGACCTTGATACGATACCAGTACCGAGTGTCTGGCCGCAGCCCGGCGATCGTGACCTCATGATCGGTCGCAGCGGCCGAGTCGAACGTGGTCCAGGCAGACGTACGGTACTTGCGCAGCTGCAGCTGAGCGGGACTCGCCTCGTTGGTCTTGAAGACGACCGTTGCTCTCCTGCTCCTGCGGCTGTCAGCGTTGACGTAGAGCGGGCCCTCGGTGAGCCAGGGCAGACGCACGTAGGGGCCGCCGTTGTCGTAGGTCGTCTCGTCAGGATCATGAGTACGCTCCAAGCCGACCGGGAGATCGTACGTCCCCAGATGAGTGTCCGGTCCGTCCTCGGCCACCCACAGGTCGAGTCGCACCATGGACAGGAGGCGGTCTATCTCGAAGCCGCCCTGGCTTGGATCGACGTAGCCCTCGTCCATCAGCCTGTTGGACGGTATCTCACAGGCTCCTTCCTCAACGTCTTCATCCCGGCGGAAGTACTTGTAGTCGTAGCTCGTCCGCCCCAGCTGGAAGGGATATGGACCGATGTAGCACATTCCGTAGACATCGGCAGCGTCGTAGGTCTCCCCATCGAGCGTCTCGAACGTCTCCGGCAGTGCGAACTCGAGATTGCTGTCGCCGCCGGTGATGGAAGCGTTGAGCATGCCGAGGTCCAGCTGCGTCGTCACGTCTTCGTGCGTCGGGCCGTAGTCGGCCAACAGGCCGGCCTGATCGATGGGAAGGCCCGGGTTGTTGGCGATGACGATGGGGACGGCAACAACCCCCACAAGCACAAGGAGCGCTGCGACAACGTACAGACGCCGCGCGCGTAGAGCGGATACGATGAATTTCATTGGCTCAGCCCCCAGGATTGGGTTCACGTAACGGGTCGCGGAGCACCGCGCTTCCCTGGAACTGCCGCATCGCACCCCCCATCTGTCCGCAGAGCCCCTGCATCGACGGCTCGGTGCGGGCGATAGCCTGACTCCACTGATTGGAGACTGTCGACACTCTACAACGCTGATGCGGAACATGCCACTGTTTGCGAGCATCAGGCCGGACAAGTCAAGAAGGCTCTTGGCTCGCGCCGGTCATCCGTATCGCGCTGCCGCCCGCCCCAGCTTCGCGAGTCGGTGTCCCCCAGCGTGGTGTCGGAGCCGACAGAGGACGCGCTCGAAGACGAAGGCATCCATGAGTTCCTGCAGGTCGTGTTGGCGCGCGAACCTGCGAAGGAGGCACGGCGATGGCCGACTCTCCGACCTCGCTCAGGCGCCCTTCAACTTCTGGAAGACCCTCAGCCAGCGATCGTAGTTGTCCGGGATCAGGAGCGGGATGGCCTGCTGGAGTTGCTCCGGCCGATCGAGCCCGATGGAATCGATCACCTCCTGCGGCAAGACCTCGAGCGTCCGCTGGTTGAAGACCCAGTAGGTGTAGCTCTCGGCATAGAAGGCCTGTGGCTCCGGCGAGTTGTACCAGTTGAGCGCCGCGTAGGCGGCGTCGAGATTCTTCGCGTCACTGGCGATGCCGTAGCCGCACACCCAGGTCAGCTGGCCCTCGGTGGGCACGACGTACTCCGCGGGCACGCCCTCCCGCTCCGCCGTCACCTTGAAGTCGTGCCAGGCGAACCCGGCGACGATATCTCCGCCCTTGTACAGATTGAGGAAATCGGCGTCGCCGCTGAAGAAGGCCCGCACCTGGGACTTGTGGGCGAGGAGGTAGTCCTCGATGCGATCGAGGTCCTCGTCGGTGAGATGGAACGGATCCTCGTAGCCGAGCGCCAAGGCGGCGATCGGTATCACGGTAGCAGCCGAATCCTCGAGAGTGATCCTGCCTTTGAGCGCCGGGTCCTCGAACAACGCCCTCCACGAAGGGATGCCCTGGGGGACCTTCTCAGGGTTGTAGACGATGCCGGCGGTGCCGCCGGTCGTGGGCACCATGTACACCTGCCCGTTGATGACCACGCCTTCGATGGTCTGCAGCGCGGGCACGAGACTCGACCAGTCGGTGATGCGGCTCGTATCGAGAGGCTGCAGGAGACCTAGTCTCACCATTCGCGGCGTCTCCTCGACGCAGACGTTCACGACGTCGGGGCTGAAGCCGGCCCGCATCTTGGCGACGGCCTCGTCGTTGGTGCTGAACGCCGCCGACTCGATCTCGAGGCCCGGGTTTGCCTCTCTGAAGCCTCCGATCGCCTCCGGCACGAGGCCGTCCTCGTAGGCGAAGACAGTCAGCTTCCCGGAGAGCTCCGCGCCCTGCGTTGTGCCGGGCTCCGGCGAGGGTGAGGCTTCGTCGCCGCAAGCGGCGACAAGCAGCACAAGGCACGTCGCCACCACCGTCATGACGAGAAGCCGTCGTGTAGATGATGCGCGCGCGCTGTTCATGGCCATCCCCCAGTCGTGTAGCTGGTCCTCTTTGGACACCCGCGGCGGGCGAGGTACTCCTTGGCGATCGCCACCAGCTGTGGGCGCGCAAAGCTCGGGGCGTGACCGCCGTGCACGGTCGACACGGGCAAATCGCACAGACGCTCCATCGTTTTCAGGTACGCGCCGACGTCGCTGCCCGGCATCTGGTCGAGCAACGACCCGTCGCGGTAGATGGCGTCGCCCGAAAAGAGGATGCCGCTCTTCTCCTCCCACAGGCCTATGCTCCCCGGCGAGTGCCCCGGTAGGTGCAAGACAGTGAAGACGTGGTCGCCGAGGTCGATGGTGTCGCCTTCGTCGAGCGTGTCGGTCGCCGTCGTGGCCACGACGGCGAAGGTCGCCGGGTCGAACCCTTCGCGGGGCGACGCCGTGAGCAGCACCTCGGGCAGCTCGAGGCCGTCGGCCGCGATCTCGGCCAGCAGGCCTGAAGGGAATTGGGCGGTAACCAGGCAGGCGGCGTCGGCGGCGAGAGCGAGGGCCTCGGCCTCGAGCCGGTGCACCAGACGCACCGGGAACTCGTGCAGGCCGCCCATGTGGTCCGAGTGCGTGTGGGTGACGACCGCGAGGAGGGGCTTGTGCGGATGCTCCTGCAGGACGCGCGCCGCCGGCAGCAGCGGGGCGATGCCGTTTCCGGTGTCGACCAGCAGATCGCGATCGCGCCCCCCGATCAGCCAGAGGTTGGCACGCAGGAACTCGTGCACGTAGGGCTCGGTGAGCAGCGTCACGCCGGCGCCGGCGGGCGTCGCGGAGAACCACGCCTCAGCGATCGGGAGTCTCATCGCCCCATCGCCCGTCGTCGTGCGGCCGCCCGGGACCGTGCCCGCCCAGGGGTCGCGCTGCTGCCCA
>Ga0307376_10005348_pt1 | contig 11579 bp, 9 predicted proteins | sample TR2MG_FD_202536 | JGI IMG/M metagenome (GOLD analysis project Ga0307376, IMG submission 202536) | Soil microbial communities from Risofladan, Vaasa, Finland - TR-2 | ecosystem: Environmental > Terrestrial > Soil > Coastal area > Acid sulfate soil | place: Finland: Risofladan, Vaasa | collected... | reverse complement strand
AGCCTGCGTACCTTGTACATCAACCGGAGAGAGGAACGTTCACAATTTAGAATGAAGATCGCGGCTGCCTGAGACCGGGTCGGTAGCCGCCTCCGAAAAGGGGGTTAATCAAGTGGTAATAATTTTTATAAATGTCATTATATAGGTAAATCACTACATCAGTGGGTATGAGTGTTACACTCGCTTATTAAACCCATAGAAAATGGTATCTAAGGGTAACCTCGTCAGGCGTATTTTCGGCAGGAGATTGAGGGACCGCCTTTCTGCGGGGAGACGAGCACTAAGATCAACCCGTCTGGTCTGCTGCCCATGCTACTTACTTAAGGCTAGTGGATGCCAGTAATGATCCCTGCTTGGCTCCTGTCACGGGAGCTTGGCCCCTCTGCGAACGTGGTTGCAAAAGGTACGGCATTACTTCAGTTGTTTGACATCGACCTTCATTCTGCGTCCTGTCTCTATCCCATTATATGGATAATGGGCACTTCGCCCAAGAGCCGATATCTTGCTTTTGATCTGGTTATCTTTTTTGCTATTCATCACCAATACGAAAAATAATTGGTTGATGTCAATGCTCGACTATTACTTTTACTTAAATTACATCCTTCGCAAAGCAACTGAAAGTTAATAGGATCGTTGGTGCCTCCCTTGCTCAGGGGTACTATATGGTCAAAATGATATTTGTTTGAGGTATTGAATATCCTAGTTAAATCCATTCCACAGTGCACGCAGCGCCCCTTATCTCTATGGAATATTGCGTTTTCTAACCATATAGGTATATAACTGCACCTCTTTAAGACACCATCCTTTTCTAAAACATCCATATATTCTACTATTTTCATTCCTTTAATAACCCCAGATATAACTTCATTTAAATGAAGTAGAAATAGCCTATTACTATAAAGCAAATTAAAGGTTTCTTCAGCGATGAGTCCCACTACATTCTCTTTCATCATCTTTTCAAGTTCGAAAAGCCGATTTGTTCTTGATTCGTAAGATGCATTTTTCCTTAGTCCAGGAAATGTTATCTCATACAATTTCAAAGTCTTTCCAAATTCATCATTTATTTCATCAAGATCGTACTTGCTTGCCATATACTCAATCTCAAGTTCTAAATGATCCTTAATTAAACCATGGAGAATGGTAACCTTCTGAGGCTTTGATATTGCTTCAATAAATTGATTTTCTTTTGGATCAAAGTAATCTGTTAAATAATAGTCATATGGATTTTCCTCAACAATCATGCGTAATTGACCTGCAACGTCATAGGTCCATTTCCCAAACTTAAAATCTTTAAAGTTTTGACTCATTAAGTGTTCCTCTATTCTGGCGGGCCGTGACCCGTCCCCCGCTCTGGACCCACCGCCGCCTACTCCCGGATGCGGGACGTGTTCCGGGCAGGCGGCGAACTGCATCTGTACACAGGGGGTTCAGGGTTCCGTTATCTTGATGCTAGCCCTCCGGTACCTCCGAGAAGCCGATTACATGCGTTATGTCGTAAACCTTGTCCACGACGAGGTGGTTATGTGCGTCCCGGATTCCATCGCATCCAGCAAGCCGGCCAAGTCTTGGTTGACTGCATGCTCAGGGCCGGGAACGACGTTCTGCGGCTCTCGACGACGTGCCAGTGGAAATCGAGGTCGCCCGCGAGTCCGATGGTTCGCTTCCCCCGGCACTGGTGCAATGGGTAGGGACGCGCCGGAGTATCTGGAGTGGGCCGGGCGCCTGTACTCCGGCCCCTTCCTTTCCCCCACGCCTCCGCCGCCCCAGGCCGCCACGGGCCGACGTTGCGGGGGAGCACGGGTTCGGATCGCCATGGCGTTTCGAACCCGTGCGAGGCAGCCGTGTGGGTTCAGGTTGCTATGGCGACACCAACCCAAACACGGTCGTGTGTGTAGGAACTCCCATCAGATCCCTGTTCCAGTAACTACTGGCGAAATCCGAAGCACATCCCCCGTCCCACCCCGTCTCGTGGCCTCGACGGGGCCCAGACAGCCCCGCACCGCCGAAAACGGCGGTTTTCTGGTTTCCGAGACCCTGTCCCACGGATAAGCCTGGAATCCCCCTGGGAGAGGGGGTCACCGTGGCGTTTGGACGGGGTTCACAACTTGGCACCGAGAGGCTACAGGCACCTGCCCGTAGCCTCTACCTTTGGATGTACCCAATTTTACCCTCCATAGCCAAAAAGAAACGATGGTCGCAATGGTAGCTACCTTAGCGGTTGACGCCGCCATCCCCTATATCTTCGGTGGAGTCGTAGCTTTCATCGTCTTATGGTTCTTGCTATCCGCTGGCCTAGCCTCGATTTCCACAGTACTTTAATTGAGCTAACATTTTCCCGAAGTGCCCGCCTGGGAACACGTGTTCGGTTCAATCCAATTTGATGTGCAGGGGTTTATGGGCCGGGTGAGGGCCGTGGAAAACATCTTTGAAGTACCGGGCTTGACGATCAGGGCAATGACGGAATTCGCTGCAAAGGACACGGAAGGCTCCATGCGAGTATCCGAAGCGCTCTGCCACCTGATCCGAAGGCAATCGGTCAACGAAATATGCACGCAGAGCCTCGTACTGGCGATGCAGAGGCTTTTCTGGTTCTACGAAGAACTGTTGTTCTGGCATTAGCTTATTTCCATTACTCACCATAGCAATTTCATTATCTCGAACGCAAGTTAAGTTGTCAAGGAACAAAATGGCAAATTAAGAATTTCCCTTGGCTAAAGGGTTTGAGGGTCCCAACAAATGTGCCGGAAGATTGGGAGCTGTAACCGTGGAACTATCAGTCATCGGTTTAACTAACATCCGCGTCAAAATAATGGCGAGAATCCTGGGTTCTGCTCGACTGGGGTTGCCCAAAACCTAGGGCGTGGAAATCGAGGCTAGGCTCCGTTCAAGGTGGGGCCCTGGGCACCGTCGTCCTGTCGCCGTCCTCCACTTCGGTGCTTTCCCGCACGCTGTCACCCTGTTCCACCAGATCGGCGGGATGCCGCAGACCATGGCTCTTGCACGCCGTTCCCGCGGTCCTGGCCGCGCCCGTGGCGACGTGCGCTGAGGATGTATCCCCGTTCCTGAATGTGTCTCGCTGTTCCGGCGGGCCGTCCGCAAGCCCGTCGGGAGCGTACCTGTTACTGCATCTGGTCGATGCCGCAATCGTGGTCGTAGGCGTGCTGCTGGTCGCCGTCCTCATATTTTGTTATCTGCCTCGCTCGCCTCGAAAGGCGGGCCGTGGAGGGGACCGTTAACACCGACAACACCCCGGCTCACCAGGGAGTACGACGGGGCGGCGTTTCTTTTTGAGAGGGGGCGGCCAGGGGGCCAGCAAGGGTCGGCGAGCACCTATCAGCAGGTCGCGCAGGTCAACTTCAACTTCCACTAAATGTACGACTGAGCTATGACCTCTTTCCAAGGAAGAATAGGTCTGTTGAGCGTTTAGGGAAATCCCCCTTCTTGTACAGGTGGAGTATGTTTTTGGCCACACCCTTATCCAGTGCCGTCATGTGTTTATAGGTAGAAATTGCGTATCTTAATAATTCAACCCTTTTCGAATACCTGAAGCCCAGTATGTCTCTTGCATTAGGGTTTACAGGAAGCTTAACTCGTATTTGCCAGCCCTTATTAGAAGGTACTGTAGTTATCATGTTTATCGTGTCAACTGGTGTATAATGCACAAAACAATCGCGGTAATCTTTCATTCGTCTTACCCATACCGACTGAGCCTTTTGCAGTAGCCTAACAGGACCATCGGAAGCCTTTTTGCACAACTTATTGAAAGATGGCGCGGTATGCTCTTTGTAGGCCGGTCCAATGATTCGTGCCAATAGGTCAAGTGCCGAATTAATGGAAGAAAGGAATGAATCAAAGTCCCAATAAATTATATTCACATCTTTGGTCGAACAGCCTCCGGCAGACTGGACATCACTTTTTTGTGAATTTTTGCTTACAAAGTATTCATGAGCAACAACGTATCGATGGTAAATGGATTCTAGTCGATATTGGGCACACTCCAAGTGGTACCTATAACAACGTGGGTATTCCCGAGCAAACCAAGAAAATTCAGCGAGATAGTCACAGTCATCCCTACTATCAATGTTAAACCTAATTTTATCAAATACTTGAACTACTTGGGGGGAGTAGATACTAAACTTTGGTAATGCCGGGAGCGGTAAGAAGTCCATCAATGAACAACCCCCTAAGTTGATGGCTGATGTTCTATCAACGAGTTTGGGTGTGACAACTAACATAGGTGCGGCACGTGCGGGGGCCGGGGTTACTTGGCGGTCTAACACCGCCGACAGTTGGAGTCCCGTGTACCCCGCCCTTCGCGGCGGGGTACCAGCCATTTTGAAGGGAGTCGTCTGAGATGCAGCAACAAGGGCCGATGCCTTGGGGAGGCTGTCTCCCATTGCCGGAAAGCGGGCTCGGAGCACTTCAGGGCTTTGTATCACGAAATGGTTCATCTGGTTACTCCATTAATTGAGTAATACACAGGACTGTCCGGCGAGTTTGCTTTGGTCTCTGTACCTAACTACACATTGTCGCCAACAGCGGTAGCTGTTGAGAATGGTTAGCCCAAAATTGCTGTCACTGCGTGGTTCTCATCATATGGATAATGCGAAGCTACTTTGTCCCTTAAGTCGCTTAACTCATAGGGAAACATGACCTACTTACGCTTCTACTGCACCCGTGATGACCATATGGATTACGTACATACAGTGTATAACATACACTTCGCTTTCTAATCTTTGCTTGTCGGCAAGTTTGTTGGCGTTTCCCCTGCCGAGGTACTTTATTGATTTTGCAATATTGGTCGGTTTTGGCAAAATAGTTACCTTACAATAAGCAGTGCCGTCATTCCCGGAACTGGATGAGATATTGTATAAACATTCTCATTGCCTTACCTTATCGTAAAATAGATTATTGGTTGTCGAGTGGTGGGGTGCTCCATCGCTCGAACCCCTGTAATGACTGTTGCTAATATAAATAATAGAATGCCAAACCTTTCGCTAGCTAGCATTTTTATTACACACTTCGAAGTAAGTATTCCATGTTTTGTTTAACGAGTTCGTAAACATTTGAACACAGGGGTAGATTGGATCCCCTTCTATTGTCTATCATTACCATTGTCACGCCAGTATTGCAAAAGGAATACCCGTGCTGACCCCAGATTGACTCACTTTTTACTGCAGTAACAACCGGCCCTTCATCACTCTCGCTGCACGCTATGCGACTATAACACAATGATGGCTCGGAATAAAACCCTTCTCTGTCGTTAAACACTACTTCTGCTACGTATTTATAAGGAAGATTTGCATAATCCGGAAGGTATTCTTTAATTGCATCAAAATTGTTCTTTAACACGTAGGTGAAACTATCTTTATAAAACCTAAAAAAGCTTCTGATCCTCTCTAGCAGCCTTACCTGAGAATAACAACTCCAAATAAACCCACCCGATGGCTCATTAATATCTCCTCTCGGCAAAGCGAAAGACTCAAGATCTATTCCTGTGTTGTATAGAGATCCCACCAACGAAAACAGGTTCAACAAATCAATCCTATTATGCAAGTAGCCCTTAATATCGCCACCAAACTCTGCCTTCATGTCTTTAATTTGCTTATCTAACCATATGTAGATGTCTTCGGTTGTTCTAAGATCCTTTATGGGTAATTTTGATATTGCGTCAAGAACCCTCTCGCAGAGCATATGATTACTCTCAGCTAGCAGGTTCTTGTCCAATATTCTCTTTACCTCGGCTTTTACGCGCTTAAGTGACACAATTCTCGCAGTATCACCTACAAGGCCAGATATATTTAAATTGACTGAACTACTCTCAAAGACGCTCCTATTCTCCTGCCAATGATTGCGATGTTGTTCAAATTCGAAATCTGTGGCTAATTTTACTTTCAATTCACTCTCTGGCCCTATCTCAAGTACATAATAAATGCGCTGCCTGTCTTCAGACATCTGAGCCAATACATATATCTGGGCTTCAGACACACTACCTCTATATCCCAAATATGGATAAAACAAATGCTTTACTTGTGAAAAGTAAGTATTAATTATTTTTTCATAGGATACGACAAATGTTTCAAAGTATCGTTTTTCGTAATCCTTAAAATCCAAATCAAAAAGCTCTTTGGATAAGTTATTCTTTTCACTGAGGCAATCAATATATAACTTGAAACTTTTCACTAAGATATAATTAAGGTATGAATCCTGGAGTGCCCACTCCGTGAGTAAACCTGCGACGTAAACGAAAACATCGCTCCAGTTCTTCTTGGGAATTATGGCATCTAGGACATGGAATTCCGAAGTCTCTTCAAGCTTGCTAATAACATGCCGAGCAGCAAAGTAATCTAAAAAAGTCTTGTGGAAAAAATTAATTTCACTATCTGAAGTCCTTTTGAAGAAACCGAGTTCCATCAAATAATCATAAATTGAGTCCATATCACTATGTTTACCACACGCAATTTTGTATATTCTATCTTTGGACACATAAGGTTTGTCAAGTCCCCAAAAGGCTATCTCACCTAGTAAAGCAATCGTATTTATGTATGAAATGGCATGTTTCCTTTTTAACCCTTTTTGTCTCTCCCACTTGCTAATAAGGAAATCACAAAATTCATTAAGAAGTACGCATCTATTTTGTGGAATCCTTCCGCCATTTTCCTTAATTACCCGTATTGCTATCTGAAGCAGTAAGGGGTTGGATAGGAGCTTTAGATCATCATGTCCAATTTGAAACATGTCAAGACCGCAACGTTCTTCAATCGTCTCTAAAACCTGCATTTCACTTAAAAGGGTAAGCCTTACCGTTTCCATCCGACCAGAAAACTCATCACAATAGGCATTTTCCCTACCTGTAACTAAATATTTATTCTGTGGGTAGTGTATAAGCATGCTCCGTATATCTTCTACGCAACTCTCGTAAAAATCGTCTTTAACCTCGTCAAGCCCGTCCAACAGCAAAATGACTTTACCGTTCCTCATTAAGGCACTAATACTTTCAATATCAAGCTGTTCGATGTACGCTTGCAAGACTTTCTGTATCCCGTCAAGAATATTTGAATAGTAAATGCCATACAACGATAACCTTAAATATATGGGTAGCTTGGAAACCATATTTTCGCTCTTGTCCATCGCAATAGAAGCCATAGCATATTTTAGAAGGGATGTCTTTCCCGAACCAGGCTCTCCGAGGATTATATAGCTGGTATTATCATAAGCAATAGCTTCCATTGTAAATTCGACAATTTCCTCGTCGCCCTGCTGCGTTGTCATACTTTGGAACACCCTGTCAAAATATTCTCCATTGGTCTCTAAAAACCAATCCTGCTGTAATGCTAAAAAGTATTCAAAAACAGCCTCACGAAACTGATCCGAGTCAAAGTCAATGATCGAAGAGACTGCCAGTAGTGATCTGATTTCATCTATTTTTGCGCTTATGTTAAATATATCTTCGTGAAATGATTGGCTATAGTTTAACAGAAATAGCCTGTACAGTTCTTGACGAGATACAATTTGCATCTTTAATTGCTCAAAAAAATAAGAACATATTTGATCGACACCTCCATGAGCATCAAAGCCTCCGGGATATAAGCTATTTAGTGCTTCACAGAATATGGCTTTTATTTTAGCTTCCGCCGCCAATTCCGGGTTCAAATCCTCGTTTAATTTGGCACAGATAAAATCCCAAAAAGAATAACCATCAAGAGTTTTGATGACGGGATACTTTTCGGATAACTTATCAATTGACGTCTGTGCGCAAACCTTTAGCTGTGTATCAATGCTCTCAGAAACCAACTTTTTGCCTGTACTTTCAACCCCTTTAAAGATTATGCTTGAAATTACTCCCCAAAATAGAGACGCAAGTATCATTATATAACCCCCCCCCAGTCTTTCCTTGAGGTGCATCAATTTATGCTTCCAACTTGCGGTACTGCACCGCAGTTGTTTCCTTTTGCATAGTCGTGATACACAAATGCATACCTCCAACTACTTATTTAGGTGCAAACTCCGTTGGTTCGATTACTTTCATCATATCGCGAGTGCACGCTCATTCGAATTACCTGATTTCTCATATCATGCTTTAATGCTCACCGGCTGTTCGTGCCCATGGACGAGCCTGTCCAAAGCACTGGTATGGAAGAGGCCTCTCATGCTACCGATAACGGGCAACCGTGTCAGGGTGTCCCCTCACCGCGGCATCAAAGTACCAGAGGAACGCGGATCGGATGAACTTCTAAATATAGACAGTAGCTACCACATAGCACTGGAGACTAATCGCAACAGTTTAGGAATACACTCCCAAAGGCACAAGCCATCGTTTCCAGGATAGCAGAAAACAATTCATAACGCCCAGTTGACCTCGTAGCGGCCGCAGCCCTGTGCCGCTCCTCCTGGCGTCCGCGTAATCAAACCTTTATGGCTCAGCTCCTTCATCGCCGTCACCACGGCCGTCAACCCAGGACTCGATCGGGTCTGCATCCCTGAAGGCCCCTTTCCCAGGCCGAGGCGACCGGCTGTAGTACGGAGTAACGCGAAGCATTATTGTACGTTCACGTAGAAGGGTCGTCCCGGAACCCCACCGCCCTTAATTTCACTTGACAATCCCAAATAATGCAACAAAGAAAACAAAAAGGTGCAATTACAGCCATGCCCGTTGTGTTCAGAAGAATAGACGGATTGATCGAACTCTTTCAAGTCATTCGTTGAGCATGTAAGACTAGAGAAACGCGCGTAAGCGGTGGCAAGTGCATCTAATTTTACAGAAAAATTAGATTTTCCGCGCCTATATGTTATGCGCTCTGGTGTCACTCTAATAACCGCCGACGTACCCCCTCCTGGATTATTAAACACAATCCCTGCCTTAATATTTTCCAGAACTAGTCGTTTAAACCTATCTTTCATTATAATCACACCCCCGTTACTGTTGCCCACGAATCACATTGCAAAATATGGTTAATGGGAAGTTGCTTTTATATTTAACTGGAAATAGAATTTTCCCAACTCAAGAACTTTGCTTGAAGATGGTTTCCCAAAGAAAGCTCAGTTTATCCCAATCTTGATTTTCCAAGTCAGGTTTTTTCAGTTTTTCATCCATCTTAACAATAATTTCGCTTTTATTAATTATAGAGCCTTGATACTTATCCAACTTCTCAACATAGTTTGTCCATTGGATTGGGAAGAACTCGCCATCATTCTTTATGACATCTTCCCCAAAGAACAATTCAATACTTACCGCTAAACCGTTAATATTAGAATATTCTCTTCCTGATGGTCCATTTGTAGGGTATGAAAAGCAAAAATCAAGAACTGGCAACTTCATTATTTTAATGCTCTCAAGTATAGGTACACTTAGCAGATTCTGTATTTCAACCTGAGCTGCCGTATCATTGTCAAATATTGCTATAATTCGATTCTTAATTTTAGCTGCAGAAAATGATTTGAGTAATTTTGCTAAATATGATGTTCCACCATCAGCTTTGTAGCTATAGAAATCGAAAAAAGTAAATAGATGTTGGTATTCAGGAAATAATACTTCCAAACTTTTAGATAAGACGTTAATATCAGTTTTTCCCTCAGTCACAATAACTGTAGTATCCATAAAATCATTATAAAACATTAATATTTCTGATTCTTTAACCCAACCGCCATCAACAATACCAGTCAAGTCATATTCGACAGTAGCGTCTTCGTCGCAGCAAAAAGTACACATGTAAATATCCAGCATAGGGTCAATTAAATGCTCTTCATTTTCATATATTTCATCATAAAAAAATGGATTCAAATAATTTCCTGACGATAGCTTCTCAACAATTAATCTTGAAATAATATCGTTTGATATATTGGGGTGTTTATTCATTATTTCATCGTCAAATACATCAAGATTTGGCGTCTCTAAAACAGTTCTTAAGGCATTAGAATATTTTTCAAAGGTCAAATCCCTGTAATATTCATACTGCTCGTTATTGTCATCCTCAGGTTCAGAGTAATTTGATTTCTGATATGCCAACCCTTTATTGAAATAGGTTTGTAGCTTTCTCTCGCTGCATCCAAGAATCTCCAATCGAGTCTTTGCCTTTTTCACGGAGGTTCTCAATACGAATCGTTCATATTCTTCTCCTTCCAAATCCTCGTTGAACTTAATAAATTCAAAAGGTGAAAACAGCTTTAAATGAGTTCCACTAAACGTATTTTTTACTACATACAGATCTACTCCATTAATTGATAGTTCACAATATGATCCCATATAAATTTCTCCTATTGACTTCTTTTTGGCTTCCAATTATAGACATTAGCTGTTCCATATTGTGGTTGCCACAATATACATAACCTCAGAGCTGTGATTATAGCAACCCATAGCCGCTGGAATGCAGCATCTTGGTGATGAACCATCCGCTTTTACCATCAACGATAAGCTTACTGACAATATACTTTTCTATTCCATTTGTAGTTCCGTCTGATGTAATCTCAGGAAAGGAGACAGTATATTCGACGGCCGTATGGCCGAGTTTCTTTGCCTCTTTGACCGTTCTCGCCCCGACCCAGGGGCTGGAGCAGCCGGTGATCCAGCCGGATTCATAGATACGCTGATCCGCCTGCCGACTAAGTTCCGGCGACAGGACTGTGTACTGCAAGGCACCGTTGCGGATTTGTTCGCCAAGGCCCCATAACTGCATTGCTTCTTCGGGTGTGGCCGGAGTCAGGGCATCCCGCATAACCGCTATTTGCCGGTCAATCGCCATTAGGTCAGGGGACTGAATGGAAAGCCGGTTGGCAGCCTTGTCGTAAATCACGTTAGTATAAAACAGCTCTTCCAGCCAGTCCATGGGAATAAAAACATGACCGTTAATGTTTTCATAAGAATATACCGCGTCATCGCTAAAAGGATAAGGCTGGTTGTCGGCATACACCATGATATCAACTGAAGGGTTAAGAAGGGGACGACCGCCAGGGTAACCACCCATGCTGAAGCCCCCGGCGTATTTCTGCTGCCAGGAAGGCAGCATCAGAACCAGCTGGCGGTCCCTGCCGTAACTCCGGGGTATGGACAAGTCCTTTACCCTGTCCGGCAACGGCTCCAGCTGCACATCGGAGGATTGAGGCTTCAAACCCCATACGTAGCAATCATATTCACCAACTTTGTACAGGTCCTCATTGGTATTAATGACGATAGAATGCGTCTTGGCATTCCAATCAACCGAACCGCCGCCCAGCTGCCCGGCAGCCCAACGAATGGGAACCATTACCTGGCCCTCGGTTACATGGGTACCCGGTGGAACACTCACGGGAGACCCATTGATCATAATCGTCGGTTGTTGAGAGGAAGACGCTGGACTACCGCCTGCCGGCTCCGCCTGCGCCGCCCCGCATCCGCCGACAAAGAAAGCGGTCAGCACGATACCCAGGAACAATGCTGTCAACCTGTTCATCCAAGCCCCACTCCATTTCCACAAACACCAATGCCAAACACGTTGACCGCTATAAATCCTTTCTTGTCCAAGGCCTTGTTCTCCAGTCCTCACGTTGCATAGAACCAGACATAGTTCTATCTATTTGGCTATGGGGTAGCGATAAACCCTGTT
>Ga0307376_10005347_pt1 | contig 11580 bp, 8 predicted proteins | sample TR2MG_FD_202536 | JGI IMG/M metagenome (GOLD analysis project Ga0307376, IMG submission 202536) | Soil microbial communities from Risofladan, Vaasa, Finland - TR-2 | ecosystem: Environmental > Terrestrial > Soil > Coastal area > Acid sulfate soil | place: Finland: Risofladan, Vaasa | collected... | reverse complement strand
AACTGGAATATTGCACACCATAAACAAAAAGTAACTTCTAATAATCCTTATCGAGAAGAATTTAAAAATCTAGGTTCTTTTTTTAAAAAGATTTACCAAGGAACCATACCGAATGAGTTATTCAATTTACGGAACCTTCCACGCGTCTCGCATTTTAAGATCCGAGGATTGAGACCCGCTTTTATAAATAGTTTTAGTAAAAGATTAATTCGAGAGGGAAAAATAGAGCAGTATGGTTCAGATTCAAAATTACCTAAATATGCCAATGATGTTTATGTAAATTTTAAACTTAACGAAATTGGTAAAAAACCTGGCCATGAACCGATTTTAAAGAATATTTTAATCAAAGATAGCAACTCAGTTGCGATTGAAATTCCCATTTGGAAAAAATGTGATAATAAAGTAGTAACCGGACATATTGATCTTATCCAAATAGAAAACAATCTAGTAAAAGTAATAGATTATAAGCCAGAAGGAAATTTTATGATTTCTCTACCACAAGTTGCTACATACGGTCTTTTAATTAAGTCAATGTTCAATTTACATAAAATCAAGTGCGTTTCCTTTAGTAAGAAGGAAGCCTGGGAGTACAATCCAGAAATTTTATTGTCTGATGTTAAAAACTACTTAATCTCACAGAGAGTTAACGATAGGAATTGGGAAGACTTCTTGATATAGGTAAAATCTACTTCAATTTTGTTTTTACTTTTTGGATCGTTTTATTACTTCCCTCTTCTTTTGGAATGACATATCTTCGAAGTAACAAGTAACTTATGATAATACTTATAACTTCAATAGTAATTCCCGTAAAGGCAATTATAGTACCATTAAAACCTGCATATCTTAGGAAAATTGCAAAAGCTAACCCAGATATTGTAAGTCCTACAAGAAGTATTCCAATTAAAATTTGTGAAAACGAAGCTTTTATGTATCCTAATTCCTTTTTTAACCAGGGCATAAGTAATTCAAATGAATTTAAATAGAGTTTTAATATAAAATTGTAAGTAAATTAAATAATAATAATTTTAAAATTTTTGTTATTTCTTTTTGAAGTGTTTGCTATTTTTCCGGTTTCTTCTTAAATTTAAAATAGAGTGCTTTATCTAGGATATTCCCAATTTTTGTGGCAATATTATTAGAAATTTTGTAGCGTTCTCCTTCTAGCATCTCTTTAATTTCTTCAGGATTCGGAGGACGATTTAGTCTCTCAGAAAGGAAATGATTAGTAAAATTAGCTATTTCATGTTCTATTCTTTCTATATTGGGTAATTTCATATCTGGAACGAGAGATTTAATTTTTTCGACCGTAAACAAATAAAACTCGCAGAATCTAGAAAAAACATCACCCTTTAATCCACTGTGTAACTGAATTTGTTCGGTAAGTGTTTTTGTATCTTTTTCGCTCCAATAAAATTGACGCGGATTCATCCCACGGCGGCTAATTCCTATTAAATTTGATGTAATTTTACGTTCAATCCAATTAAATGTGCTTTCTTGGCGTAACTTAATAATTTCTTTTTTCTTATCATCCTCTATTTTCTTTTTTTCTACATTCGCACTTTCAATTTTACCTTTTTCTAATTCTGCTAATTCTTCAAATCTTTTTATTAGATCGTAAGCTATACAATAGGATACAGGAGATACTAAATCCGCTTTTAGTTTTAAGGGTGATATGCCTTTATAAACATAACTTTCTTGGCTCTTTAACTCTGTAATACTTTCTTTGAGAGATTTTTTCTTCAAGCGGGATAATATAAAACCATTTATAAGAAAAACTTGATTGGCAGCATTAAAAACTACTACTAGTTCTTTTTGCCTTTTCATAGTTCTCTCAATACTTAATTCCTCCAGTTTAACTTGAACCCAATCTTCATAACCTTTGGTTTCTGAAACTACCATTAGAGCCTGTGAGTAAATTGCCTTATCATTTGAAAGAATACCATACAATTCTATTATCCTACTTAATTGTCTTAGAATTTTCGACAATAAATTGTAAAATAAATCTGTTACTATATTACTTAATATCTCATCATAGTTAAGAAGAAGAATTATTTGAGAGTAATTGCTTAAATTCAAACCTTGAAAGAAAATCTTGTCAACAGTTTGTTTTTTCCTTACAAACTCTCTAAGGTCGTTTATAGTGATCTCTGTTTTATTTTCTAAAATATCCCATAATTCCTTATATTCAGTTTCATTTCTATAGAGAATTTTAAATAAATCAAATTCAACATTATTAGCAACTTTTGTTATAAATTTCTCAAGATACGGAAATTTCATGCTACATAATGCTTTTTTTGCTACATTAATCAAATTTTTTTGATTGTCATTCAAAAGGATTAGATCTTGTTTTTTTATATTATATCTTATCATGCTTTTCTTTACATTTTCAGCTAACTCATAATCAACATTCATTAAGTGTAAGGTATCCTTAATTCCTCTCTTATTAAGTAAAAAAATAGCATCCTCAAAACTTGATTCGTTTAAACTTTGAAGGAAGTAGAGAAAATCATTTGGATTTTTTTTTAATTGCTTAACTAGAGCCAATTTTAATTCTGAAAGAATTTTCTCTTCAAAATCGTCATATTTAAGATTCTCCTTAAACGCGTTTTCAATTGATTTGATTGTTTCTTTTTTTAAATTATTCCCTTCAATAAAAGTTTTTAAACCAGATATAGATATAGGAAATTTATTTAATTCATATTCCATTATATGTTTCTTTATCATCCGGATAGGCATTGTTTGAATTTGTAATTCTTTATAGGATTTAAATTCAAATTGTTTTTGCATCCTCTCAATTAATCTATTTAGAGTAAAAACCTCAATAAATTTATCTTCTTTCTCTTCCTGGCCTAATTGTTCTTCAATTGGCACCGAGATGCCTTTAAACGCGGCGCTTTCTTCTAAAATTTCCATTTTTATGATTTCATTTAAACCAATAATGTCCCCTATAAAATCGTAAAAATAAAAGGATGGAAATTTGGATATAATGTTTAACAGTTCTCGTTCAATTTGATCTTCAATTTCCTCTATTTTCTTCTTTCTCTGAGATTTTTGTAGGCTACCTACCCTGTCCTCTATTAACAGTGATAAGAACATATTCTCTAAATTAATAATTTCATCGAAAAGAACTCTTTCTAATTCAAAAGAATTTTTTAAAAAAGTCTCAACTTCTTCCATCAGAATCTGTTTCTCTTCCATTTCAAGTTGTTGAGTCGAATCAACTGTCAACTTGTTTTTATCTAAAGATTCTTCTACTTTTATACCCATGTAATGATACAAATGAACTGCTGCAGTAGCGATTAGAAGAGAGCGTAATGTTGGTTCTTTACGAATCAATTCGAAAATTTTTTCTTTATCGGCTTCTCTTTTCAAATGGGAAATTATTAAATCTACAGTCTGAAAAAACCTAGAGGCACTTTCAGTCGCTGTTGATTTTCTTTTTACTCCGCTTATCATAACTTTTTTATCCATTCTCTATAAACTTCCTTAAAATTGTCTGCAATATCATATTTAGCTTTATTGTGCCAGTATTTAAACTCAAAAACATGAAATAAGTCAGCGCTGAATAAGTCAACTTCCTCCGCAGTTAGTTCTTGTTTCAAAATCAAAGAAACTGGCCGAGGTATTAATTTTGAGAAATATCTGAGCTCCTTTTCTTTTATATAATTAAAAAATGTGTTCTGGTCATCAATACTAAGATATTTTATAGGGATGATTTTTTCTTGTTCAATTTTAAATAAGTTAATTTCTTTTTCAACTTTATTTTGGAGATACTTTGGAAATTCAGTCTTGATACCAATACAAAATTCATAATGTTTATAGAAATCTATTAAAATTTCTTTTTCTACCTCATTTGAAATTTTTAGGATATATTTGTCTAAAAATTTGAAGAATGTTTCTGGTTCTTGTTCGTCTGATTCTCGTTCTTCTAAATATTTTATAAATTCAAATAATGTTTCGTCCAAAGACCAATCTCGTATTTCTTCAATATTAAAAAATTTTTTAGCATAATCTTTTATCCATTCTAATATGTATGTTTTCCAAGTTAAATTTATCGCCCCTATCCGCTTTTCTAAGAAGCGATGGAATCTATTTGCAAAAGTTACTGGATCACTAATTTCTCCATCTGGTTCTTCTTTAAGAAATCGATTAATAGTAGTAAATCTCAAAATATAACTTAATAAATATTTTAATTCATTTGAGAAACGTTCAAATTTCTTTACATGCGAGTTTATTAATTTTGAATCTTTTTCCATTTGGACTTCGGCGAAGGCAATTAAGTCACTAATGTTTAAATTAATGCTACCAAAGAACGATTTGATGTTATCATTTACTAACTTTTTAAATTCTTTGTTCAATATATCTTCGTTAAAAGTACCAACTTCTAACAATACAATTGGATTTATCTCTATCTGCGATATTAAGTGTTGTTCGAATTTACTCAAAATATTTTGCCCTAAAATTTTAGAAGGTTTTTGTTCATTTTCAAATTTTTCATGCAAAATTCTAATAAAGTGATAGGTCAAAGTATTTAATTTACGGCGTGATAAATATCGTGGAAACGAGTTTCTAATACAATTAATGCTATTTTTAACAACTTCTGCGAAATATTTTATTACAGAACTTAATTCACTTGCCCTCAGCTTTCCTTCACTAATAATTGATAGAATTATTGAATTTATAGCTAATTCGCTGAGATCTCTATAAAAATCATTATTTTCTTCAGAATTGTCAATTATAAATGAGTTAAATTTTTCTAACAATTCCGAGATATTCCCTATTTCGCCGGTTGTTAGGAATTTCTTAGAAATTATTAAAAATTTATCAACTTTGATATTAAAATCAATTAAACTTTTTTCCATATGGGAAATTATTTCGACACCAGAGACGAGTTCTTGATTTTTACCAAAACTTTCTTCAATTTTAGCAACAAAATAGGATATAATTTTTTCTTGGATTTCATCTATTGTCCCAATATTAGCTAATTTAAGTAAATTGGTTCCTAGGATTAGAGTTTTTTCAATAATAAAATTTGCACTCGGCTCTGAAATCGCATATTTAAGGTGGTCTATTGTTGACTTTCCAATATATGGCGATTTAAGCCGAACATATTTTTGATCTGAAAATATCATCTCAATAGGGCTTTTATTCCAGAGATATTCTACATCGGTTCTTATCGATCCATAAGTAGACAACATTTCTTTTTCAGTTGGTAAAGAAACGCTTAAACCTATTAATTTTTTATTCCATTTATCCTCAATCAAATCCCCATAAAGTTTTTTGCTAAATCGAGTAGCAAATTTATTATAAACCTGAATTTTTTTTTGATGTTCTAACTGTGGATGATTAGAAAACTCTTCTACTTCGTAAAATAATTTACTTATATTATTAATTGATTCTCTTGATTTGTGTGGATCTAAATATCCAGTTTCGGGTTTTAAAGCAAGTAATAAACTTTCACATTCCTTGTATTTACCAGGAATGAGTACCATCGATTTTGGGTAAATATTCATTTGAGCGTCTTTTTGGTCGAAATTATACAATTCAAATTCTATTGAAAATACTTCAGAACCAGCAAAGTCCCTCAACATAGCATTATACATTCGAAGATATGTTATAACTTCCTTAGAAAGCTCGTTCACCATTTCTTTAGTTAGTTTTCCTGGTCCTATTGCATCTCCAGCTATTAAATCTGTAGGGCTAGAGTACCCAAAGATTAAAGAAAATTGAAAATTAATAGACTCACGTGTCGTTATCATAATTTCATTTTTTTTCAAATCTATTTTTATAAAAGATAATAATCATACATTTTAACTTTTAGCAATAGATTTTTTTTAGCGTTTTGTGTATTACTGTTTACCATTATTTTTTTTGAATTTGATTAATAATTGTGGAGAAGAAAAAATAAAGAAATAAAAAGTAAGAATATTATATTAATAATATTTAAGTGAAGTAAATTCTCAAATAGCATTCTTAATTATATATCGTGGATGGTGATACAAATTGGAGTTTGGTACAGACCTTGGAATTGGGCCCAATGAAATCGAAAAAATAAGTCCTCAAATTACTTTTATCACCTCAAACGCGGATATAGAAGCTATCGCGCTTGTAAGCTTGGAAGGTTATCAGATCGCTTTTTCAGCTCTTCCACAATATCAAGTTGATGGAGATCAGTTTTGTGGACTAGCTAGTGCATTGTTAATGACGGGAAGTTCAACAATTAAAACATTATTTCAAGAAGATTTAAGTGAAATAATTGTGAGAGCTGAGAATGGCTATATAATTGTTAGTAACGCAGGTCGTCTAGTAATTGTATGTGCAGGAACTATTATTGATACATTGATGAAAACTGTTAAAGTAATGAGAGTTGCTGCAAAGAATTTAGCTATGATTTTTGAACAAAAGTAATAACAATTATATTTTTTTTATTGTAGAATAAGTTTTTAAGGTTTCAATAATAATATTTTTAATATACATTTTATGGTTAATATCGATGCTTACTAAAATGAACCTCCTTACATGTTGGCGAGGCCCATGGCGTTTAAAAACGCTTTTTCAACGGTAAAACCATAAATTTTGCTCTGACTACTTTTTAACATCACTTTTTAAATAACAAGTATTGCATCTGCAATTAGGCATTATTACTATTGAATTCCAATTTTAAGATGAGACATCATTTAAATTTGATGATGAAAAAATAGTAAAAAGGAAGTAAGTATGACAGATTTTTATAATACAAGAATTTTACTTGAAACGAATGAAATACCAAAAGAGTGGGTTAATATCGTACCAGATTTACCTGCTCCCATGACGCCCTTAATAAATCCCATGGATGGAAAGCCTGCACCTCCAGAACTTGCATTTGCAATATTTCCAAAGGAATGTGTACTTCAGGAAGTCTCTCAAGAGCCTACAATTCAAATTCCTAAGGAATTAAGGGAGCTTTATGTGAGATCTTATCGGCCAACACCGCTTCATAGAGCATATGGTTTAGAGAAAGAACTTGGAATTGAAAATGAAGACATCAAAATTTTCTATAAAAATGAGTCGGTTTCTCCTACTGGATCTCACAAACCAAACACTGCTTTAGCTCAAGCTTATTATTCTAAAAGAGATGGGGTCGATGAATTGATAACCGAAACAGGAGCTGGTCAATGGGGTTCTGCTTTAGCTTACGGATGTAATTTGTTTGACATAAAATGTTCTGTTTACATGGTGAGAGCTAGCTTTATCCAAAAACCGGGAAGAAAAATACTAATGAGAGCTTTTAATGCTCAAGTTCATGCAAGCCCTTCAAAATTGACAGATTCTGGAAGATTTTATTATGAAAAAGATCCAGATCATCCAGGAAGTTTAGGAATTGCTATATCTGAAGCGGTTGAACATAGTATGAGAAGTGAGAAGTCGAGATATTCTTTAGGTAGTGTTGTGAATTTCGTTCTTTTACATCAAACTATCATAGGACAAGAGGTTAAAGCACAACTACAAAAAATTAAAGTGGAACCAGATGTTTTGATTGGGTGTATGGGGGGAGGGTCTAATTTAGGAGGTCTAATGATTCCTTTCGCGAAAGATAAATTACAAGGGAAGTATCCTGATTTAGAGATCGTTGGAGTAGAACCTAGAGCCTGCCCAAGTGTCAACAAAGGAGAATATAGATGGGACTACGGAGATTCTGCGAAAAAAGCTCCAATTTTAAAGATGTATACATTAGGTCATAATTTTATTCCAAGCCCAATTCATTCAGGAGGATTACGATATCATGGAATGGCTCCAATAATATCGATATTAGCGGAAAAAAAAATAATGTCTTCAGTCATGCATCACCAAACTGAAGTTATTGAATCAGGTTTAATTTTTGCTAAAACAGAGGGGATTCTACCTGCGCCTGAAGCCGCTCACGCGGTGAAAGAAACGATTGAACAAGCCTTAAGAGCAAAAGAAAACTCCGAAAAGAAAACGATCGTTTTCTGCTTAAGTGGACACGGATTTTTTGATTTATTAGCATATAAAGAATATATGGCTGGTAATTTAGTAGATTATGAACTGCCAAATAATGAAATTCAAAAGGCTTTAAGCGCACCTGATATGCCTAATATTGACGAAACTCGGTTTTAAATAAAACTAAAAGCTTTTTTATAAACTTTTTTTTCATTTTTAATAAAGATTTTAAAATTTCTTAGATAATATCTATAAGAAAACATAAAGAGATTGTTATTTTTGGATACGCTTTCTATTATAATTTCTAGTATTCTATATTTGTATGGCTTGATTTCGCTTTACATTGCTTTTTTGGCAAAAAAAAGAAACGAAAAAGAGGCTTTCATTAATAACCTTGTAAATTCATTAATCTTCATTGTTAGCATTACAATTAATATAGCGATAAATTCTCTAAAATTTTCCACTATTGGGTTTATAGTATTCCCTTTTGATATATTTATGATAATTTTTGTCATTTTTTTCTTACCTCTTTTTTCATTATCCGTGAATAGAGAAAAAAGAAAAGTTAGATTAAAAGAAATATATATAAAAGAAAAAAATTCTAACTTGACTGAAGAACTACCTTTTAAATACGAACTTTACAGAAAATTAACACATTTAATAGTCTTAGGAATCGCTTTTTTCTATTTTACGCTTGGATTTTTGGTTCAAAATATTTTTATTTATGTTCTAGAGTTTTTCCCGAATATTGTTTCTGAGTTCTTCTTCTCAATCTATAATATTGAAGCTAATAAAATGATTTTTACACAATATTTAGTGGTTTTTTTAGTTGGAGTATCTTTACTTGGGTTACTCACAGCAGATTTTATTAGAATTTTAAGACCAAAGCTTTACCCTTTAAAACCAGTAAACCGAATTCTTAGGAAAAAGGAGCGACAAATGAGATTGGGTCCACATATTTCTATGGGAATTGGTTGTTTTTCGATTATAATATTGTTTGGTCCTTTTCAGCCTATTGGGCCTATTGTCATATGTACATCGATGACTATGTCTATTTTTGGAGATATGACTGCTAATTTGGTGGGACGAAAATTCGGGCATAACAAAATTCGTAACACAAAAAAATCTTACGAGGGATTAATTGCAGGAATGAGTATAGCATACATCTCGGGAATTATTACATTAATATTTATTAATCAATTATTTCCAATTAACCTCGCTAGTTTGATGATTCTTCCCTCTGTCGGAACTTTTGTGATAGGATTTATAGACTACTTAGATTTAGATGTTGATGATAATTTGTCATATAACTTTATGCTTTCAACTACTCTATTCGTTATTTCATTATTCATTTTAGGTTTATAAATTAAAGGATGTTATTAGCAAAATTTTTCAATCACAAAATTTTATTTAAAAGAATATGAGCGAAGAAAAATTAAAAATAGATAAAATAAAGAAAGGGACAGTTATCGACCATATTGATAGCGGTTATGCTTTAACCATTCTAAATTTAACTGGACTTGGAGAATCTCCCAATCTAATGACAATTGGTGTTAACGTTTCTTCAAAGAAATACAATAAAAAGGATATTATTAAGATTGAAGGTGTTTTTCTCAACCAAATTCAACTTCAGCAAATTTCAATCCTTTCTCCAAATTCAAAGATATCCTTGATTGAAGATTATAAAGTAATCGAAAAAAAGAAAGTGAAACTCCCAGATATTATCAAAAGTCTAATTTTATGTCGAAGTAATACATGCATTTCCAATTCTGGTGAACCTATTGATACAGAATTTAATGTTCTAGAAGAAAAACCATTGAAAATTCAATGTGTGTATTGCAATCGGATATATAAATTGGATGAAATTGTTTTCAGTTCTAAAGAAAAAATCGAAAAAAGAGTAAAACAATCAATCGAACTATAAAATTTTTTAGATAAAAGCTAAAAAGGTATGTGTAACTACCGTAACGATCATAAATAACAAGAAATATATGCCTATACCTGGTTTAATTATATTTTTCCAATTCCATTCTTCTTTATCGTATTCATATTTTAAGATAATAAAACTAACAAAAAACGGTGTTAGAAACCAAAAGCATAACATCCAGATAAACAACCAGAAACCAAAGATTCTAAATATCAATCTGCCTAAAAGTCCGCTTAAAACTGCAGTAATTACCCTAATCCAATAAAGTTTTGTTTCTTTTTCAAGCCGTATATCAATCTTTTTTGTTGATTTTTTATCAATATTAATTTCTTGTTCAGGATGTGATTTTCTCTTCTCCCTTATGAGTTTTTGGCGTTCCTTTTTTATGTTAACTCTTTTTGGTTTCCGTTTTTCTTTTTTAACCATAATTAGTTCTATTAATATTATTTTTTTTATTAAAATTTTGAAATTTAAACCGAGTATAAACTATATTTATATCAGTTAAAAATGGAAAAATAGAAAAAAATGAATTCATGACTAATAAATAAGAAAGAAATAATTTAAAACGATAATGCAATGATGATGAAAAATATTAAATTTTCAAATTTTGATGTATTTGCAATCACTAAAGAATTAGGAACTATTCTCCCTCATGGAAAAATTGACAATGTTTATGAAATTGATGGGGAACTATTACTTTTAAAAATAAAAACACATCTAAATGAGAAAAAGAATTTAATTGTAAAAAACGATTCTCGTTTAAATTTTACTAACTTTAACTACCCAATCCCAAAATATCCCTCTCAGTATATAATGTCTCTAAGAAAGTATCTAAAAAATAAGATAATTTTATCTGTTAATCAACATAATTTTGATAGAATTATTATTTTTGAAATAAGTAATGTGGAGGGAAAGACATGGAAATTTATTGTTGAACTATTTAACAAAGGTAATTATATTCTACTTGATGAAAATAACATCGTAAAAATTGCAAAAAGTTATAGTAAATATAGAGATAGGGACATTTTAGCTAATAGAGAATATAATTTTCCTAGTTCTCGTGGCAGAGATTTTCTTAACCTTTCTCAAATCGATTTTAATGAAACAGTAAGTAATCTAGAAGATGAAATCGTAAGAATCCTTGCAAGAAATATTAATATCTCAGGAACAATTTCAGAAGAAATATGCCTTAGGGCGGAAGTTGATAAAAAGCGATCAGGACGTGATCTTACTCCTCTAGAACTAGATGCTCTATTTAATTCCTTCAAAAAATTAAGAAATGAATTACTATTTGGAGAAATTAAGGCACAGATTGTATTCAACGAACAGGATGAAGAAATCTCAGTTATCCCTTTTGGTTTAGAGCTTTATAAGGATAATAAAGTTCAGCAATTCAATTCTTTTAATGAAGCCGTTGATGTATTCTTCTCTAAACTAGATTCTAATAAAATTATTACGCCACAAGATCAAGCCGTTAACCAAAAAATAAAGTCTCAGGAAAAAATATTAACGAACCAACGTGAATACCTTGAAGAGCTAAAAGCAAAAAAGAAATTATACTACGAACATGGTGATTTTATATATGCTAATTTCAACACTTTAAATAAGTTATTTAATGGAATTAAAGAAGCAAAAGAAAAAGGCTACTCTCTAGAAGATATAAACACGAAACTAACTGATGCAAAAAACGAAAATTTTGAAGATTTGGATAT
>Ga0307376_10005346_pt1 | contig 11580 bp, 14 predicted proteins | sample TR2MG_FD_202536 | JGI IMG/M metagenome (GOLD analysis project Ga0307376, IMG submission 202536) | Soil microbial communities from Risofladan, Vaasa, Finland - TR-2 | ecosystem: Environmental > Terrestrial > Soil > Coastal area > Acid sulfate soil | place: Finland: Risofladan, Vaasa | collected... | reverse complement strand
GCACTTCGTTTTCTGGCAACCAAGGGCATGTTTTTATTGCAATGTAAAATCGGTCATAAATTTGTAGGCATGGGAGATTGGCGGGATGATCTTCGGGATATCGTCAACATGGCGAATCAAGGAAATGCTGGGATTGATTATGATACGACATACAAATATCTTGAAGAACTGACAGAGGGAATGAGTTTTGAAAATCTAAAGAAAAAACCTATTCCTGATGTTGATAAAATAGTTCAGACAGAAGAATCCTATATCAAGGAAGTCGAGAAAACAAAACAGGAAGAGAGTTCCTCCGTCGAAAAGGATAAATAGTTATGCCTACAATGTCTTTCCAACGCCATATCGATTGGCTTGAGCTAACAATAAATGAAATACTTATGACAACTGGATATGGTGATGCCGGCTTAATCTTTCATATACGAGATGGAAAGATCGAATGGGTAGAGAAAGTTAAACGAGAGACGGAAAAACCACTTGACAAAAAATAGGGAAGGGATATATATTTAAGACTACACACGGAAAGTCGGTTTTTCGCCGACTGAATAACAGAGGCGAGGAATCGATCAGTATAGAGATATGCTGATCGGTTCCCCGCCTTTTTTGTTGTCCAGGAGGAAAGAGATTAACGAATCCGACCAGTTCACAATTGCAGAACGCCGATTCTTTTATTCCTTATTGAGAACGAATGGCAATCAGAAAGCTGCCTTTATTCTAGCCTTTCCTCATAAGAATTTAAAAAACCCTGATTCCGCCGCAACAAAAATGATGAAGCGGATACGGAGTAAATACAATTTCAATGCTTTACTTAACGAATCTGGGCTTGGATATGAACGTCTGATTTTCAAAATGGCAGAATTGCTTGAGGCAAAGAATACGAAATTTTATCAGGACGAAAGTCTTGGCGAGTTTCCAGACAACGCAACACAAATGCAGGCTGCCAAAACTTTAGCCGAGATGCATGGTCTACTCAAGCAGGTTGTGGAACATCAAGGAACGATTACTCTCACCGATGCAATCCAGAAAAATTATGAAAACCGTAAGGCTTTATATCTAGTGGAGAATGATGAGCACAGCGATAGCAACCAAGGCTGACAGTCTCGTTGAGGCTATCGGCTATTATTATGATCATCCCGTGGCTTTCGTTCAGGATATATTGGGCGCAGAACCGGAAAAAGAACAGGCGGATTTTCTTGCAGCCCTGATACATCGGAAACCTATCGCCGTTAAATCCGGACATGGTATAGGCAAGACTGCGGCTGAGGCCTGGGCTATCCTTTGGTTTCTCTCTACCCGCCCATTCTCCCGTGTTCCCTGCACTGCACCTACGGGGCATCAACTCGATGATATCCTCTGGCCGGAAGTTGCAAAATGGCTGTGGCGAAGTCCACTAAAAGACGATTTTATCTGGACTAAGACTCGATTGTGTGCGCGGGATCACGAGGAAAGCTGGTTTGCTGTGCCGCGGTCTTGCAATCGGCCGGAAAACCTTCAGGGTTTCCATGCTGATGAGTTGCTATTTGTGATAGATGAGGCCCCGGGTGTCCCGCAGGAAATCATGGAAGTGGTCGAAGGTGCCATGACAAATCGAGGCATAGGCCCAGGCGAGGCTGCCCAGCTCCTGATGACCGGCAATCCTACACAGCTTTCCGGTACTTTTTTCAACGCCTTCCACCGTGACCGGGCGCTCTATCAGACCTTCACCTTTTCTTCAGAAAACTCCTCACTCGTATCATCGGAATATTGCGAACGTCTGGCCGCGCTATTCGGCAAAGATTCGGATGTTTACCGGGTCCGTGTTTTGGGACAGTTTCCGAAAGGTACATCGGATGCTTTTATCCGTTTGGATGCGGTTGAAGCGGCAATCAAGCGGGAAGTAAAAGCAGAGGGAGCAATAGAGCTCGGGATCGATCCGGCTCGCTATGGAGATGACAAGAGCGTTATCTGCTGGCGCCGTGGGCTGCAAGTCCAACCCTTTAGATCCTTCCACGGTATTAATACTTCCCGACTTACAGGCGAGACGGCCAAGCTGATAAGAGAGATCCGGAAAACGGGCTACACGGGAAAGATCAAGATCAAGGTTGATGATACGGGGATCGGCGGCGGAGTGACCGATCAACTGCAGGAACAGGAGCAGGCGCTCAATATCTTTGTGATTCCTATCAACTTCGGAGGGGCATCGCTTAAACCGGAATATGCCGATCGTGGTGCTCAAATGTGGGGGGACCTCAAGGAAGCGCTTGCCACTATACAGCTACCGGCGGATGAAGAGATGACCGCAGAATTGTCAACGCGGAAATACAAGCTGCAGCCAGATGGTAAAATCAAGCTCGAGCGCAAGGAAGATATGAAGAAACGGGGGATCACCTCACCGGACCGCGGCGATGCTCTGTGTCTTTGCTTCGCGCATGGAGGATTCATCCTTGTTTGACCGAATGAAAGCCTGGGCCGGGAAAACAATTACGAATCTCATCATAAAAGGTGATGTCAACTGGTGGGTCAATTTCAAGAAGATGGCCAACGATGAGGACATGGCAACCCATGTGAACATTGGCGATGTCATGAAAAACCACGCCTGGGTAAATATCTGCGTTACTACCAGGGCAAAGAATATAGCCCGGGCGGATTTCCAGATCCTCTCAGGCGACCAGCCCCTGGAAAGCGGTCCTATCTATGATCTTTTTACCAACGTTAATCCCAGCATGAGCAGGTTTCAGCTTTGGGAAGCGACTGAATCCTTTCTCTGGTCCCGCGGCGAATGCATCTGGATCTATAACGATGATTATACGATGGGAATACCTACAGAGATATATCCCCTCGATCCGAAATTATTTTCACATGTGCTGGATAAGACCAAGCGGAAAATTACTATGTGGGAATACAAGGATAATCAAATAGAGATCCCTTTCCTGCCCGATGAGCTCATTCACTGGAAACTCTGGAACCCGTGGAACTTCTTCCGCGGCGTATCCCCAGCAACTCCCCTGGCCTACGAAGTCAATCAAGATTGGTTGGCAGCAAAATCAAATCTCAATATCCTGCGGAACGGTTCTGTGCCGGATGGATTGTTGACTACAGAGCAATCTATCGGTGAAGAAGAGGCTGAACGAGTCAAATTGAAATGGATAAAAGAACATGGGGGAGTTGACCGCTCACATATTATTTCGGTTCTCGGGCACGGTGTGGATTATAAAGCTATCACTCTGACCAACAAGGATATGGAATACGGGGAGATGAAGAACTGGAACCGGGCGGCTATCTTCGCTCGCTATGGTGTGATGCCCGGGGTTGTCGGTGTGAAAGATAAATCAAGCCCATTATCCGGTAAAGATCGGCAGGAGGAAATGAAAGCCTTCTGGACCCTTTCGCTTATTCCGGAGCTGAAGTTCTTCGAAGACAAGCTGGCAACGGATTTCTTTGGACGGCTGAAGACCAAGGGCCTAATTCCCAAATTCAATCTGGACAATATCCCGGAACTGCAGGAAGACGAAGACGAACGATTCAAGCGCTATGGGGAGGCGATACTCAAGGGATTGATGACGCAGAATGAAGCCCGCGAAGCACTCGGATTCGAAGAGTCTGTAGAATGGGGCGATACCTGGTATAAGCCGATGGGGTTGACTGATGTGACGGGAACGGCAGAGCCCCTGGCGATACGCGATGTAACTCCACCTCCCCAGAAGTCTACGCCCAGTAAAATATTAGTTGGACTTCGAGTTCTTGAAAAACCTAAAAGCAAAACTCAAGAACTATACACCGACATATACAAAACTAATCACTGGTGGAAAATGGCGCAGTCAGAGGATGACGTGGAGAAGGAATACAAGAAAGCCGTACGCCAATGGTTTTACGATCAGAGATCCCGGCATCTCACCATTATCGCTGACCATCTCAAAAGCATTACCGTCAAGGCGGATCTTCCCTGGGATGAACTCGAGGAAGAGCTGCTCAACGATCATTACTGGGGCGAACAGGCCGGCAATATCCAGAGTATTTCACAGAAGTATTTTATCCTCGGTCTGGAACTCACGGGGGATGATCTGCTGAAACTATTTAGTGATCTAGGCTTATCGGTTTCTGAAAGTTTTACTATCTACGATACCGGCGCCGTTGCCAAGTTGAATGATCGTCTGGATAAGGTGAGTGATATCACCGAAACGATCCGTGAGCAGATGCGGGATACGGTGAAAGACGGTATCGAAGGCGGCTGGACTGAGGCTGAACTCTCCGGCGCTATCCGAGATAAATACAATATCGCGCAGAACCGGGCCGATACCATAGCCAGAACTGAACTCGGTGGCGTGATCAACGACAGCCGGACCGAAGGATTTACATCTGTTGGATTCAAGCGGCATTCCTGGCTTTCGGCGCGGGACGGGAGCGTTCGACCTACACACACGATTGATGGCGAGACAGTAGAAATCGGGAAGCGATTTTCAAATGGCCTGCTCTATCCGAATGATCCGGGTGGTGCAGCCGATGAAGTTTGCAATTGCCGGTGCATCACGCTACCGGAGGAGGACTGAGATGCCATATCCCGAAGAACACGCATGTAGACTTAATGATCCCGGGAAATATGATAGATTCGCTCGGAAGAATTGCGAGCAGAAACATAACGGTAAATGCATCGATGTAATCTATGGAATCAAAAGCGGCAAATCCGAAATCCAGGCGCTCCGATATCCTAAAAAAATATGGGAAGTAGCAGCTGCCAGGGCGCACTGCAAAAAACAAGAAGGGAAATTTGAGGCCGCGAAGAAGGGGAATCCTATCATGCAGTTTATGATCAAATCCGATACCGGAGAGTTTGAACATCAGCAAATGCCGGAGATCAATCTCCTTGAATGGTTTCGAAAGAATACAGATGAAGATGGGAATGTCAAAAAGGAAATCGTTATCTTCCAGGATGCTATCTGCAAGGTTGCAGACGATGGAGCGATATCCTGGGTAATGTCCGATTTCTCTGTTGATCGAGATCTCGAGCGAATGGACCCTGCGGGATGGGATCTCAAAAACTTCAAGAAAAATCCCATCGTTCTCTGGTCTCACGATTTCATGCGTCCAGCCATCGGGAAAGTAGAATCCCCGCGAGTGAAAGATGGCGAACTTGTCGGGCGGGTACGATTCAGCTCGAAAGAAGTAGATCCGTTTGCGGCCATGATCGAGGGAAAGGTCCGGGAGGATATCATCCGTACCGGCTCTGTCGGATTTCTTTCAAGAAAAATAGAGATCCTTGATGATCCAGATAAGCCCGAAACCCTGATCCATCGGAAGCAAGAGCTCTTCGAGTTCTCTATCGTCAATATCCCCAGCAACGTAAATGCCATCGCATCACGAGGAATGAAGGAATATAAAGAAAAAATAGAAAACATACTAGAGGAATTTGAAAAATCCATAAAGGAACTATGTCTACACGGCGAAACATGGATGAAGAATCTCAAGGGACAAAAGAAATTATCATATATTGAATCGCTGTTGAAGCAGGATCGCCACGAAACCAGTGGCATCAAACATCTGCTGAAGCGTGAGACGAAACAAAATTTAGAACTAGGAGGTATCAAATGGGAGATACCATCAAAATCGAAACACCCGAAGAACTCGGTAAGCTCTTAGGGGAACTCAAGGATAAGGTTGACGCAACCTCCTTGAAGGTCGAGGAAGCGGCCAAGAAGAGTATTGAGGAGCCTGAATTTGTGGCTGCCCTGCGAACCCAGCAGGACGAACTCAAGACACAAAATGAGCTTTTCTTAGAGAAGATCAAGACTCTTGAAGTCGCTTTCAAGGCCAGGGGAACCTGGAAAGACCAGGATACGCCGATGGCGAAAGCCTACGGACTCGGCAATTTCGTCAACTGGATGATCCGTGGGAGAAATGGAAAATCCACGGTTGCCACTCAAGAACTCATCAAGATGGGTGGACGACCTATGCGGGAAACTGATAATCCGGATGAAATGATAAAAATTTCTACCGGCATGTTCGAGAAAACCAATCCGACTGTTTCGGCTTCTCCACTCGCCAGTGATGAGGCCGATAGCAACTATGGCTCGTATTTGATTCCGGTAGAATATGGTGCAGAGCTGGGTAGGGTCGCAGCGGATGCTTCAGCGATGATGGGTCTTGTAACCCACATGCCCATGCGCGGAATCACAAAGTATCTACCGACAACGACCGATGCACTTACTTTCACCAAGCTCACAGATCAGGAAACGGCAAAAACCGAGGATACGCTTGTCTTCGGGCGAGTAACTCTTACCGCTTGCACCTATGCTTTCTGGCTGGCTATCACCGAAGAGATGGATGAGGATTCGTTGATCGGTCTCGGCGAGCTGGTGCGGACCATGGCCGGAGAAGCGTGGGGGAATAAGTTCGATGATCTAGCTCTGGATGATTCCTCATACGGTGCACTCCAGAATGCCAGCGTCAACAGCCTGGTGATGGACACAGGCGATGTATCCTACAGCGACCTCGATATCAACTATCTGGACAATCTGATCGCGAAGTTGACCACACAGAACAAGCGCCAAGGAGCCCGGTATTTCTTTCACCCGACGGTATTCGATTACATCCGCCAAGAGAAGGATGCCCAAGGTCGCTACATCTTCCAGGACGCCGTGAACGCCGCCCCCGCAACGATCAGAGGATATCCGTTCACCATAAGTGATGGTATGCCTCCGGCAAGCGAGAGTTCGGCATCTGATGAATTCGTGTTATTTGGGAATCCCCGGTACATCGTGGCAGGTGACCGGACAGGATTCGAGTTTAGGATTTTTGACCAGACCATAGGGACGATGCAGTATGACCAGATTTACCTGCGGGCGAAAGTACGGCAGGCCATGGTCACCTGGATCCCGACGGCTCTGGCGAAACTCGTAACTGCTGCAAGCTAATTGACGGCTTGAAATATTAGCCGCCCTGAAATATAGGGCATCAAGGAGTTAAAAAATGGGCGCAAATGTTTATTTAGAATCTGTAGCCTCTTACGGCTATATCAGCACTGGGACTAGCGTAACTGCTCTCACCCAGGAAATCCCGGGGAGAACAGGGAAACGGATTGCTATTCGGGCCTTCGAGTTTTTGGCTGGTGGAACTGCTGAGATCGTATATTTCATGCAGTCGCTGGGGAAGACAACGTTGCTTGCCGATGTTGCTACTACTTTATCCAGTCTGAATCTAGCGGGCGAACCCGGACCTTCCGGAAACAGTCTGGCAGTTGGTGATTATGTCTGTGTTGTCTTGGATAGCGGTACATATGATTTCATCAAAGTTGGTGCAATAACCGGTCTGAGCGCAATCTCACTCTGTGGTGTTATCACCGGCTCATGTGCTTTAGGTCAGACGGTTTATGATCTCGGGGCATACGGCGATACAGGACATATCAGATATAAAATGGCTACCACAAGTGAAGGAAACGGAGAAGAAATGGATGGCGGGATCTTCTACGGCACGGAGAAAGGATCTCCCATGATAGTCCATGAACTCTGTAAGGCTACTGGAAATGAAGCTCAGCATTTTATCACCGTAGACTATATCAACAAGTAAAGACGAAGGGGAGGGCTTCGGCTCTCCCCTCTTCTGGAGGGAATTATGTTCGTGATATTGCCTTTTGAGGTTACGCATACATTTGAGAACGGCACCTCCGTCACCTTTCCGGTCGGCGCAACTATCAATATCGGGAAATATCCCGAGATCGCAAAGAGACTGGAAAAGTATAAAAAGAAACAGGTGGAGGGAAGTCCGCAGGACAAGATGGTACGAGCCTCGGGGTTGAAGAAGAAGGATGCAAATGGCAACGGTTCTGGACTCGGCGAATAATCTCTGTTCTCTTGCTGAGCTCAAGCTATTCGTTGGAATCGCTAAGTCTGATGAAGAACTGGATACGCAGCTGGAAGAGTATATCAACGGTGCGTCCTGGCTGCTCAAAGAAGAGACGGGGCGATTCCTGAAGGCACAGTCTATAACCGAATATCATGATGGGGAGGGTTCATCTCTGATCATGCTGAGGCACAGGCCGGTAAACTCGGTCACCACGTTACACAGCGACAGCGCTCGATCCTTCGGCTCGACTACTCTCATCGATGATGATGACTACCAGGTATATACCAACGGGGGATATATCGTCGTCACGGACGCCGGGTTGGACGTAGGGGCAAGAGTTATCAAGGTTGTGTACAACGGTGGATACTCTACCATCCCCTATGATCTGAAGATGGCCTGTATCGAAATGGCAACCTATTGGTATGAGAAATTCAAAAGCCATCGGGTAGGATTAAAGGCTGTCTCTAATGATGCCGGCAGTGATACGTATGTCGAGGATATGCCGGGTGCTGTTAAGAAGGCAATTGCGCGGTATAGCGAGAAGGTGGCGATCTGATGCGTATGACGATGGAGCAGCTACAAAAGAAGATCCAACGCTGGATGAGGATTGCCCCGCAAGAACTCAAAGAGGCATTGTCGAAGGGCGCGAAACTTGTCACGAAAGAAGCGCAGAGTGCCCACCTGTCGGGTCCGAAGATGCCGCGCGGGTTAGGAGATCCGACTCGAGCTACCCTTGCAGTGCAGACTGGCCGGCTGCGACGTTCAATCAACGAACGGGTGACGGTATCAAAAGATCGAGTGATTGCCCAAGTCGGGACAAACGTCAAATATGGTCGTGCTCATGAAGAGGGTTTAGGCAAGATGCCGGAACGCCCGTTTCTGCGCCCTTCAGTCGAAGAGAAGAAACCACGGGTTATGGAACTGATTCTCGATGCGATGATGGAGGCTTATAACCGTGGCTGATAGTGTACGGAAACAAATCATGGACGCAGTTATCGCCGCGCTCAACGCTGTTGATGCCGGTGCAACCTATGTGTCTACGATAGCCCATGTGAGCGAAAGCCTACCTAAAAGCGTCGAGCAGATCGACAAAAGCAAGTTGCCCGCCTGTTTCCCGATAGATGCGGATGAGACGAGACGGTCCCGGACAATTGGTAGCGGTACTGATGATATGGAAAGCGAGCTTACTATTATCTGTACCTGTGTGGTCTGGGATCAAAACGATAGCACCCGCCAGGCGAGAACGGATCTCATGCGGGACGTGGAAAAAACATTGTTAAACGATACTTCACTCGCGGCTCTGATTGAATGGATAGAGCCCGGGAGAATCACAACCGATAAGGGACAGATCCCAAACTACAGTGTCTGGGATCAAGAGTTCACTATTCAATATGTATACAGTAGTGCAGACGGAGGATAAAAGCACATGGCAATAGCAACATTCAAAACCGGTAAAGTTTTAATCGAAGGGGCGAGCGTTGCAATCGGTTTCATTTCCGGCACGGCAAACGTCACACATAACGTCGAAGACACGAATCCTATCGGCGTGGCTTGGCGTTCTGGCACCGTACTTGGCGGGCAGTGGGATGTATCGCTTGAGATGCATTACGATCCGACTGACACGGCGCAGGCTGCGCTAGTAACAAATTTCATCGCCGGAGGGGATAGCTGCATATTGACATCCATATCGCTTTTCACTCTGGCCGCTAGCTGGGCAATCACAGGGTCGGCTATCATTACCAATGCAACCATCACCAAGGCTGTCGGATCTACAGACAAACTGAGTGTCACGCTGCAGGGTAATGGTACGGTAAGCTATGCGTAGGAATGGAGGCTAAACAAAATGGGAATAGCAACATTTAAAATCGGGAGTATGGAAGTCGAGGGAACGAGCGTCACCAATTTGATTTCCGGAACCGCAAACGTCACTCACAATGTTGAGGATACTAACGCGATCGGAGAGAGCTGGAGAGCAGGAACGGTGCTTGGCGGACAATGGGATGTGTCGCTTGAATGTCATTACGACCCGGCTGCTGTGATGCAAGCATCGCTGGTATCAGATTTCGTTGCCGGAGGTAATAGCTGCTTGTTGGCATCGGTTATGCTCTTCACCCTGACCGGTAGCAAGGCAGTTACAGGATCAGCCATTATCACCAACGCGACTATTACCAAAGCCGTTGGATCGACTGACAAGTTGAGTATCACACTGCAAGGTAACGGTACTGTAACCTATGCTTAAAGGATGATGCATGGATGTAGAATTGCTGGAAGGGAAAGAATATATCCCAGATTGGAACGATAACAGGGAAGAAGCGGCACCGGTAAAGGTCACGCTTCAGGCGTTGACTGCAGGACAGCGTGCGGTATTGCTCGAGAAGATTTTCAAAGACGAAGAATATCTCGATTATGCTTGCAAGCATGCGATCAAGACAATTGAAAATCTATCTGTCGCTGGTGAGAAAATCGAGACGGCGAATCAACTTCTCAATTCACGGGGCGCCGATCTCGATATATTGATTCTGGATATTGGCAAAGAGGTTATTGTTCTTAACAAGAGGCCCGACTTAAAAAACTCATAACCGCCTTCTTGGTTATACAAGCAGGGAACAGATACGATTGTACGAAGTGTACCGACAAAGACTGTTTCAGTAAACCCAGATGGCAGATCGAGGAAGGGATATACACAACCGAATGTCCGGAACTTTTTGTCAAACCAGAAATAGAAAACTTCCTAGTCTGGAAACGGTTCAGACAGATGGGACTTCCCCGCGCCGGCGGCTGGTTGGATCAGCCGGCGATACTCATAGATATCATCGAAACTCTCGAAAGCGAATACGACCGATGGATGGCAAGTAAGAAAACTGATGGCAACTAGAGACCAGGTTTACATAGATATCATCACAGAAACCAAGAAAAGTATTGGCAATTTAAAATCATTGGTCACCGGGCTTGCTGCTGCCTATGCCGCTTTTAAAACCGTACAACAAATTGCGAAAATAGCTCTGGATGCCGCGATGTATGCGGCAAAGATCGAGCAGATCAGTAGAGCTTTTGGATCTATGGCCAGAGCAATTGGTCAGGATGGCGAGAGCGTCATTGCGAGTATAGATCGCCTAGCCGGCGGGACGATCAACAAACTTGATCTTTTGACAAGTGCAAGCCGCGCAGCCTTGTTTAAATTGCCCATCGACAAGATGGACGAACTGATGCAGATCGCCCGAGCTTCGGCTACGGCCACCGGCGAATCTGTCAAGTATATGTTTGATTCGATTGTCTTAGGTATTGCTCGCGGTAGCCCAAAGATTCTGGACAACCTTGGAATCCTTATAGATGCGACGAAAGCGAATCAAGATTATGCAGAATCAATCGGCAAGTCAGCAGATGAACTAACGGCGGCAGAACAAACACAGGCCACCATGAATGCTGTCCTAAAAGCCGGTAAAGAGATCCTGGAAGGCGTCGGGGATGTAGGACAAGAGGTAACAGATGCTCAACGGTGGGATGTATTAACAGCTGCTGTTGCTAATCTCAAAGCCGAACTCGGAGAAGGATTACTGCCGGCGTTCCGGGAAACCACCAAACAGGCCACGAAGCTAGTTGATAAACTGACCGAGATGGCGAGGTTGAATCGTATTCTCTCTGAGATTTACCAGGGTACGGCTACATTAAAAGACGAACTATTCGCCGTTAATACCCAGTTGGAAGAATACAATTTAACGATAGAGAAAAGCGGCGCTGCTGCTGAAATGATGCAGCAAATGTTAGGTG
>Ga0307376_10005344_pt1 | contig 11582 bp, 7 predicted proteins | sample TR2MG_FD_202536 | JGI IMG/M metagenome (GOLD analysis project Ga0307376, IMG submission 202536) | Soil microbial communities from Risofladan, Vaasa, Finland - TR-2 | ecosystem: Environmental > Terrestrial > Soil > Coastal area > Acid sulfate soil | place: Finland: Risofladan, Vaasa | collected... | reverse complement strand
TCTCTGTCTCGCTATTGGTCGCCGGTCAGGGAAAACCTTGATGGCTTCCTGGATTACCGCTTTTGAGACGGATAAGATCCTACAAAAAGAAAACCCTCATGGATATTATGGTATTTCTAGATCGGATGAGATTAAACTCATCGCTGTTGCAACGGGAAAAGACCAGGCCGGCATTTTATATAATGCGGTTTCTAGCCATTTCTTAGAGTGTGAGCGTTTTTCCCCATATCGGGCTAATTCCACACAGAGTAACGCAAAATTCCAGACCGTTGCGGATATTGAACAAAGTGGGAGACATGGGGAATCGGATCTTTCCCGAGCAAGCATTAATGTCACTTTCTATAGCTGTGTTGCTAAAGGCCTTCGAGGTGGCGGTTGTATCCTAGTTGTTTTGGACGAGGTAGCCCACTTTGTGGATAGTGGCCAATCCTCTGCGGAAGCCGTCTACACAGCCGTCTCACCTTCTAGAGCAGCCTTCACCCCTAAAGACCCTGATAATCCTACCTTGCCTTTAGGGTCCTCAGAGGGGCGTATTATAATGATTTCTAGCCCTCTTGGAAAAGAGGGTTTTTTCTATGAAAAATACGATCAAGGTTTTCGGCATGGTGATTTGGGTCGGTTATGTATTTCGGCTCCCACTTGGGAAGTGAATCCGACAGTTCCTGCAGAAGAATTCAGAAGACATTTCCTGTCAGATCCAAAAAAGTTTTGGACGGAGTTTGGGGCCGTTTTCACAGATAGAAGAAGGGGATGGATTGAGAATGAGCAGGATCTTTTAGATTGTGTTAACAAGGCTTTGAAACCTATTAGAACAGGAAAAACCAGAAGGTCTCATTATCTCGGGATGGATGTTGGGGTTACCAAAGATGGTGACGGAACCGCAATCTCAATCGGGCATGTTGATGAGGAAGACCGAATTATTCTGGACTTGTTGGAGGAAATGAAGGCTGGAGAAGGAGATTATATAGATCAGGATCGTTTGGAGTTTGACCAAATTGCTGACCGGGTTCATGAGTTAAGTCGAAATTTTTATATCTCTGAGGGCATGTTTGATAGTTGGTCTGGGATTCCCATGGAACAGGCCTTGGTAAAAAAAGGCTTATCACAAATAAAATCTATAGCTATTAAACCAGAATTAGAATCTCGCATTTGGAAAAATTTTAAAGATATGTTATTTGCTCAGAGATTGGTCCTTTATGACTGGCCAATACTCCCAGATAAGGAGCATTGTCCCTATATAGAAGAACTTTTGGAACTTCAAGAGGAATGGAGGTCCAAATATATTGTAATAGTTCAGGCCCCAAGAATCCGTGGGAAACATGATGACCGATCAGATTCCCTCTCCAGAATGATTTGGTTGGCAAGTCAGCATTTGGGGAAAAAGGGATATCTCTCTAAACAGAGAAGCCCACGTGAAGTAGATCCAAGAACGGCTTCGAGATTACAAAGAATTGCGAGAAAGAAAGCTCTAATGGGAGGAAGTCATCCAAGTAGAATGGTTCCCCGCAAAAGGAGAGGCTATTAAATTTTTGCATATCGTCTCTATATTTATCTATACGTGGGGAGCCTCTTTTGGCTTTGTGTAAAGAAAACATTTCTAGGCAGTAATCTTCCTATACATATGTATGTATAGAAGTAAATACTCGGGGGGTTTATGGCTTCTGGAAAAATGAATCCCGGCTGGCCAACAAAGGCCAGCCATAGATTTTTGAAAAAGATTTTAGGGACGGCTTTTAAGGGGAAGGTAGAAGAGGACCCAAAAGCTTTTGATATGGTTTCTAATGTGTTTAAAAAAGCGGGAGGTTCCTGGCGTGGTATATTTAGAGGGGGTTCAAGTAATGATATTGATCTCCTAAAGAAGGTTATTCGTGTCGCCATAAAACGTGGCACCCTCAAAAAGAAAAGTAGCTTGGTCTAAATATGGTAGCCAAACCGGTGACTCCTTCTTCCGTTTTTTTGGAGGGTTCCTCTGAGACCTTTAATGTTCAGGAGAGGGCAATAGAGTGCCATATCAAAGGTGCTATGGAACATATTAGGGCAGCTCTGCATCTTTTGTCACAAAAGAAAAAAAGAGTTGTGGGGTTCACGGGGCAACAGTTTTTAAAAGATGCCTTTTCCATTTTGCAGATGACCCGAAGATTTTTGCCCTCTTTTTTAATCTCTCAACCGGATTTGATGCTCTATACCGAAAAAGATCTTATCTGGAATATTGGGGATAAGTTTAAGGATTTGGAGGCCTCTTTGTCTTTTTTAACAGAGGTCACGGATTCTGGGGGAGTTGATAGTGAGGGGTTTCGTTTGGAAGTTCAAAGGATAGGTTCGGAGCTACTTACTTGTGTGTCCTCTTTTTTGGGTGATGTTTCCCATTTGAGTGAGGATGTTCAACATAATTTTTCTCAGGTTGAAAGATCTTTAGTGGAAATCTTATTGTTTACTTCAGAATCTCGTTTTATTGAAAACCTTCGTCGTCCTGGGGTGCGTTCGGACCTAGAAAAGGTTTATTCTTGTCTTTCCGGTTTTATGAAATCGTATGTCAGAGAAAAAAGAGATGAGATCGAAAATACGAGGAGAACGGACCGAATTCGGCAAAAAAGAGGAGAGAGAAATAACTCTTCCCTTAGACTTTCAAGACAGTTCTTGGTCGAATGAATTAGGATAAATCATGGCCGATAAGCAAGAGGGGAAGGTTGTTGCTAGAATCTCTAAACGGGCTCATGTCATGACAGGAAAGCCTCGAAGAGTAGTCTCTTCGAGCATGATGTCGAAGGTTGCAACCTGTTCTTTTGGGGGCGGGGGGGGAGCCTTTGGCGGAGGGGGGTTAGGTCTCACCGGAGGTTACGGAATTGGGCAAAATACCATGGAGGGTCGTGGAGGAAACTGGTATAGTCCCGAATTAAGTACAGATTTCCTCGAACTCCCACAAAGTTTAGATGAACAAAGATCTTATTATAGATTTTTCTATCATAACGATCCTTTTGTCGGCCAGGCCATTGATATCCATACGGAGATCCCCCTTAGCAGGGTTCGTCTCGGGGTTCCTAAGGCAAAAAATAAAGAATTGGCTCTGAGGGCTTGGAGATTCTGTGCTAAATGGTTAAAGAGAGTTGGCCTCCTTCAAAGACTTCTTGAGATTGTCCATGAGTACCATACTTTAGGAGAGGTTTTTATTTGGGCTGAGGATCCTAGTCCGGATGAGCCAGAAGAGCTTCGATTTGAGATAAACCATATAGTGACCGAAGACGGAAAAACTCTCGTAGAAAAGAAAGAAAGGCCTGATGCCGATGAGAGACATTTTAAGTGGCTTCAGAAAAATTATAAGGGATGGGGCAGAATAACGGTCCTTCCCCCCGAGCAAATCCATATGGAATCTTTTCCTTTTACACAGGAGAAGCTCATAGAGTTGGTGATTGATTCGAAAACTAGAAATATTATAGAAGAGGCTCGTAACGGAAATCCAAGAGCCCAGAGAATCGTTGATTCGGTACCCGCCGAGATTGTGAAGGCCTCCGAAGAAGGGGTAAATGTCCCTTTAAATACGGATCCTTTTGCCGGTAGTTTCGTCTCTTATCTGGCAAGAAAAAGAAGTCCATATGAGCCCCGAGGACATTCTATTTTACAAAGATGTATTCGTTCTCTTGTACATCAAGATAAATTAAGGCAGGCTCAGGCAAGTATTGCTTCAAGACACATGACTCCAATTCGAGTCGTTACCGCTGAAGATGCTGATGCAAATGATATTGAGGAGCTTCGGGACCAGATAGATTTAGCTTTGATTGACCCAGATTATTCAATTGTAGCCAATTACCAAATTAATTGGGAGGAGATGGGCTCTAGTCAGAGACTTCTTGAACTCAGCAGTGAATTTGAGATCATTCACCGGAATCTTTATGCCGGTTTGGGAGCTACCGAGAGTCTCCTTTCAGGAGAGAGTACCTATAGTGGTGATCGCATTAACCTTGAGGTCCTAAATACTAGATACATGCTTCTTAGAGAGACCATTCAAGACTTCGTAGAGGATAATTTGCTCCGCCCGATGTGTTACCGGATGGGGTTTATTGAATTGGATGAGGATGGGGATGAGGTTGTCCTTGTTCCCCCACTTACCTTCACCAGAATGGCTCTCCGAGATAATAATGATATCTTTGATACTTTGTTCAATTTGTATCAAAAGGGGTCTCTAGATGTTGAGACGATTTATGACCTTTTGAACTTAGATACAGATACCGTTATGGGGAAATTGATGAACGGACTGTGGACTCCAAGAGATGCTAACTTTAATGAGGCTCTGAGAAATATTTATTCAAGGACTGGAGATGCGTTGGCAGAGAAATCCGATGCCATAGAGAAAATAGCGGAGGCCTTGAGTTTGACCGTTAAAGAGCCGGAGGAGGGGGCCGCCGCGGGTCCTCGGTTCTAGGCTAAGGTTTCTCTCGTTTGTCGATATCCCGAAACACTTTTTTGTCGGAATCGATTGAGAATACTCCCCATAACTTTTTGGGAGACGAGGGAAACGTGCGGGTCCTCTTTTGCTGCACGCTGCAGATACTTAATAAAGGCTGCATGGTATCGCAGAAGGGGAGTTACACTATTTGGAAGGTTTTGTATTGGAAGAAATTCTAGACGAAAGGATTCCTTGGACTGAGCAGGATCTTTCAGATATTCGAAGGCTTTACTTTGGTTAAGTTCTTTTTCTATCATGACATATAAGAATAGTTCTGCAATGCTCATTCCTTTTCGAGTATATCGACTATCTCGAAAAAAGTGTTTAAGAAGGATTTGAAGTTCTTTTTTGAAGCCTCTTCGGGAGAGGGAAACGATTATGCTCTTTTTCCCCTCCTCTCGGAGAAAAGGGGTTCTTAGTTGTTGTCCCTCTGATATCAAAGGTTCTCCAAGTCGTCTTTTCTTTTCCTCCTCAAAAAGTTGAGCTATTTGATTACCTATATATCGTCGGGGGGCAAAAAGGGAGCCTCTAGAAAGAGGGGAAATCCCTACTTTCGATGTAGGGATTTCCCCCCTTCTACGAGGGGCTCCTAATATATCTATTTTTAAAAGACCCTGAAGAGAATATCCTGCCAGATATAAAAGGGGGACTCTTTTTTCCTGTGTGAAAAGGCTAACACCGAATAATAGTGAGGGAGTTAGGTCACTTACGGAGAGACTTTTGAACGTTTCGATAATACGGAGGAAGGGCCCTATAATGGATTCCCAGAAGTGGGCGTTTTCTTTAAACCAATCCTCATTCAGATGGTAAGGGGTTTCCTGTTTAAAAAACTCCTCCATTTTTTTAATATTTCTTTGAAAGGAACCCAAGGGACGTTTAAGAATTCCCTCCATAAATTGGGTTCTGGCTATCTGGTCAAATAAGTCTTCTTTCCACATATTGTTGTCGGGTTTAAGAGCTAACTTTAAAAGAGTGTAAGCCCTTTTTTCAAGATCAGGTCGTTTAGCTGCAAGTTTTATAAGGAATAAAGAGGTTTCGTTCATGGGAGGCTCTTGTGGAAAGTTTTTTATCTTCTTTTTAGATATTGTTCCTCACCCTATTCTTGGATGAAATAATCTTTTTATTGGATTAACTATTCTTATTATAGATAAGTAATATGGTGGGTGCGAACAAGGATCCTATGCCGATTTTTTAGGTATCTTTATGTTAGAAAAAATATCCTCGGCTGTTAGTGGTGAAAAAGCGGGGGGAGGGACCGAGGCCGGGCTTTTTATCCCTCTTCCAAAAAATCTTGCATCCCAATTTCCCTCTTTGGGGGAAGATGATAAAAGCCCTCCACATGTGACTTTTATATATGTGGGAGCTTGTCCTCCTGACAAAACCCCCCTCTTCCTGAAAATTTGCCGGGAAACTCTCGGAAAATTCAACAGACCAGTAAGAGCCAAGCTCGAACCTTTTGATTACTTTGTCCATCCAGATAAAGGGAGAAGGGTGGCCTATATCCCGGTTCGTTTCGATCAGGATATGGGCAAGCTTAAGGAACTCCTGCGGGAAAATTTGACCGAGGCCGGATTTGATGTTTTAGACAGTTGGCCAATTTACAGGCCACATGTTACCTTAAAATATCTTGGGGATATGGAATCCCCCTATAAAGGAAAGGTCCCTTTCGGAGTTTGGGTTTTTGATACGGTAGAAGTTTGGGGTCTCCCAAAAGTACATACAATTAGCTTCATCAAAAAAGCTGAAAAAACGGCCTCCAAATATCTAGAAAAGATTGAAAACGGGGATTCTAAACCGATTTATCATTACAGTGACCAGCATCTTAAAAAAAGAGAAGAGGGAAAAGCAGGTCAGGTCCAGCATTCCAGGGCGATCCGCCCTTCCCTTTCTAGAAAAGTCAGGAAAGATCTCTCTTCAGAAGACCCTAAAGTAAGCATGCCAGCCTTGGCCGTTGCTTGTATTGACCGGACTTATGAGAGGGTTGGAAATGAGGGGTCGGCTAAAGAGGGGCGCTTTGGAGTTACTGGTTGGAAGAAAAAACATATTTCCTTCAGGGGAGATGTTGCCACCCTTGAGTATGTAGGTAAAAGTAAAGTCAAACAAAAAAAAGAGATTAAGGATGCTGCTATTGTAAAGGTTTTGAAGAAGCTCTCTCGCGGGAAGGCTCCTTCGGATTTTTTGTTTTCATGGAAAACCCCGGAAGGGGAAGAAAAGAGGTTGAATGCCCGAGAGGTGAATTCCTATCTTGAACCTTTCAAAATTACGGCTAAGGATCTCCGCGGTTTTCATGCTAATCGTGAAATGGCAATTCGATTGAAGGCTAAAAGAAAAGAGGGAGGGGTTCTCCCAAAAGACCCGGAAGAAAGAAAAAAGGCTCTCCAAAAGGAATTTAAAGAAGCCTTGAAGGAAGCCTCTGAAATAGTCGGACATGAACCAAGTACCCTTAAAAATCAGTATCTGGTCCCAGGCTTCGAAGATAGGTATCTGGAAAAGGGTCTGGTTTTAAATCGTTTGCTGAAGAAAAAGGCAAAGAAAACTCACACGGAAAAAGAAGATGAGGCAATACGTTTGGTAGTTCAAAAACATCCAGATGTAAAGCCCTCTCGAAAAGATTTGAAAAAAAGGAGGGTGAAGGAGGGAGACCCTGATCTTTCAGAAGAAGATCGTGATCTTTCTCTGAATTACAAGAAAGTTGCAAAAAAAGTTCAATCTTTTCCCTATAATTTCCCCATAATATTAAGAAAGACCCGGGAACGCTTACGAGGAGGCTCAAAAGTGCCCTACATCAAGATCGCAACCCAGAAAAAAGGCTCTTACCTGAATGTAAATGGTGAGGGTTTCGTTGGTCCTTTTAAGAAATACAGTAATGCGCTTCGCGTCATCAAAGGACATTTGGAGGGGGACCCTTCAACTGTGATCCTTGGGGAAAGCTTCTCCATAGGACCCAATGTCTCTCCGGATAGTCTGACGAAGAGTAGCCACTGTATCATGGACTTGGACGGTGATGTTGTCGTTGAAGGTGATAATGCCTTTAACCTTTTGGCAAATTACCATGAAGACTTCTTTAAAAGCGCGGCAGAAAGAGGGAATGAGCTTCCTGTCCGATCTTTTGAAGAGGTGACGTCAGTCCTTGACAAAGTCGCCTCTCTGTTTGAGCATCATCATCAGTTCCTCGGGATTAATCAAAAAGTTGCGCATGACTTTGCAAAGCGTTGTGATGTTCTTTCCATTCTTCTGGAAGAGAAAGCGAAAGGACATAGCAAGATGCAGCATTTTGCTCGGGTCATTCAGAAGGATTCTGATGAAGCCTACATGACCAAATTCAATGATGTTAAAGGTCCCCTGGAGCAGGATCCTGATGAAGCTTTCATGAGGGATGAGTATACTGGACAAGAGGCTCATGAGCTTCAGGATATCGAGAAAAGGGCCTCTTTCTGGGAAGCCATCGAGGCAGGGCCCAGGTCGAGGGAACATCGAGAATTCCAAAAGCTTGCTATGAATGATTTCCCCGGGACCTCCGCGGAAAGATATTGGGATCGTCCTTCTGGAGCCCTCGTTTCAGATCCTGATGAGCCTTATATGAGAGAGAATTTCACGGAACAAGAGTGGCAAGAACTCCAGGATTTGGAAATTCCAAAGCACCGGGGAAAGGAATTTGATCAGGAAATGTCCCGTGGAGAATTCCAGGTGGATTGGAAGTAGTCAAACTTTTTCCACGGGTGGGAAATATGACCAGGAAAAAGAAAGGCTACGTAGATTACCAACAAAGGGCTTACGATCTCGATGTTGGTGATGCCGTTTTGCCTCTCTATGCAGAAGAAGCCTCTGCAGGACGGATTGTTGCTCTATATCCCGCAATCGGAATGGCGGATGTGCAATTCTCATACGGGCAAGGAAGATTTCCCGTTGAGGACCTCCAAAGGATAAGTGAATCAGAATTGGGAGCTAAGGCCCCCCATTTTGAAAATATTCCTGGAGGTGCAGGCACCGTCTCCGTTCCAGGTGGCCCTAAACCCCAAAAGAGACTTGCCAGTGCTAAAAAAGTGGCCCTGGATTGGATGAAGAAAGCTCTTTATTGGGATGAAGAGCCTCGTAGGTATAGGGCTCCAAAGTCAGAGTTGGATTCAGGAGCCTTTTCCTGTCCAAGATGCCGTCATAGTCCAATGGTTCTGAGAAAATACAAGATTCAAGGCAGACTTTTAGTTTGCCCAAATTGTAACTTTCTCATTAAAAGAGAAAACGTTAAAGGATCCGGATTCGAAAAACCTGAGACTCCCGAAATCTCTCCTCGAGAAGAGGTTTCTGACCTCTTTTTAGGAGGTAAGAAGTAATGGGTTTTTTGAGATTCGCTAAGGCTAATTTGACGGCCCCCCTCCCAGGCGAAAAAGCCTGGGAGAAAGTCCGGGTTGCCTCCACCGGAGAACCCCTTCCCGTTAATCTCATTGAACAAGCTAGTGAGATTCTTAAAGAGAATTTTGACCCCAGAAACTATCTCCTTACACACTGCACAATAGTGGCCTCCGTAGGGACGGAAGCCCCTCCTAATGTGGAAATCGGGAGAGTAAAATTCGGGTCTCAATTCGTAAACCGTAAATATCCAAATTTTTATATCAAACCCGAGAGCGAAGGGAAAATTAACAACAACCAGGACAGCTGGTCCCACCCAGTCCTTATGAAGTCCTACAGGACTTTCGTGGGAGCCCATAACTGGGTTGAGCATGTCCAGTTAGAAGAGTTGAGTAAAGGTCGGGTTATCGATGCGGTTCCAAGGGAAGTAGAAGACGGGAATTCCATCTATGTGGATATCTTAGTCGCTACTCATCGGAAGCATGATGACCTGATTCGACAGATCCAGGACGGTGAGCTTTCGACTCTCTCGATGGGCTGTTTTCTTCCAGGAACCCAGATTACAATGGCTGATGGAACCCGCCTTCCAATTGAGGAGGTTCAGCCAGGAGACATGGTTCTTACTCATAAAGGAAGATTACGGGAAGTAGAAAATATTCAGCTCCGGAGAGGGACTTGGGATCTTTGCCAAATTTATGTGGAAGGGATATCAGAAGGTATCTCAGCCACTGATAACCATCCGTTTTTTGTTCGGCATTCGGAGACGGAAATCGTTGAGGTTCCTGCCGAGGAACTTCGTATGGGAAACACCCTTTATCTCCCCGGACCTTCTGGAATAGTTCAAATCTATCCTGTTCGGTTTGTCGAAAGAGGAAAACATGAGGGTTGGGTACACAATTTTGAAGTTGAGGAGGATCATTCATATATAGCTGGAGGAGTTGCGGTACATAATTGTTCTGTAGACGAGACCCAATGCACAAAATGTGGTCATGTCGCCGCTGATGAAACGCAGATGTGCGCCCATGTAAAATATGAGAAAGGAAATCACTTCTATGATCCCAGTGGAATTCGGAGAAAAGTAGCCGAACTTTGCGGAAATGAGGTTTTGGAGCCTACTGCGGGAGTTCATTTTATTGATGCCTCCTGGGTCAGGGTTCCCGCTTTTACCGGCGCCGTTCTTAGAAATATTATAGGGCCCGGAGAAATTTCCCCCGAAATGGCCCGGATGGCGGGGGAAATCCTAGCCTCTCCTCCCGCTCAATGGACCTCTAGTGGAATTGATGCCTTTATGAAAGCAGCTTCGGTTGCTGCAGCTTATCGTCGGGCACAGTTCCCAGAAGAGGATGAGGACCCAGATGCAGAGGAAGGCAAAGAGAAGAAAGATGATGGAAGCCCTCTCGATTCTTTGACCGACCAGGTTTATAACTTTGTCACTGAAAGAGTGAGGAGAAAAATAGAAAAGGATCTTAAGGGGGATAAAAAACCTGAAGAGAGTTCTGATAAAGGTTCCATGGATTCTAATGAAAGTGTCATTAAAGAATCCTCCCGATTCCAAATGAAAGCTAGTGATACTTATAAAGTAGGTCTCGCTGCTTTGGTGAAAACAGCTCGATGTAAAGAAGATTTCATTCGTGGTATTGCAACCTTTAATGAGGTCTTCAAAATCCGTGTCCCTAAAAGACTTTACGTAGCTTCTCTGAAGGTAGGGTCCACTAGCCGGTATGGGAGTTTGGATCAGTTCCTTTGCGCTTGTCATAGAGTGCTTGGTCGAAAAGTCTCCATGGGGGAAGCAAAGACACTGATCCGATTGGGTCAACTTCTCAATAACCTGGAAAACAAACCGTAAGGAGTATTTGAAAATGAAGAGGAATAGGATGGTTGATCGTAGAAGGATGGCCTCAGAAGCTCCCGCAATGCCTACAGAGGATGCACAGCACCCGGCAGCAAACAATTCGAATCAGAAGAGTTACCAGAGGGGAAATACTTCTGCATGGGCAGAGGATCCTGTTTCTGGAAAGCCTTGGATTAAAGAGGACGAGAAGGCTCCTGCAATGCCCTGGGAAAGTGGGGATCATCCCGCTGCCCTACATAAGGCATATACAAAGAAAGCCTCCCTCTGCATTAAAATTGCAGAGGCCGGTCTCGGAAGAACGGCGTCCGTAAACGATGTCGAAAGAGAAGCGTTGCGCATAATGGATTGGCCAATGAAGAAGGTCAAGTATGCGCTTCATTTGGCTCAGATGATGGAGGATCCGGAAGAGGTTTATGAGGAGGAAGTTGTCGAGCCCATGAATGACATGGATGACATGGATGGGGTCCTCATGGACGAAGACCTCCCCATGGACGACATGGATGAAGACCTCCCCATGGATGAAGACCCCATGGACGAAGAGATGGATGAGGAAGAACTTTCAGATGATGAGCTTCTTGCCATGATGGGCATGAGCCAGAATGACCCTTTCTATCCGATGCGTGGTGCCCAAGAAGATCTGGACGTTCCAGATGATGAGTATCTTGCAGCAGGAAAGAGATATGCCTTCAAGATTGGCGAGAAAGAAGCCGCCATGCTTGAGGAGATGATCCGCGAAGCTGAGGGGAAGACCCGTTTTGCTAGTGCGGAAGAAGAAGAGGAAGCCGTTATCCTCGCAATGCTGAAATCTGCGGAGGAGGATGAGGTAGTGGAGGAGGATGACGAAGAGGAAATGCTCCTTGCTATGCTTGAGGAAGAATACGAGAAACTCGCAAAAGACGACGACGACGACGACGACGACGACGACGACGACGACGACGATGA
>Ga0307376_10005343_pt1 | contig 11582 bp, 15 predicted proteins | sample TR2MG_FD_202536 | JGI IMG/M metagenome (GOLD analysis project Ga0307376, IMG submission 202536) | Soil microbial communities from Risofladan, Vaasa, Finland - TR-2 | ecosystem: Environmental > Terrestrial > Soil > Coastal area > Acid sulfate soil | place: Finland: Risofladan, Vaasa | collected... | reverse complement strand
TTTTCCTCCTATGGTTTTAAAACGAAATCTTCCTCTTCTTCGTCATCGAAGACGGATTTGATTTCACGGACCTCTTTTTCCTCTCCCTTCAAGTTCTTGAGCTTCCTTGCAACTTTCGAAGCATCTTCAAGCTCTATCTCCAAGTCTTTTCTGGTTGCCCTACGCCCAAGTCTCTTGCTGGATGCATCCAAGAATCCATCAAATGCCCCTTCTGTAAGCAAGATTTCAATGACGTTCTTTTTATTGCCGTTGCCAGCCCTCTGACAGAAATCAATCAGTGATTTGTAAGGCTGTCCGGCTTCAATATCTACGTATGTCTGACCACCCAATCCGCTAACCCCCTTGTATCCTTTGCGTATAGCTTTCTTGTCAACTCCAGCATCAACGACCCGGTAATCAGCTTTTGATTCGTTAACCTTGATAGGAAGCAACTCAATCTTCATCTTTTTCAGATCTTTTTCATATACATCAGTCGTTTCGTAATCTCCAAACGAACCTTCAACCGTAAGCTGACTTGCCATGAATTCTGCGGGATAGTAAGTCTTCAAAAACGCACTTTGGTATGCCGTAAAAGCATAACCAGCACTATGAGATTTATTGAAAGCGTATTCGCCAAACGCTTCCATATCCTTCCATATTTTTGAAGCGATTTCTGCTGACGCTGTCTTTTTTTCTTCTACTCCCTTGGCAAACTTCTCTTTCATCTGATCTAGTAGATCACGCTTTTTCTTTCCCATCGCTTTTCTAACTTTGTCAGCGGTACTCGCATCAAACCCTGCCAGTACTCTGGTTATTTTCATAACCTGCTCTTGATAGACCATGATTCCAAATGTAGGTTTCAAAATCCCTTCCAAAAGCTCAACAGGATAAGTAACCTTCTCTTGGCCGTGTTTACGCTTAACATAGGTCGGAATGTATTCCATTGGACCAGGACGGAACAACGCATTCGCCGCAATAAGGTCTCCAAAGCAATCGGCTTTTAAATCAGACAATAAGCCCCTCATACCTCTAGACTCAAACTGGAAAATGGCCGAAGTATCGGCTCTCGCAAACAAAGCTAAAACTTTAGGATCGTCATCGGGAATGTTATTGATGTCGATTGTGATATTGTATCGGTTCTTGATCAATTTGAGCGTCCTGTTAAGAATACTCAAAACTTTAGTTCTCAAGAAGTCGAACTTGATCAGACCAAGCTTTTCGACATCCCCCATGTCGTATACGGTTGCCAGCTCCTTTGATTTTCCCGCATACTGCTGCGGACAAACATCAACAAGAGGGTTTTCTGTAATCAGAATACCTGCCGCATGAATACTTCTAGAACTAATCATCCCTTCGATCTTCTCAGCAAACATAAACTCGTTCTTATACTGCTCTTTCAATGCCTTAAACTCAGGATCAGAATAGACATATGTATATTCTTCTGGCTTCTCCAAATATTTGCTCTTCAGTAAAGTACATTTATCACTTGGAGACTCATTAGGTCCTTTGGGCAACTTCTTTGTAATCTCATTGGCCTTGATTGCGCTCATGTCAACGAGAAATTTTGCTCCAACAGACTTTCTTCCCATCTGATACGAAGCGCTCTTTCTGTTTTGAACTTCTATTTCTTTCTGTTTCTGCTTTTCTTCAAAAGTATTTTCAGGGTCAAAAGCTCTAAATGCAGCCTTGATTGCTCCAGCAACATGGAACGTTGATACCGTACCGATCCTGGCACATCGATCAGCCCCATACTTCTCAACGACATACTTAATGACTTCATCGCCTCTTTCGGCGCAAAAGTCAATGTCAATATCGGGCATCTCATTCCTGTCCGGCGTAAGGAATCGCTCGAACAGTAAGTCATACTTGATTGGATCAATTCCAGTAATACCCAAACAGTACAACAACAATGATCCAGCCCCTGATCCTCGCCCAACTCCAACCATAATGTCATGGTCCTTGGCGAACTTTACATAATCAGCGACAATGAGGAAGTAACGATCAAAAAGGAAGCCTTTTTCACGAATATTTCTGACAACCCCAATTTCTTCTTCAAACCTCGCCAGATACTCAGGGTTTTTGTCCTTACCAATACGTTTCAACCCCTCTTTCGATAAATGAATGAGATATTCAAGGTCTGAAGAAAACTCCTTAGGAATATCAATGCCTGGCAGTTGAACCTTACCAAATTTAATTTCTGCATTACACTTATCGGCAATCTCAAGGGCAGACTGAATAGCTTGGGTGTTGGGTCCTCCAAAAACATCAATCATTTCTTCTGGAGATTTCAGATACAAATGATTGGTTGTATGTCGCATCCTGTTGGGGTCTCGAACGCATCTACCCGTTTTCAACGCAACCAAAACTTCTTGGACAAACGCATCTTCTTTAAGTAAATAATGAACATCGTTCGTTCCTAATACCTTAACACCAATCTCTGAAGCAATCTTAGCAACGCCAGAATACGCCTTTTCTTCTCCTTCAATGTCGTGATATTGAAGCTCCATGTAGAAATCGTCTTTGAAAATCTTTTTCAACCGTTCGGCATAAGACTTTGCCAAGTCTGGCTGGTCGTTCAGAATCGTATCTGGAACGATACCGCCAATACAAGCTGTCGAACAGATAACCCCTTCAGAATGCTGCTCCAAAACCTCCCAATCAATTCTTGGATCGTAATGATAACCTTCCTTCCATGCAATCTCACTCATTCGATAAATACTTTTGATCCCCTCGTTGTTTTTGGCAATAAGAATCAAATGATAATTGTTTCTTCGACCAGTCTTGTCCTTCCGGTCATTAACAAAATAAGCCTCTAGCCCAAATATCGGACGAATGCCGTTTTCTTTGCATGTCTGAGCCAGTTTGACCCAAGAGCTGACAACTCCATGATCTGTAACAGTAACAGTTTTGTACCCAAGAGACTTGGAGTAATCAACCATCTTCTTCAAAGGAACAGGAGCATCCTGTGGACTATATTCTGTATGCAGATGATGATGGGCAAATTTGTAGTTCAAAGATTTAATTATGTTCATGAGCTTTTTCTTTGTCCTCTCTCGACCTCGACATTACGACATCTTTCATCTCAACATAATACGGACAGGAGAAACATTGCCTTGGCCTGGATATGTTTTCTCTGGCCGCATATTCAACAGCAGCCTTCAAGGGAATAGCCCCTTTTTTGGCGTATTGCTTGATTAGGGTCAACGACTTGTTGCTGGTAGTAACCCATGCCATTTCAGGCTTGAAAGTAGTATCCTTTGATAAAAGGTTTTTTTGAGAAGCTAATACCAACGCTCCAACATGTTCTTTGTGATATTGACAAGAGAAACATTGAACATGCTTTTCAAGGAAAAAGTAAATGGAGTCCCTAATTATCCTCGAAACAGTCATTCCCTTGAAGCGTTCAATTCGCTTTGCCGCAGTAATGATTCGCCGATCTATAGCTATATTCTTCGACATTATTTTCTCCACTCAAGGAATGATACATCGTGAACAAAATAAAGCAAGTATAATTCTCACAGGAGATTAAAAATGAATCTAAAAGACAAGTTCAAAGGCTCTATCCTAGGTATGGCCATGGCCGACTCATTAGCATTCAAAAAATGCGGAGGAACCGGCTACAGTAGCGAACTTCAGCTTTGTTTATGCGTAGCAAAAACACTATGCTCATGTAAAGCTGCAACCAGTGAATTCCAACGCTTGCTCGCCAAAAACTTTATAGATTGGTCGGAAAACATTGGAGACTCAGAAATACGAAAGAACGCAATCGATACTAACTTGGCCTCTTTTGATGCTCTCAAAAACTCCATCCCCTTGGATGAAATTGAAATCATGTCTCCGGATACAGGAGCAACCGCAAGAGCAATGCCTATCGGTCTTTACTGGAATGATATTATTACAAAAAGTATCCAGTTTGGAATCCTTTCCTGCGAAATATCTCACACGGACATGAACAGTAAATGTAGCGCAGTCGCCGCAGCGTTGGGAACACTTTTGGCCTCCAAAAACGTTCCAACAGGTTGCTGGGCCAATGAAATTACAGCCATAACCTCTGGCATCGATAAGGAGTTCGTTGAATCTATCAAGCTGGCTTCAAAAATCGCAGCAAACAAAACAACCCCTGAAGAATCTAAGAAAATCATCGGGCCAGGACATCAATGTAACGAGTCCATTGCCATTGCTCTGTACTCATGCATGAGCGAACCATTCAGCTGGAAAGATGCTGTTACCAAGGCAATCGATGCCTCTGACAATCCTTGTTCTTCAGGTTGCATAGCCGGAGGGTGGATGGGGGCAAAGTTTGGCATTCAAGGTCTTCCTCCGGAAGTTGACTCCTTGGAAAGAAAATCAGATTTGGAAATGCTCGCGGAAAAGCTTTACGACGAGTACGTGTTCAGAAAGAAAAACATCAACGACTATCAACTGATGTTTGATTGACAGCAAAAGAAAGATAAGAACTACTATTTAGTTTTTTACGGATTATTGACCCAAGACGAACAGCCACAGCCGGACTCGTTCTTATCTCAAACCTTTCGCCTTCGCCTTCAACTTCAACTGGTTCGAAGTCAAAATAGATGTTCCGCTCAAACAAATAATCGATTGCAATTTTAGCACTTTTCCTGTCAGATGTCTTGAACGTCGTCAGCTTCATTTCTCTCTCCCATCAGCCCCCCGCTAAAGACCACTGAATTTTCTGAACGCAACGTGATAAGTACATGTAGAGGTACATGTACTTGGATTTTTGGTGGAGGTGTTGGGGATTCGCGCCCCAAGTCCAGTCGCACTTCAAACCAAGCTACTACGAGCGTATCCTGTTTTGGTCTTTCCCTATTACAGGCAACTTGTCAGCTTTCTTCCAAGCGTCCATCCCGGTTTCCCGAGAACTACCAACCCTGAACCTTCCTGAAAGATGGGTCATCTTTTCAGGCGATTTGACCCGCTGCTGGTTAGGCAACGAGAGCAACAACGCCCTTGCGGGCGAAGTCGCCACGAACGATGTTTTTGTTCGCAGATAAGACTTAATCGGCTTTTTAACGAGGCCCACCGATCAACCTCGGCTCGCAACTACAGCTCTCTGTAGCGCTGTCGATGCTATTTCACCCCCAAATGATTTTTCAAACAACCATCTAACTGTCATTGACTACAATACTACAATATCTTTCCCTTGTCAAATGCTCTATTTCCCTTTTTTATCCAATAGTTAGACACTTTCATCGCAAAGTCCATGTCCATCTTCATCTTAGAACACCAACCAGAGGTCATATACCTAGAACACCATATCATTTCACAATCCGCAGCTCCATACATGTCTGCGTCAACAATAACTTGACCAGGATGCAACCCTATCAAACTCAATGCTTTAGTGAGAAAGTTGATATTTCTTCTGCGCTTAATCTTTAAGTCGTCAACATATTTCAGGTAGCAAAAGTAAGGTACTTCTGTACAGCAAAATTTAACGCCCATTTTCTTCGCGCCTGTCCCGTGCTTTTCTATAAGACAACGGGCTTCTTCCCCATTAAAATCAAAAAGAACGTCATAATCGAACTTTATAATCCTTTCAGCCCAATCAACCGCTTCATCTTTGGCACTGTCAGGTAAATTCGGCCTTAAAATACAAGCCATGTCACTGTGCAATATGTGTATTGCATTCTGTTTTACAACCCCATCAGATACAGCTTCAACAAGTTGCATGTCTCCAACATAAATACCAGCATGAATCATTGATCCGCCTATGAACCAATTACTCAAAAACCCCTCGTCCCTGTGAAGAACTATGTCACCTGGCTTAAGGTCTGGAACAGCATCAAACATGATCTCGTTGTATTCAATCTTGTGCGTATCTACATGCCATGTAATAATGAATGGAAAATATCTCCATCCAAGCCACTTGGTATCGCCTACTTTAAAAACAATCCATCTGAATAACCTATAAAGAACGGAGGTTTCTTTTGTTTTCATGATACATTCCCAGTCCAACTCTGTATTCTTACCAGCTAGTGGAGATTCCTTTTCACGTTACACAGACACATAATAGAGCAGCAGTCTCTTTCCGGTGAGCCGGAAAGAGACTGCTCATGGCAATGTAGTCTTATCTTTTTTTACGACAACATGATTAGGCAGAAGTTTGGATCTTTGGCCAAGAACTCAGTACACAAGAATAATATGTCCTTCTCTTTCTTTTTGTCTATAATGCTGGCAAGGTCAACAAAAACCGCATCGATTATAAAACCTCTCATAGAATCAAGCGCATCCAGTTGAAATGTCAATAGGTTTGACGGATGAGTAATCATAACAAGAAGCGGAACAACAACGACAGGGTTTTTGAACCTCGAAGAAACTATTTTAATAGCACTTGTATGTCCTGTTTTTCTACATCCTTGAATCTTAATGGTACAGAAGTCCTTAAGCAATAAATAGTCAGGAATGATTTTTGAAGCATGTTTTCTAATATATAATGAATTGTCTATTAGGTTGTCGATTGCCTGAACCGTTCGTCCTATCATCTTTGATTCTTCGTCTTCAATGACTCCATTGACAGTAACCTGTATCATTTCTTTTCCCCATGGTCCACGTGAATTATACTACAGAGAAAGGTAAGCAGACGACTAGGCGTAACAGTGCTTTCTCTTTAGGACAACAGCATCCTCTTATAGTATAATGCTACAGGACTAGTGGTTAGGGGTTTGCCTATGAAGTGGTTTATTATTTTCATAATTCTTCTTGCAATTGGGGTTGTTTGTGGAGTAGGATATGGACTGTCCCTAGTTGCTTGGAAATGGCTAGGTTGGTTTGGAGTTGTCCCCATAGGATTGGCTAGTACAACCGTTGCCGGATATGCTGTTTGGTACGGTATCGGCTTACTTGCTATAATTGGATTGGAAGGTAACAGGTGCATTACCCCGAATCAAAATACGTCGGAAAATCATTCGAAGAAACCTTAGAGATCAGCGACGAAAATACAAAAAATTTCTATCTCCCTCATATCATAAAAGCTGGGTTTTCTGTCAATCCAAAACAGGACTCTTGGCCCCTGTCTCTTTCTAAAGAAGAAAAAGAGAATTACATCAACCCGAATGACAACAATGCTTATTCAGGAATCAGGTCTCCAGATCTTCTTGCCTTCTGCGGCTCAATGTCAGCTTCGATTCCATTCGTATTTTTCGAGATAAAAGACTTTGCAAGGCTTGGAATATGGCCCTTAACCGGATTTCCTGTCAGACTAGACATGCGCTATATTGCTCTTCAACATATGTACAAAATTCCAGTTATCATATTGTTCAGAGACTATCCCAGAGAAGCGTCAGGCAACATTCCTGCCCTTACAAAATCTCCGTATGGATTTAATATTCCTTATGGAGGACTTCTTTGGGACTTGCCCATTTGTTCTGTAAAATCTTGGAATATTGATCATATCAATCATAAAAACGGGAAAAGGTATCCACAAATCCTATGGAAGACAGAAGACGATGAAGGTAACCCGACCATGTTAACAATCTATGAAATCGCCGAAACCATAAAACGAGGTCTTATCAAAATGAAGACCATAGACCCCTTAGATCCTAAGCTTGGAGAATTGTGGAGGATTACCAATAACAAGGACAGACTGGAATCCGTCAAAGGAACTTACAAAGAACTCAAACCGATGTCTGTTCCAGAAGGCGGATTGAATATCTTCACAATTTCTAAAACAGGTACGTCTTCTCTCCGCTAAAACCCCAAAAGTCTTCTAGATGTCCTTCACAGCCCCCTATATCTTTGACATGTTTTACACAGGCATAAAATCCGCTCTTCATACCATATCCTTTTGCAGTCTCTTTCCCGCTCTTCTCGGTCCATTTTTTTGCCTTCTCAATGGAAGAGAAAACACCAACAATTTCTACTGTTCTGTTACAATCTTTGTTGATTCTCTTTCTCAGTTCCAAAACATGAAGGACCATCTGAGTACTCCTCAATAAAGAGAAAGCGTTCCTGTTACTTCGTCAATCTTTGAGTCCTCGTCCGGTCCAATTGCCAGACAAGTTATTGTAGCAATACCGTTGAACTCAGTCAAGCCTGAATCCTTGATTAAATGAACATCTAGCCCCTTGGACAAAGCTTTTTCGTGGATATCCAAAAGCTCTTGTTCACTATTAACTTGCAAACAAACCTTCTTGAATATACCATTGATCCATTCCGTTTGAGCTAAAGTCAACTCAATAGGTTTTGCGGAAAGTAAAGACTTTCGAGCCAAAAAGGACAGAAAAGCAATACTGGCGTGGCTGCCTTGGGCAATCTCTTTTCCTCGGCGCATTTTGAGATCTTTTCGAACTACAATGACTTGCTTAACTAACACGTAGAGTAACCTTTTAAGTTTTTTGGGTTTTTAAAGGAACCAGGATGGCGGCCTCGACGAGGATTTTGAAGACGTAGCGGAGAATCTCCCCGACTGCGGGGTTCGTATTCCCAACATATAAATCAAAGTCGCGGACGACGCCTAACGCTGGGGTACTGCACCTGAGATACAACCCGCCTCTGGAGGAAGTCGGAGGACTGATCCACTCCATATAGATGACTTGATTCCCAAACCTGATATTAATGGAATTCTCATTCCTCATTACGTAGAAAGGCTCCTCTCTCGTCCAGAAGAACCAGTGTTTAGTTTTGAAGAGCATCTTTTCTCGCAAGGAGGACAGAGACTTCTCGACGCCGTCAAGGATATCCTTTTTGGCTTCTGCCCTTATCATTCTCTGTTGCAATTTGGCGTTATTCCTGCGAATAGCTTCTTCAAACTCAGCCTCTACGTTCATGTGAACCTCCCTAATGAATCGGGGTGACACGATTTGAACGTGCAGCCTTCTGGACCCAAACCAGACGCTCTAGCCAAGTTGAGCTACACCCCGACATACTGTCAATTCCCACTAATGCCAAGCTTTTCCATGAGTACTTGTGCTGAAATAAGCTTACGGTCATACAACTGAAACAATGCATTGACTGTATCTAGTCCAATCGTTTCAATCTGAACATCGTGTTTACATACGAAATTCTTTTCATGACTTTCATAGCATTCTTTCAAACGCTTCTCAAAATCTTCAATATCTGAAGGGCTCGCAGGACGCTCATGCGATCCAATTTTGAAAACCCTTAATACGCCTGTACTTGGTATGTCCATGATATAACTCCTTTTCAGTTAAGTTCCAATTTCATTATACAGAGCGTAATACAAAATCGGCGCAGCTGGATTTGAACCAGCGATCTCGTGTCTCCAGAACACGCGGGGACGGCCAAACTCCCCTATGCGCCGACAGTTTGAATAAGGTTCTTTGAATTGGTGGGGACGGCTGGGGTTGCACCAGCAGTAGCCTTTCGGCATCTTGTACGACCAGTACAAGATTTGCTCTCCCTGTTTGGTCGAACGGGTGTCTCCTTTTAGAGACTGCCGCGTCCCCTCGAATTGGTTGCCTCGGAAGGTATTGATCCTTCGTCTTACGGTTCAAAGCCGTCTGCTCTACCTTTGAGCTACGAGGCAATTAATCTGGAGCCGATAGATGGAATCGAACCACCGCATCCAAGGTACAAGCTTGGTGTCCTGCCACTAAACGATATCGGCCCTGAAACTGGAGCCAACGGAGGGAGTCGAACCCTCTAATCCATCCTTACGAGGGATGGCCTGACCCACGTCAGACGCTGGCATGGTCGAAAGCGACGGAGTTGAACCACCATCTGCACCCCCATGGGTGCTGTTCTAGTGTTGAACTAGCCTTCGAAAAAATGGTCGGCGCGGGAGGGATTGAACCTCCACCCTCCGCTTATCAGGCGGATATGCAGAAAACCACTACACCACGCGCCGAAAATTTGGTATCCGCACGGGGACTCGGACCCCGACTTTCTTGGATGAGAACCAAGTATGTTAGCCAGTTACATTATGCGGACAAAAAATGGTTGCCTCGGAAGGTGACGCTCCTTCGTCTCTAGTTTCAGAAACTAGTGCTCTTCTGTTGAGCTACAAGGCAATGGCAAGCTCGGAAGGTGCTGCCCCTTCGTTTCCCGCTTTGGAGACGGGACTGGACGCTGGTCCGCGAGCTTATGAAAATGGTGGTACGAGAGGGATTTGCACCCCCGGAGACCTTTCGGCCACGAGATTTACAGTCTCGCGCAATTGCTACTCTGCCACCGTACCATCGGGCTGACTGGATTCGAACCAGCGACCTCTTCCACCCCAAGGAAGCGCTCTAAACCAAGCTGAGCTACAGCCCGTTTGAAAATGGTGGGAGTACGAGGAGTCGAACCTCTTATCCTTATAGGCAGCGGTTTTACAGACCGCTTGGCTTCCCGCAACGCTAGTACTCCCAAAAATGGTATCCCCAACGGGATTTGAACCCGTGATCTTCAGGTTGAAAACCTGACGTGTTAACCAGGCTACACCATGGGGACAAAATCGGGATGGCTGGATTTGAACCAGCGGTCTCCTGTATCCGAAACAGGCAGGGACGGCCAAACTCCCCTACATCCCGGTGTTAAGAACCTTATTCAGTTGTCAAACAGCTCCGACTTTTCTCTGACCAACAAAAAACCCCAAGGTTTTCAGCCTTGGGGTTTTGGTATCGAGAGAAATTACCTCATACCAAGCCCCAAGGCAATGTAATTGGTTCCTGTGGATACCAGGGTTCCAATTGAGTCGACGTTAGGGGTTGGTATGTCATGAATAACATTGTTCGGTTCCTTTTACTTCTACTCCCGTGTTCAACATTTCCAAGGCAAATCCTTCTTACCATAAGGATAATACAACAAAGTTGCCTGGTTTGTCAAGAAAATTATTTCTAAAATGTTACAAACCCGTTGGCATTATAGGACTGGCAACGCTCCAGTATAAAGAATCGAATGTTTGCCACTCCATGACTCTCTCCATGACCTTGACCATGAACTTGTCCTTGACCATGATCTTGACCATGACCATGACCATAACCCTGTCATGGACCGAGACCTTATCCATGACTCTGACCATGATCTTGACTCTTGGCTCAACGATCCAGTATATAAAATTGGTATCTTCATCGGCTTTCACCCCTCCATGACTCGGACTATAACCATGACCCTGACCCTTTCCATGACCTTGACGCTGGCCATGGCCTTGTCCATGACAATGACAATGACCTTGACAATGACCTTGACCATGATATTGACCATGATCTGGACCATGATCTGGACTTTGGGTTCAACGCACCAGTATAAAGAATCGGTGTCATAGCGACTTACTCCATGATCGCGACCATGGCAATGACCTAGACCATGACCTTGTCCATGACTCGGAAAATGACCTTGACCCTGACCTGGACCTTGACCCTGACCTGGACCATGACCTGGACCATGAACTTGACCCTGTCCATGACAATGACCAGGAATGAGAGTATAAATTCAACCCACCAGTATATAAAACCGGTATCTTCATAGCGATTCACTCCATGACTTTGACTCTGCCATTGACCCTGACCAGGACCATGACCATGCCCATGCAAATGACCATGACCATGATCTTGAACTTACCCGTGATCCTGCCCATGATATTGACTCTGGGCTCAACGCTCCAGCATATATAAGCGGCATCTTCATCGCGACAATCTCCATGA
>Ga0307376_10005341_pt1 | contig 11585 bp, 23 predicted proteins | sample TR2MG_FD_202536 | JGI IMG/M metagenome (GOLD analysis project Ga0307376, IMG submission 202536) | Soil microbial communities from Risofladan, Vaasa, Finland - TR-2 | ecosystem: Environmental > Terrestrial > Soil > Coastal area > Acid sulfate soil | place: Finland: Risofladan, Vaasa | collected... | reverse complement strand
CCCTAATATAGATTATTACCTTAACAAAGACCTTTCTCCCGTCTTAAAATATAAACACCTGTTACCCCAACCAGAAAAAATTGGTGACTATCTTGATATATGTACTGAACCAGTTTTCCTTAAAATGTTTACATCGGAATATATGTGGGACAATATAATGAAAAAAAGCCTTACTGATTTAAAACATATATCATCAGCATTTAATGATGTTAATATAGAATTCAAAAATAAAAATATTTCCGAAACACTATCTAATATAATAGCCGAAAACTTCGCATATCAATATAATGAATTATCATTTTTCCATATTGAAGTGGGGCCAACAGATCAACACCCCGATTTAATTATAACTAACAATTTTAATTTCGAAGAAATGAAATGTGAAATTAAAGTCGCTATGGGTGATAAAAATGGGGCTGTGGGTTGGCGTGGTGGGGCAAATTGTAAAAGATATGGTTCTTACTTTCTTGTAACTTGGTTTTTAAAAGAAGATAGTATTGGGGCTTTTGTAACGTATACTTATCTCAAAAATAATAATTGGGTAAGTGGACATAAAGAATATTATGCAACTGGAATTAAAATCCATGATTTATTTAAACTTTATAATCCACACCCAATTATTGGTAAAACACAATTGTCAAGTCAAAAGAATATTAGAGCAGATTATGTAGATTATGTTGTCTGATTTTTATTGGTGTAATACCCCCGCAAACGAGTATAATGTAATACCCGTTATAATGTTAATCTGTCGTAACCATAAAATATAACACTAATACCATTATAATTTCTATCTTTTTAGATAGATGTAGTACAAGACGAAAAAGTGGTAAAAAGTGGACCTCTGTGGTAAGTCGCAGGATATTGTCCTATCCGCGTTACAGACGCTTATTTTCTGAAATTCTAAATTAAACCCCCCTGCGGGGGTCATATGTATGACTTGTGGATATGTCATAGTAAATGGGTTTATATGGGTGGATCCCAGCGTCCCGCAGGGACGCGGGTTTAGGGGGGTCATACAAGTTTTTCCGCAAGTGTTATACATGGGGGAAGTTTTTCCGCAAGGCAAAAAAAAACCCCCTGAAGGGTTTTAATGGTGTCAGTAGAGGAATCTTCAGGGGGAAACGTTCGCTATTATCGGAATCGTTTTTTATTTTAAATATCACGAAAGTTTATTTCTGAATTTAATTGCGTCAGATATTTTGTTAAAGTTTGCGGAAGTTCTAACATAGTCGCGAGTTACTCGAACGCGGTATGACATTCCGTCGTAGTACACGTTGTCCGCCACGGGGACATAGATAGTTACTTTGTGTCTGCGTTTGGCAAGAGAATTCGCTCTGCGTAATACTCTGTGGATAGGTTGTCTTGTCATATGATTTGAATTTAGATTATATAATATTAATATTATATAAAATATACGGAATAAAAATGACAAAACCAAATTTGGTCATACATTTTTTTTGCAATTCGTTGCATCTATTTATTATCATTCTTTCTATAAAGGGTTATCGTATCATTTTTATTATCATTGGTGTCGTACATTATAAAATTCCCAAAGGGTTTGTATGTTTGTTCTACGGGTGTCACAGGTGTATGTTGATAATTTATATCTTGGTGTTGGATATTATGGTTCACCGCGATTACAACGAATATTATAGTCAGAGACGCGGAGAGGTAAGTTAGACCAACTTCATACGATCCAAAATTCTTATACTTATATTGACGCAGGCAAAATGTTGCGTACATACCGAATAGTATGAATATGATAACACCGACGAATGTAATCCAGAACAATATGTTAGCAGCTTCTTCCATATGGTATAAATACATTTAATAGTATTTGCGGAAAAAGTTTTGGGGGTTTAGCTTTCTCGTCCCAGAGAGGGTCGAGGTGTTTTCCTGCGTGGGCATATTAATCCCAATAAAGATTTGCGGAAAAACTTTTTAGGGTTGTCTTCAGGATGACCGTCGGCGCGACGGATCATATTATGTCAAAGAACTAATTTTACCTCAGTTCGGGGATGTGTTTAAGGATATGTGCGATGACTTCAACGGTAAAGCTATTCCCAAGAGCCCCATGTCTTATGGCGTTAGATACACCTGACACATTAGTATATCCCGCAGGGAAGGTTTGCATTAGTTCACCTATATCCGGTGTCACTTTACAAATTTCATCATTAGGAAGGATATATTGTTGTGTGGGTGTAATAGCGGTCACCAAGCAATTGAACTTATTATCTTTTCTTATAGTAAAGTTTGGTACTGTCCACTTACTGGTTTCTTTATTTAATCCATTACGAGTTCCGCAGCCGCGAGCTCCGGGTATGATATCAGAGGCTTTAATTCCTCTGTCTTCAGGTATGCCTACATTGGGGATGTTTGTCCAATAGAACCGATCCCTATTTTGTGAGCTTACCAACGCGGAGTTTATTTTAATTGGTATGGTGTTTAGAGCTGCGGATATAATATCTTTCCACATACCGATTCTCGTTACATTTTCTAAAACAAAGAATGTGGGGTCAAAGATTTTAACTAACCTCATATATTCCCAGAACAGATATGATTCACTATCGAATTCAGCATTCTCTTTTATCAGTTTCAAATATTGGTTTAAGGATGTTATTAGAGTTCCATCACTTGTCACCATTCCCCTTTGTTTTCCAGCGGGTGATAAATTTTGACAAGGTGAGCCACCTATTATCAAATCCACTTTATAAGGAATCATATTTATCTCTAAGAGTCTTACATCACCAAGTTGAATTATATCTGGGTAATTTGCGTTTGCAATTTTCATTGCATCTTCATCAACTTCGCAACTATAATATATTACGGTTGTCCCTTTTGGTTTAATTCGTTCAATCGCTTCTCGAGCCGCACCAATTCCATCGAATGGGGACACTACTACAAAGTATTTTTTCATTCTTTTAATTTTAATTCAAATTTATTTAGATATGTTTCAAACAGATCGTTTATTGCTGCTGTGTCTATCTCTACATAGTTTTTATATTAAGTTAAACACTTTTTTTAGTTTCTGGTCATACAGGTCTTCGAGAGTTTCTTCGCGAGGATCCCATAATATTTTAGTTTCTTTATTATTCTTCTTTTTCCACCACCTAAATGTAACGATTAATGAATAAGGATTGATGTGATACGCTGGTGCGTGGTTTTGTTTAAACTCTGGGTATGGGAGCTCAGGTAAGTGATACCTGTTAAAGGGGTCCCATTGATTATCGAACAATTCAAATTTGATTCCTTTATCATCAAAGAAGTCTAACAGATGTTGATTGATGATTTCTTTTCCCTTATCTTCACAAAACTTAATACCATCAAGATGTGCGTTCAGTAGGTTAAACCATTCATTAAATGTTCGTTCAAATTTAGTCATACACTTTATCTTTTGGTAACGATAATTTGTTTATTTATTAAATCAATATCGCCATCATATTTTGTTGGTGGATACTGTTCTTTCACACTATCGATGTTCGCGGGATCACTAATCCATTCGAGCATTTGTTTATCGGTGTTAAATGATTTAACCACTATTTGTTTTTTCATATATGCAAATATAATAAATTTTATACAATAACCTTAGAATTTTCTTCAAATTCTTCGATATACATTAAATTGGCGGTGATTTCAAGGGACATCTTTCCCACTAACTTCTTCTTCGCGTTCCTAACGAATTGATCATCTTCCAGTAATACACTTAGATCCTCTCCATAATCCACGGTCTTTCCAACGGTAACCCGGATATCTTTTTTGTTCGATCCAAACTGAAAGAACGGTGCGCGTGCGTATATATAACCACGGACCTCAGATAGTTTTATTTCTTTGAACGCAAGTTCTTGACACCTAATCTGTGTTATGATTTCTTCTAACTTGGCAAGGTACTCCAGATTAGTCTGGGTGTCCACAACCAACCGTTTATAAAGTTCAACACACTTCTTAAAGTCGGGTGATGCAGGGTCATCAGGTGAATCGATAAAATCATTAAATGTTTTATCTTTCATAATAGTCCCGAATACCATTTCAGGGATCTTACTCATTTGTTTCGTTTTTTAGGTTTATCTTTTTTATTCAATTGTTTCCATCCCCATAGAATAACCGCGGCTGTGATACCTATTACTACTGCTTTACGAAATGTTGACATAACAATTTAGTTTAAGCGGGGGCAAGAGCCCCCGCGAGTTAATCTTACCAAGATGAACGGTATTCATATTCGGGCCAATCAATCACCCTATCTCCTTTTTCTCTTTTTTCTTCTATTTCTTTGTTAAGATCAAGTAAGGGTTTTAGTTGTTCAATGGTTGAGTTGATGTCATCCATATAGTAGTTATTGTCACCGTCATCGAGATAATCGGTATTACCGAAGAAGAACCCAGATTGTGTGGGTAGGCGTTCGTCAGCGAACTCCTGAAGTCCTTTGTCACCATTCTTGTCATAGAATTCTTTAATATCAACACAAAGGTCATTGAGGGTTTGAAGTTGACTTATTTCAACATAATGGGGCACACATTCATCCTCCCCACCTTGCACATTGTCAACGAACCATTTGTGAATTGCGTTTGCTTTCCTCCAGTACGCAGCTCTTTCGGTGATGTAGGTTACTTTTTTAGGATCGATGTAAGGGTGTTTTTTGTTGTTCAACTTCACCGTTATTGAGTGTCGTTGTTCTTTGGACATATGACTCCAAGTTTCAACATATGTCTTACGGTTTAAATACATGTCAAGTCCCATAATAATTTAATTTAAATGGTTTATAATTAGTTTATTTAAAAATAACAATTGCTATTATCATCAAACAAAAAGCAACAACAATAATCGTGAATGCTAGATTATCTCCGATATCAATTTTTTTCATTTCTATATGATTTATCTTTATGTGAATTAACGATTAGCGCGAATTTAACGTTAGGTATTCTTGCAAGGTCATCATTATCAGGGTCAATTGGCAAGTCTCCAACTTCGTCAGGTGAGTTAAACACCCTTGCGGACTTCAGGTCATACTCTTCGATCAGGTCGTCATACTTCCCACCATAACTGGCGGTAAGGATTAAGTTGCTAGGGATATCGTTAATCCTTTTGAGCCAGAAGGGTATACTTTTGGTGAAAGTCCAGATATTAACCGTTGGGTTATCTTTGGCTAACTGTACCCACATATCGAAGTAGTCTTGACTAAAGAAGTCTCCGGACATATGTATGCGAATATTCTCACATCCTTTCGGTAATACAGGTACTTCACCTCTTTTAGCGGCTTCGAAGTTATTCCAGCGATGTTCGCGAACACCCGGAAATCTTTCACCTGATGCCGCATAACATTTGAATGCCCCTTTATGTTTGCTGAATTTGCCTGTTATGCGATCAACCATAACTTTACATTCCAATGCGAATGGGCAGCTTATACCTGTTGGCAGGTTGAATTCATAAACTATACCTCTGTAATACTTTGTGTTCTTAACAAATTTCATAAGGTTGTATTTTGCGTGTTACAATACCCCGCGTTGTTACGGGTATGGGTTTATCTAATTTTTCTATAATCTCGACGGGATATCCAAACTTAATATCTTTGAAGTCAAAAGGTGAATTAGGTAATACGCGGTGCCTCTCTTGATCTTTTCTAAACTCAATTAAGGTTCGATATACAAAGGGTTCACCCAGTTTAATAAAACCGACTACATGAGCTCTACCAACACCTGTCTGTATAATTCCAATAGGTTTACCAACGAATGATTTAAGGTTGTTCTGGTTGCGGGTCTCTATTGTTTTAACTCCAGTTAACAGTAAATCAGTCCATTGCCCCGTACTGTCATTGATATTAAGTCCTTTTTCAATTATCATAATACAAATATAATAACTTTTTTATTATAATCCTAATTTTTTACGACTTTTTTTGGAGAAACATCCCGGTGACCCCAAATGTTTTTCCGCAGCGAATATTTTTCCGCAGGTATATTGTCTGGAATATCCAGATATCGTGTTGCGGAAAAAGTTTAGATATGGCCGTGTCTGGGCATTCTGGGACTAAATTGCGGAAAAACTTTCCGGGTCATCGACAGGATCCTCCTGATTTTGTCTGGAAAATCCAGACGCATAAAAAAACCCTCACTTTTCAGCGAGGGTTGGAGTAATTAGGAAGTATTGGGAAGGAAATTATTCTTCGTCAGGGTCTACGAATGTTATTTTAGCAACCAATTCCTTAACAACATTGTCTTTCACGATAATCTTGCCACGGTCATCTGAGTCCTCACCATCCCATTCTATTTCACCATTGAGTTTAATCCCCCATGGCTCAAAGAAATGGTGTATAAGGTACTTTATCCACTCGGTGTAGTAGTAGAACTTTTCACCTTCATCCCATTCAAGGGTTTCATCATCAGAAAGTTCCCATTGACACCAAAGGCCGGGTTGACAAAGACCTTCTTCAGTACGTCTGCGGTTTTCAGCATAAGAGTCATCGAAACTTTTGTCATCGTAACCAACCTGTCCGGGTGGGTGGTTGTATTCGATAATACTCGCGTCGCGAGATTGTCCAGAATCATGAGCAAAGAATTCACCATTAGGACCGTAAATACCTTCTGGGGTTTTGTCTTTTGGTGTGGGGTGTCCGTGTTTACCGTCATACAGTTCCATTAATTTCTTAGGGTCGCGTTTCATTCTGCGTGAGCGAGTAAATCTGTTGATGTAACTCATTTCTTTTTCGGTTGCGGGTCTACTGAGTTTCAGTTCCCCGTTGAAATTGGTTGTGTATCCCATATGTTTATTATTTAAGGTTAATATTACAAAGATATGTAAAATTATAATACACTCGACATTATAATTTAATTTTGTTGCTCGAGCCAGAGTTCCCTATCTTCTTCAAGTTTATTAGTTTTTTCAACAAACTCTTGGCTTGTCATTTTTTTCATTTCGGCGAATGTATAGGTTGTCAGTAAACTTATATGGCGGTATTCACTTTTTCCGTCGTCATACTTCGCAAAACGATTTTCAAGATTCTTATCTTCTTTATTAAAACCATTATAAACTTCCAACACTCTTTTATCCAAGTCCAGAACATATGCCCATTCGCAGAATAAAGAGTCACCACCAAAGTTGGTACTGTCATTTAACCAAATAGTATCATCGTTGTTAGTCATTATCATTGATAATATGGCAGCACCATTGTCGCGGGTCAATAGAGGGTATTTTTTGTGGTACAGAGCGGATTGATCCATATCCATCCATCCATCCTTAACACCGATAGATTTAAACCACCTATCGATTTCTTTTCTTTTTCGATCATCGATAAATTCTACATATTTCAGAACTTCTTTGAATTTTTTCACCGAGTATTTCTTAATGAATTTTTGAACGGTGACACCTTGGCCGCTAGGATATCCATCCCATTGTCCGTACTGTGCTACTTTAGTTTCTCCATCAGAGATTACCATTGTTAAATTTCTTGTTCCCATTTTATATAGTTTTATTGATTAATAAATTCAATTACTTCGTCGCGAGTTGGGAGAGTATAGAATGGTTCACCTTCATTGATACATATTAGGTTATCCTCACCAAATGGGAGTTCATATAAATCATAAAATTCAATTTTATTCTCTGGTGTTTCCTCATCCCAACAACCATAAACATAATATTTATTATGGTTATAATAATACAAAACAAGTAGTTCGTTTCCCATTTTATTTTATTTTAATTGTTCTTTATACTCTTCAATAAATTCGTCCCATTCCATACAATTTTATTTTACCAACCGTAATTTTCATCATCTTCTTCATCTTCTGGATAGAAGTACCCTTGAAATTCACAACTTTTGGGTTCTTCATTTCTCCACGCCCAATTTTCATCTTCTGAAAGGTTTGGGAATTTTACTTTTTTGATGTGATCGAAATTAATGTTATAATGCTTCTGACCCCAATCACCGCCCTCTGCGTGTGATTCAAGACATATACCAACATCCCTTAAAGTTAATTTGTCGCTCTTTGGTATGTTATCTTTGGTATATCCGTTCATTTCAGCGAGAAGGTCATAATAATCTTTATCTCCAAATTCACCGTACCCTTCATAATCTTCTTCAGTCCATTTATTACCTTTGTTATCAGTCATTGTAACTGGAAAGGTTTCTCTGTCTGAACCCGCCGCGGGTATTGATTTGTTTGTGTCTTGTGTAATCCAACTAAATAATCCCATTGTATTTATTTTTTATTGTTTAGACAAAGATATGGAAAATTATAATACGCTCGACATTATAATGTTATTTATTTTCATTCTAAATAATTTTAATGGGTGAATCTCTCATGTGCGGTCCGAGAGAGAGGATCTGATCGATCCCGGATCAATGCACAAGTTTTTCCGCAGCGAAGAAAAATAGTTAAGTACTTGATAATCAGTCATAGTTGTCGTTTGCGGAAAAACTTTTGAGAGAGGGTCCTTGCCTTTCTCTCTGATCGGCAATGAGGATCCTCTCATGGGAGCACAAAAAAAGGTGATACAAGTTGTACCACCTTAGTAAAATGGGTCGTTAGATTTATAATAAGTTCCCTTCTTCATCACATTCATCACCATTTTCATTCTCCCAACCAATAAAATAGGTTGGCATTTCGGTGATAATGTGTCCTTCTTTATCATATAGTCTGGCGTACTTATCAGCTTTATTGGCTTCTTCTTTGGTTAGTAGTACATCTTCGCCAGCGAATCTTAGCAATACTTTTTTTTCTTGACTCATAGTTGTAAGTGTTTAATGGTTAATAATTATATTTCCACCCACTCGGGGAAAATAGTTTCACTTTCTTTTACTTCCCACGCTTTGAATTGTTCTTTAGTCATAAAGGCATCTGCGTAATACTCTTCTTTATGGCTTTCGTCTTGAACACCAAAGGTTATTTTTGCCGACCAACCTTCATCTTCGTGGAAATCTTCATCAATGTCCTCTGCGTGTGCATAGGTGAACATCATTGAACGTGGAAAGTTTGCTTGTAAGTAAGCATCGGCGATTAGTTCAAACGCCTTCTCTAATTGTTTGTTCATAGTGTATGTGTTTAAGGTTTATTAATCAACCTTGTCCAACCAAGATTCAATTGCGTCAGACAAGATAATATTTTCTCTTAACATATCGCTGTCTTCATTTTCTGCGTTAAATTCGATTAACAAAATGTTCACCGATACTAACATATCTCTAATGTCTTCCATAGTAGTAAGTTTTTATTCGTATTCGTTATAACTTTCAATGTCACGGATAATAGTACCATCATCCAGTTCAACGTATTCTTCTTTTAGTATGTCCACACCGATTAAATCAACGGGTACGATACCAGACACCCGATTATCAGTTGCGTCGTACATACAGGGAGTACGGACTTCTATCCCATCATCCCATACGGATACATAAATTGCTTTTTTCATAATATTAATATTTGATTCTCATTGGGTATGCGGTTTCAGTAAGTGAAACTAAATGTTGTCTTTTCTTTGAAACGAATTTCTTAATACCTTGTTGTAATAGGTATTCAACATCAGTATCATTCGTTATAACACCATCATATGTCGCAACATAGTTCAACACTCTAATGGATTGTTTTTCTTTTTCAGTTAAAACTTCGTTCTTTTTCATAATACAAATATAATCATTTTTTTGTTATAACCAAATTTTTTTGGAACTTTTTTTCATCCCCATCCTGATGACCACCGGTCTGGAGATGTGTAAGTTTTTCCGCAGGGTATATAATTGTTGCGGAAAAACTTTCCAACCTTCTCAGTTTGCTCCGGGGAAAAATTCAGGGCATAAAAAAAAGGTGCCAGTAAATGACACCTTTAATAATATAAGGATATTTGGGTTATTCAACAAGATCAAAGATAAGTTCTTTCATATCTTCGGGCTTTTCGTTCTGGATAGTAATACGTTTCCGACACCAACGACCAACAAGCTTTTCTTTTTTCTTCTTATTCTTTCCGTGATAGTCACCACAACCGCGACCGTTACTCTCTACGGTAAGCAATGATAAAGGATGTATCCGGAAATCCCAGCCATCGTAAGTATCACTTACAGGTACTTTATCCATATCAACAAACTCTCCATTATCCATATTAACAAGATAACGATACTTTGTTTTACTAACGGGTGGTTTAACTTCGTTTTCATCTTTCATTTGCATATATAGGTTCGATGTTTCGGTTTGTTGTAATGATGATTTTGGTTCTTCATCTGCATAATCCCCAGCCCAAACAATTCGATCACCGTACCAATCACCACCTTTGGCAATAAGACTTTCAACTACCACCATAAATTTATTCCCAATCCATGAATGTTCCATCAATTTAAGTCCGTTGTCGTATGCGTGTGAATAGACAAACTGCATCTTGTCTACATTAACTGGTTTGTAATACTGTCCCATTTTATTTTAAGTTTTAAAGTTCAATACAAATATAAGTAAAATTATAATACGAATTACATTATAATTATATTTTTATTGATTCTAAATAACAAAACGCGTCAGATTTGTGCCAGATTTCCGTCAGGTTTGCGGAAAAACTTTCTAGCTCCCAGCTGTCCCAGCGGGACCTCCGGGCATAAAAAAAGGTCGGGATTTTTCCCCGACCCTTTGTGTTTGGCGTTTCGTTTGTATCTTCTCTTGGTTTCGTGAACGCGTAGTACACCCTTCCAACCCGTACTATCCTCGATTTCAGCTTCTCGAGAACCCCTACGGTTGGCTTTTAATATGTCCATATGTTTATTACGCGTTTTCATATTAAAATATAAATAGTGCTGTTATTGCCATTCCAAGTGTAATAAAGCATAAAATTATTGCAATAATACTACAAATTCTTTTTAATTCAATACGTGTCATAGTTATAATTCTTTAGTTACAAACTTACGAAATTCTTCTTTAGTGAACTTATTCTTTTTTATAATTGCACCACACTCAAAAATAAGATCAATGATTTCATCATTTGTTTTAATATCGTTAGCTCGCAAGTTTAGGATATTAATAAACAAACTATTCATTTCTTCTTTCTTCTTTTCATCAGTATGTTTGAACTTTGCTTTAAGTTTCTTTTTAGTTGGTTTACATTCTTTCAACATTCTGTTTACTTCAGAAAGTGTAATATGATGTTCAGCACTAAAGTTAGGGTGTTCTTTAGTTTCATCATCAACGATAATTAAGAATCCATCGGTGACTAATTTTAAACCAGCATTATCAAAATGTCTTGATATACATTCATCATCCTCATAATCGTGGTATGCTTTCATATTAGGATAATACCCGTGGTCTTCTGGTTTCATCCAATAATCCTTATAATAAGCAACTTGAAGCCTTTCTGGATGAAATTTAAAACAAAATGGATGTCCACTTCTTAATACAATTTCTTTCATTGTTAGTCCTCCGATGGGTTAATCTTCTTCGATTACAGTTATTACTTTGTTTCCATTGCATACAGGACAGGTTTCGGTACTTGTTGAACTACTTCCACCCATATTGAACCTATGAATAAATCCCGTTGCATCACAATATTTACACGCTTTTGGATATGTTCTTTTACTCATCACTATCTCCTTCCTTTGCTTTGGTTGGTTTAATTGGATAGGTGATATAATTTCT
>Ga0307376_10005340_pt1 | contig 11587 bp, 22 predicted proteins | sample TR2MG_FD_202536 | JGI IMG/M metagenome (GOLD analysis project Ga0307376, IMG submission 202536) | Soil microbial communities from Risofladan, Vaasa, Finland - TR-2 | ecosystem: Environmental > Terrestrial > Soil > Coastal area > Acid sulfate soil | place: Finland: Risofladan, Vaasa | collected... | reverse complement strand
CTTTTCAAGATACCTAAATGAAACAATAACTGATACTGAGGATACTGGAGCACTTGGTAAGAAATTTGAGAATGTATTTTCACAAGCGTTGAAAATGGTAGGCCTCAAATTTTTATCTAATACTGCTACTGGGCCCGGCTGGGATATTAAACCTCAAGGCGATGGTTGGGATAGACTGATATCGGATACAAATGTCAATATTAAAGTGGCAGGAACCAAATGGATGTTTTCAGCATCCGAACTTTATTCAATGTTACCTTGGGATGGATTCACGGGAGAATTTAATAAAGAGAAAGCGGCTGCTAAAGTTAAACGATTTATCAATAAGCGTGGTATCTCTGATATTGTATTTCTGAAACCAAATAACAAAGAAATTGAACAAAAGATTATAGCTGCTGTTGTGGCTAAAGATATAGAAACATTGGATAAACTTTTAACCAAAAAGAATTTCTATGCTGAAAAACTCGGCCGAACATTTGATGTAAGGATTTTGACGAACGATGAAAGGGTGACATCAATTGCATTAGATAAGAATGGCAAAGTTTTTATGAGAAGTGAAAAACCAAGAAATCTTGGTGGAACTGTAACTGTAACATTTAGAACACCAACACCTAAATTGGGTAAAGTTGAAAAGAAGGTCAAGACATGAGATTTTCAACATATTTAATAGAATCAACAAATGAAAATTTGTTCACTGATATTAAAAAGAAATGTAAACCATATCTATCATTGTTGAAAGGCAAGGAGCCTTTGTATCGTGGTATACATGATCCAAGTGATGCCCTTGTAACAGATGGTGGACTCGGTTATGGTATTAAGAAAGTTCATAAAGATAGGAATCCAAAAGGAACTCCATTAAAAGATTTCAAATTATTAAACAAATGGCTTGAAGGTAATGAGCACGTCCGCCGGGATCAATCAATATCTGTTACGGCTGATATAAATTCGGCTCAATATTTTGGTTCAAATTCATGGATATTTCCAATAGGCAAGTTCAGATATTCGTGGGTTAAATCTCATGATATGAATCATAATAATAAAAAAACTGGATATTATGTAGATAGTAACGCTTTTGGACGCTGGGATGATGATGATAAAGTTGCAACCATAGGTGACTTTTTGAAAGCATATTATTCTGGTACATTAGATTCACGAACCAAAGAAGCAGACCTGGCAAATTTCATTACAACAAACAAAGGATTTGATGAAGCATATAGAAAAGAATATGAAATTTGGATTGATTGTAAAGAATATTATTATATTCTTGTAAAATCAAAAGAAGGTCATATTTATACATGGAAAGAATTGAGTAATATGATATGAGACTAATACATTTTTTAAACGAAGATATTTTTGATGTTATTGAACTCAAAGATATAAAAGAAAAAATTCAAAAAGAATGTAAGCCTTGGCTTATTGCATCTAAAGGATATCCTGTTTGGAGAGGAATGAGAAATCCAGCCAGCGGAAAATTCAAAGTTAGAACTGAAAGAAAGCCATTAGATACTCCACTTGATGTTCATATAAAACTTAATGAAATATTTAAAAAACATTTTGGATGGCAATGCCGGAGTGAAGGATTATTAACAACAGGAGATAGAACAGTTGCCAGTTCATATGGTAATGCACATCAAATTTTTCCAATAGGTAAATTCAGATTTGTATGGAGTAAAAACGTACATGATTTATATAGTATATATGTTGAGTTAATATCAAAACAAGGAATTACATATGCTGGGGGTGGGGACTGGAAACAAACAAATCTTCCAAAACAACAAGACCCTAAAACTCTTGTTGTAAAATCTGACGATCTATATTTGAGTAAAAAAGAATTAGCATCATATAAAAATATAATATTCAAACAGTTGGATGATCTGATAAAAAAAGAATATAGCGATAAAAATATTGTCCAGGCTATTAACAGTCTAAATGAAATAATGATTAACTGTAAGGAATATTACGCAATCTAAATTTCAAACAGATCATCACCCAAAATATTAGCTGCTATCAATTGAGATGTTGTATCAATTTTTAAACCATTTATTCCTATAACAAATTGCTTTCCAATTTGAGGCCCTTCTATTATTTCAATCAATGCATAAGTTGTTCTAATTTTTAATATCTTCCTGATATTTAGAACTTTAGCTCTGAATTTTTCCTTGGGCATGTCATGGTTGATCCATTGTCCCATAATGGCACCCATGCTTACTGCCATATCTTTATATGATGGATATGTAGAGCCGGGCCTAACAATTTTTACTATGTCATTTATTTTAAATTTCATATTTACATATCATCGGATTTTTGATTGTTTCGTATATCAGTTTTTCAACTATTTCCCAATCACCACCAGCATTGGAACATCCTATTTTATATGGTATATAGATTTGCAATTTTAATTTGTCGCTAATTTTTTGCAAATCAATGAAGCAATTCATCAGAGCAGGATAGTTAGTATATCGTTTATCCCTGCCGTAACCATATTGTCCCACAAGATTAGCCACAATTAAACTCGGCGCAACCTGTATTATTTGAACAGAGCCAAGTTTTATTTCATCTCTAAAATATCGCTGATAAACAATAGGCCATTTCTTTCTAATCTTCAATGCAAGCCCGGCACCCATCTTGCCCATGCAATTTACTTGATGGCAAATGATGCCGTTATCTATTTTCATAATGTTTTTTGTTATAATCATTTCTGTTTCTTTATCTTCTCCTTATATATAATGATATTTCCTTTGATCATAATATATAAATCTACTATACAAAATATCACAAAAGTTATTAAGATAAAAAACTTGTCTTGAATTTTTTCTATTCTTTTGTTCATATCTCAAATAGCTCCTCCGGCAAATAAATATTTTCAAAATCTTCTTTCTGAGCCAAAGTTTTACTTTTCAGTGATTAATTTTTACAACCACAAGAATTTACAAAACATTTTTTTGAGATGTTCTATTACATCTTCTCCGGATAAATCATTCCAGGGCCTCGGCACGATAATTGCAAAAACTTGTTTCACTTTTTTTATAGTATTTGAAAATATCACCCCAGCTTTTCCAATCTTCCGGCGTACAATCGAGATTATACCATTCAATAGCTCCTTTTGCAAAATCAACAATTACACCATCCAAATCTAAAAACATTCTCATTCAATAACCTCTACTTTTATCAGTTTTTTTAAAATCAATCTTTTAGTTTTCAATTCAGAAGGCAATATATTATGTTCCAATGTTAAATCAATAAAGTTCATATATTTTTCAGCATCTTCCAACCAAAATTTATTATCATAACCCATAAATTTTTTGTATATCTTTATATCAATTCTGGCCATTTCCAAACAGTTTTCAATATAATTTTTTATTCTTAATTCCATAATTTATTTATCAAAAATATGATCACTCCATTTATTATTTATCCATATTCGCAAGGGAGTATATGTCGTGTTCCCAATTTCTTTATACATCAAATTTTTTGCTTTTTGTGTAAAGATTACATTTTCTAATGATTCATATTTGTTTAATGAAATAAAATCATTCATTTCAATTTCAAATTCCGTAAACATTCTGGCCAAGTCTCTTTTATTTTCAATAGAAGTAAGTAAATCAAATTCAACATCTTCAACATTGACAAAATATTTTTGAGTTCTGGAATCTTCGATTTCAATATTCATAAAAATCTTTCCAAACTTGAAAGTCGTATTCCTTGATCTTACTATTATAAATAAGTCTAACCATTTTCTAAGTAGAATATTCATTTTTCACCAATAGTTTTCAATATTTCATCTGCCATTTTATAACTTTCATGTGATATAGCTCTGGCAAATCTTTCTTTTAATTCCTTTTCAGTTGGTATACTACCAACATCAAGTCCTAATTTTCTATCTATCAATATTGATTTAATTTCTTTCCTTCTTTTGACGAAAGATTTTCTAAGCATATCAGTAATTTCTGGATTTTCTAACATACTTTTTGCTATTATTTTACCCAATTTATCTCTTAATTTCATACTTGACTTTCTGGAAAATTTACCCAAATGGCTTCTGCTCCACCAAGGGTGGCTTTGATGTTCTCAATTTCTTTCTCTCCTATTGAATATCCTTCATGTTCAAAATATTTTCTGATTGGATAAAAATCTTTCATTTTGAAATCTTTCATAAATTTGGTTGCTTCTATTTTATCTTTGATGAACAATTTATCATTTGTTTTTGCTCTTTTCATTTGAAGCGAAAGTTTGTCTTGTGCCTTTACTGTAGGGCAAGAAATGTTTCCAGCAACAAAAAATTGTTTTTGAAATCTGTAAACTACTATTAAATTCATCATGGTAATTTGTCCTTTCAAATTGTTTTTTATGTTATTATACAATATTTATCATAAAATGTAAACGAAAAAAATATTTTTGACATTTTCTTTGATTTATGATATAATGTACCCATTATGAAAATATATAGATATTTAAAACACGGCATCAAAAATTTGATTTATTGGTTTCCTGTCATTTGGCAAGACAGGAATTTTGATCACTATTATTTATCTTCTATTTTGAGATATAAGCTGAATGATATGGTGAAATATTACAATGGCCCTCATGCGTGGGGCGTGGATGCTCCGAAACTTGCACATGAAATGAAAGTATGTGTAATCATATTAGACAGAATAATCAAAGATGATTATAATAGAGAAGGTTATGATGCACATGATAAAAAATGGGGTGAATTGGTATTTGACTTTGACACCCCGGGTAATTTACTTCTTAAAAGAAGTAAACGAGTAACAAAAGAAGAGGAAGAAATTGAACAAAAAGAATATTCAGAGATTTATAAAAAAGAAGAGGAAGACAGAGAAAAGGATATTGAAACTCTTTTTGATATAATAAGAAAAAATATTCGTAACTGGTGGGACTAAAATGAAAGTTATTGAAATTGCGTTTGACCTTGATGGTACTTTGATAAATATTATGGACCCGGTTGAACGATTGTTAATGGAAAAGCATGGAGCAAAGATTGTACACCCAGATGGTTTTCAACTTCACACAGAACCATTTCTTGAAGATGATTTAATTTGGGATTGCATCATTGAAGCATATGATTGTCATGATGAAATAAAAATCTATCCTGGTGCGACTGAGTTGATCACACAACTTTATAATGCATCCGATAATGATCCTGTCAAAATAATCACTGCTCGGCCACCAAAAAGATCAGCCAATACAACTTACAAATTTATAAGTGAACGATTATGTGATTTACCATATGAACTTGTTCTGGTATCTGATAATGACAAATTACCATATCTAAATAGGTACACTTATTTTGTAGAGGATAGAAGGAAAACAGCTATTGCTTTGGCAGATGCAGGGAAGATTGTATTCTTACTTGAAAGGGCATGGAATAAACTTCCGGCACCACATAAAAATATTGTAATGATTAATGGTCTTAAAGACTTGCTCCCATATGTGGGGTTCTTTATAGACTATCATTTTGAATTGGAGTATCATATCTTACCAGAATTTGATAAAAATAATGAATATGGAAAAAGGAGAAAGGTATGAAACCTGACAATTTACCGCCGACACATATGAAATTAAAAAAACCATCAGCTTTAGACCGGCAAGTTGGTGGATATCATTATAAATGGTGTGTAATCCAACCGGCTGAGTATATAACAAAAAATAAAATGGGATTTCTTGCAGGGAGTGTGGTGAAAAGAATAACTCGTTATAATCATCCAACCGGAAAAGGATTAGAAGACTTAGAAAAAATCAAACATGAAATTGATCTCTTGATTGAAATAGAAGAATGGAATAAAGAATTACCATCATTCCCATAGAGAAAAAGATGAAAAAGTATTTAGTATATTTTGGAGTGTTATTGTTTTTGATTAGTGGACATCTTTTGGGCACATCAAAAAATGCATATGCATTTACTGACCATAGGTTTATGGTAAACACGGACCCACAAGGTGAATATTTTATTGATTCATTTCCAGATGAAATGAATAACATACCAAAAGAAAATTATCCACATCTATTGATTAATTATTGTTGTGAGAAGGGTATATGGGATACAAGAGGATGGCTTGCTGGAGAGGCTAACTGCTCTGGTCAAAAAACAGATGCAGCAATTGAAAAAATCACGGCAGTAAAGAAAGCGATTGATAAAATATTACCAGAAGATTATAGAATTATATCTTTTTCTTATATCCTCTGTTATCATGATGTAATAATTTATTTTGAAGAAGATTATACGTATGATCAAATGTGTGAGATTGCCGAGAAACTAAATGTTGAACGGCGAAATTTTAATATAAGGATGTAAAACTATGAAGAAAGCAATATTTGTTTTGATTTCAATGGTAGTTATGTTAGGTGTGTTTCAGATTGCATCGGCAGGAGTACCAACACCAGGCGTTGGGAATCAATTTGTGGTGAAAGCCGGAACCACTGTGGTGGCCATGATAGCTGACCATTTAGGTATGTTCAAAGTGATAGCATTTGAAGATACATTAGTTACAGTAATAGCTATTCAAGAGCCATGGGTGATGTTTTCACATCCCGCTTTTCCGCATAGTTGCCCTGTACATGGTAGAGAGCCAGTGGATATTTTGAAAGGTGTGATTTCGTTTAGCTACTTTGAAGAAAACCCGGATGTATTCAAGGTGGAATAACCAATTGGTGATTTTATATGCATAGTAACCTATGCATATAAATCAATGAATTGCTATTTTTTTATTCCTAACCATGCTGAAAATCCGTGGTAGGCTGCAACGATTGATCCCATAGTGATATAGAAAAAAGGTAGAATAGGTTCTAAGGTTTTAATCATAATTTCAGACACACAAAACATTAACAAGAGTGTAATAACTATTATAGATAATAAAGCAACCCATGCTTGTCTTCTTCTATTTGTTCTTCTTATTATTTCAAGATTTGCATCTGCTGTTGCTTGTGATATTCCACCAGAGTTTACCGGTGAATATTGTTGGATAATAGGTCCGATTGCCTTGTCTATTTTATCGCTAAATCCTTCCATTATCTTATACTTGTAATCAACCCAAGTTCTAACGCCCTTTTTGAATTTATATACTCTGCTTGATCTGCAGCACTTCCTGTTAGATATTTTATAGCATCTTCATATTTCATTTCTGTTCTATCAACCAAAATCTTAGCATACAATTCTGTCCACTCTTGAAGTGTTTCATTTATGTTGCCTTTATAAAATGGATTTACTGATCCTGAATGGGGGTGTAACATAATATAACCCATCGTATCAAGTGTCCTCACATCTCCGACTAAGAAAATTGGTACGGCCGCTGACCCGACTATTCCATATCCATGTGTGTTAATTTTCAATCCTTTAGCTTTGAACTCCATCAGCATATCATAAATTGCAAACATATAGACAACCCCACCACCTGGACTTATCACATATATATTGACTGTATCTATACCCTCTTTAACAGCATAGTTCAAGGCATCAAATGTTTGCTCAAATAAATCATAGTCTACTTTATTAATTATTATTTGAACACTGATTGGTGAGTATTGAACCACCTGTACATTCTTTGATAATTGTATCGGTGTTGTTGCGCATCCAAATGTCAAAACCACGGCCATCATCAAAATTACTAAATACTTTTTCATTTTACCTCCTAAAGATTTTAAGTCTGAGTCTGGGTTCTTTTATTATATCCAGTTTTCCATACACCTCTAATTCCTTGGTTATATTCTGCATTAAATTCTGTTTCACTTAATCTTCTTTGTTGATTTACATTTACAATACTTCCTTCCACAATTGTTTTTTTAAACAAAGGTGACATGTCTGTGAATGAAAGTGTCAATTCACATCTAAGAGGAATACCATTTCTATAGGGTGTTTGCCATGTTGGCTGAATACTTGTTAGTGCAGCATATTGCAGATTAAAAAGCTCGAACGGTTCAGTGCGAACACTGAAAACATAAGGATATTCCAATGATATTTCTCCAACTGATTCGGGTGCTGCATATATCATAAGTTTTTTAACTGCGTCAACCATTTCTATTCCATCGTAACCATCTGCCAATACAAACATAAATTGATATTGTCTTCTTTGGGAGTTTGAATATGCAAGTGGTGTATCAATTTTATATTTAGGTACATTGACATCACCAAGTCTTTGTAAAATATCTATCATTCTTCTACCGGATGGTAATTTTTTTGCATCTTTCCATTCTGTTTTTATATTGTTCCACACATCGCCAAATTGTTCTGCAGCGGTACTGAAAGCAATAATTTTTGATAATAATCTTGATTGAATTGATGCGTATTCTTGCCAATCATGATTATGTGTTTCAAGTATGGTATCTGGCGCAAGAAATTTAAATGTTGTTCCTTTTCTTCCAATTTGAAGATTTCCACCCCTTCCTCCAGTATGCATACCGGTGAGTTGTTTTGCTTGAATGGTTATCCACATTGCTGTCTTTTCCCAGCCGCCTTGAATAAAAGAGCTACCAGGTATTTGTATTAACTGTGGTTCTTTGTTTGTTGCATAATGAGCATCGCCTGTTATTGAGTGTTCAAGTCTACTTGCCATTTAATTAAATACTCCATTTGATATTCCTAATTCTTCGGCTGTTCTATTTTCAATACCGGTTGTGGCAGGTATGTTCATAGTTGGTTTTCCCTGCTGTAGTATAGGAACAGATATAATTTCTCCACCTTTTTCTTTTTGAAATTTATTTCCCTCTGCTCTTTCTTTGTTTCCTTCTTCTGTCTTTTTTCCAATGCTCTCTATTGCCATAAGAAGTTTGTCATACCACTTAACAGAAGTTTCGTTCATTTTTGTTTCCATTTTGCCTATTTTTTCGCCAAATAGTTTTGACGGATTCATCCAGTCTGGTAGAAGGTTGAGAGCCCTGCCGCCAGGAATATTCTGACCAATTACACCCTGCCATTTCTCTGTTTTTTGCTTTTGCGGTGTTAATTTTGCAAACCTTTCTTCTTCGGTTTTCCTGTTCCTATTCCATATTCTTTTAATGTTATCCCAAGATGGATCATTAATGATGTTTATTAAATCTAAAAGATTTTGGTACATATCTTTGAATGTTTTATCAAAGCTATCAAAAAACTCATTTAATTTTTCAGAAATCTTTTTCAAAATTTCTGCTGAATCTAAATCTTTCCAGTTTTCTTCACCCAATGCATCGTTCATTATTTTATTAACTAATTTTGTTAGCATTTGAATAGGCCATTCAATAAATTTCATAATGACATTTTTTAATCCACCTTTTATTTTATCCATGATGCTACCTTCAGTGTCCATATAACCTGATATAAAATCAATTATTGAGAATATGATTTGAAGGGGCCAAACCAATTTTCTAAAACCATAACTAATACCTTTAAGTATGAAGCCTAAGCCAGAGAATTTTATAAAGAATTTGAAAAGTTTACCAATCCAACCAAATGCTTTTATTAATGATGCAATTGGTCCTACTTTTACAAGTGCCTTTAATCCCTTTCCAATTGAAAATAATTTATTAAGTGTTTTAGCAAGAATTGTAAATGGTAAAATTTTTCTTCCAATCCATGCACCTGCTACTGCACCAATCGCCATCAAAGATATTCCGAAAAGTTGTAATATTGCTGCCAAAAAATCTTTGGCTCTGCCTTTCATTCTACCTAATCTTGTTTTTTCTTCACGCTTCATTTGTCCATTCATCAATTGAAGCATTTTTAATTGGCCAATTTGAACTTTCAAAGATTTCCAATCAATGCCAAAACTCTTACCAAAAAAAGCCAATGTTTTTACAGACGCATTTTTAGCAAAAGTAAAACCTGATTTTATGGTATCAGTTGTCATTTTCATTTCTTCTGACATTACATCAGAGACATGACCACCAATGGTTGAACCAAGTTTTTGAACATGACCTTTCATACCCGAAACGAGGTCTTTTATATTTTGATTTATACTGGTTAATTCATTTGCCATTATTTTTCCATAAAAAAAGGGTCTAAATACTCTTTAGACCCTTTATCCGTTAGCCTTTCGCTAAGTGAGTAAATCCATTTTATCTTTTTCGTGTTTGATTGCTAATTCAGCCAATCCTTCCGTTTCAAAAAGTGCCAGTCTATTTGATTCTTCAATACTTATTCCATTTCGAGCAAGCAAAAATTGAACTTTTATCACATCTGATAATTCCATAAAGGAAAACAACTTACTTAGGAAAAAAAATCTGTATCTTCAATACTCTGTGAAGCTGTAAAATCACAATGAGGACACTTAACTTTGATGCTCAACTCTGGCCCAAAATTATTTTTCTCTTTCCAATCGTTCACTTCTTTCCACAAAGTTTCTGGAATGTTTTCCAGTAAATATTTTTTATCAAGAATTGTAAGATTCTCTTGTTCACCTTGTGGTGTTATAATCGCATCAATGGATTGAGCTTCTAATAAAAATGATAAATCAGCATCCGCCTCTTTTTCATTTAAATAAACCTTTTCTTTTTTAAATGTCTCCCATAAATCATAAATTTCTTTTTCTTCTCGTCTGATTAAATGTTTTAATCTTACTGTTATCATATCTGGTATTATTTCAACATTATAATCAATATTTTCAGGCATTGGTTTTGACACCATTGCTTCAAAATCAATTTTTTGTGGACTTTGTGATTTACATTTTGGGCAAGTCATATTATATTCAATACTTTCGCCCTTTGTTTTTTTTCTAATTTCAAGAATTAAAAAATATCTATCTTGTAAATAAATTTCTAAAGGATCAAACCCTTCAGTTATAACACTTTGCGTTATTATTTTATCAAACATTTCTGTTAGCATTGATGGTGTCAATGTGTCAATATCATATGTCAGTATTTGTTTGATACCACCAATTGTCAAAGGCTTGATTTTAAGTTTTTCCCCGCTGCCTGGTAAGACAATATCAAATTCAAAAACATTTAGATAATCTCTGAAATCTTTGAAATCAATTTTTGTTACAGCTTCAGGTTTCACCGCTTTTGGCTTCACCATTTTTATACCTTTCTTAACCATACAAATTACCTCACTATTTTATTTTAATCCTATTGTAGTCAACATCTTTTTCTGATCTGTTTCAACTTTGGCAAGTCTTCCAGCAAAGTCATTAGCTGATATTTTATCAGGAAATGGTGTGGTCACCGGCACCCATTCACCATTCGGAGTGTGTTGACCTTGAACATACCATGAACCGGTACTTGGACTGAATACCACTTTATAATTAGTACCATAAACTTTTTGTATATGAGCTATGCTACTTGTATGTCCAATATGTGTTCCAGAATAAGGTGTTGCTTCGCCAATGTATTTTTCATAAGTTTCCATTATGCTTCTTCCTTTTTAATCTTTTGATCTGACCAGCCTATTGATTTTAAAAAATCTCTGGCTTCAGGTTTTGACATTCCACCCATTATCATTGCCATAGCATCATTCATTTTCAAAGTCTTTTTTGCTATTTTTAATTGATGTTGCTGAGGAACTGTTAGTTCTATCAAATATTTATTAACTAAGTTCATTTAATTATTCTCCTGTTGCTTTAGATGTCATTGTATGATAAACATACCTGAAAGTTACGTCAAA
>Ga0307376_10005339_pt1 | contig 11587 bp, 8 predicted proteins | sample TR2MG_FD_202536 | JGI IMG/M metagenome (GOLD analysis project Ga0307376, IMG submission 202536) | Soil microbial communities from Risofladan, Vaasa, Finland - TR-2 | ecosystem: Environmental > Terrestrial > Soil > Coastal area > Acid sulfate soil | place: Finland: Risofladan, Vaasa | collected... | reverse complement strand
GGTTCAGGTACACCTGGGAAATCATGGAACGCCGGAACGTTACCCCGTGCTGGTGGTGCGCCCGGTCGATGAAATTATCAAATCCCTTGCCGTGAGCCCGGATGTCCATGAAATAGATGGTCGTATCCGTATCCGGCAGGTGGCTCCGGGTCAGAACGGCCTGTTTGGCCGCGTACATGCAACAGACCGAGGAGCAAAACGGACGGTTTCGGGCGGCATCCCGGGACAGGACGCACTGGATCCAGGCTACCGTCTTCGGCGGTTTATTGTCCGAGGGACGCTGAAGATGACCGGCAAAAGGGCCCGTGGCCGAGAGCATCCGCTCGTATTGCAAAGACGTCACAACGTTTCGATACCGGCCGTAGCCAAATTCTCCCTCTTGGGGAGTAAGGGCCAGCTCTAAACCCGTGGAAAGGATAACCGCGCCTGCGTCCAGGGTAAGGGTTTCGGGTTTCTGATCAAATTCAATGGCCCCTGTAGGGCATATATCTTTGCACAGGCCGCACCGTTTTCGGGTCAGATAGAGGCAGTGTTCGGCGTCCAAGGCATACTTTAGCGGCACTGCCTGGGGAAACGTGAGAAAGGCAGCCTTGCGAAACCCCAGCTTTCCGTTGAACGGGTCGGGCACTTTCTTGGGACATTTTTGTGCGCACTGGCCGCAAGCGATGCACTTTTCCATGTTGATATAGCGGGGGTTTTTTTGGATCCGGGCGGTAAACCGGCCCGGTTCGCCCTTTAGATCCAGCAGGCGGCTTAAGGTGATGATTTCGATGTTGGGATTTGCGGCCACTTGTACCAGTTTGGGGGAAAAAATGCAGGTGGAACAGTCGTTGGTGGGAAAGGTCTTGTCCAGGGCGGCCATGGTTCCGCCCAGAGTGGGGCTTTTGTCAAGCAGGTAGACGAAAAATCCCGTTTCGGCGAGATCCAGGGCACATTGAATGCCGCCGATTCCACCGCCGACCACGATGACTTTCCCGGAGGGTCGGTCGTCCATGTTTTTTGTGTCGATTCGATCTTTCAACGCAGCAATTCCTTTATCAGTAAAAGTGGAACCGGATTGGCGATATGCATCCTAAACCATTTGCGGGAAGCTCTTCCGGGCTCGAAAGCCAGGCGCAGCAGCTCGGTGAAATAAAAAACCGGAAGGGTCGATTCGGTCTCGTTTCGCTGGAGAATATCCAGGTTGGCCTGACACAGAGGGCAGGAGGTCACAACGGCTTCCGCATTGGCCTGACGGGCTTTGTCAAGCAGCCGCGCCGTCAGAGACTCCTGGATATCCCTGCGGCCGATACCGATGCTCGCCCCGCAGCACGTGGTTTTGTAAGACCAGTCCATGGCCTTTGCGCCAACCGCTGCCACGATCCTGTCCAAGGTCTGGGGATTTTCGTAATCGGTATAGCCCGTGATGCTCGGCGGACGGACCATCTGGCATCCGTAGTAGCAGACCACTTTAAGGCCTTCCAGCGGCTTTCGAACCCGGGCCGTGATTCGCTCGAGCATGTCCGGGTCGGCCAGAAAGCGGGTCATATCGTGCACCTCGATTTTTCCCGTGACCTTCCAGGGTACATCGATGATTTTCTTTTGGATCATGATCTGGGATGCGCGCAACCGGTTGAAACAATTGGGGCAGGGCGACACAATATCCATACCCATTTTCTCAGCCTGCGCAAGGTTTCTGGCCGGAAGCGTCACAGCCATCGATTCGCTCAAGCTGTGGGCCGCGGTAGCGCCGCAGCAGGACCAATCTTCGATTTCCACAAGTTCGATATCAAGATCCCGGAACACCGCCGTGATGGACCGGCTGTAATCGTTTGCCATCCCCTCCAGGGAGCATCCGGGGTAAAATGCCAGCTTCATCTTAGTCCATCTCCCCTCGTTCCTGCCGGTAGAGTTTTCGAATCTCGCCCATGGCCTTGCACCGACGGGGAATCAGTTTCAGCTTTCCTTTGCGCAAGAGCAAAAGGCCCAGGGCCATTTCTTCGGCCAGGGCGCCGGTCCGGATTTTCTTCTTTAACACGCCGGGTTTTAAGTTCAATCTTACCATGAGCCAGAATTCGTTGACCCGGCCGAAATTCTCGAGCACTTCTATAAAGGCATGGTGAAACAGGGCCAATTGTTTTTCCTTGGGCGCCACCGACGAATGGGACGCCATATTTCGCAAATGGTTGATGGTCTCTGCCACCCGGACCTCGTTGGGGCAATAGGTGGTGCACATTTCGCAGGACAGACAGATCCAGATGGTGGAAGATTGCAAAAGCTTCTCTCGCCAGCCGAACTGAATGTACCGGATCACCTGGTGCGGTTTAATATCCATGTAATGGCTGACCGGACAGGCGTTGGTGCACCGATAGCACTGATAGCAGGCGGAGATGTTCGCGGCGGTCTCGCCCTCTATCCGCTTTAAAAAGTGGTTTCCCCGGTCCCCGATAATCTCTCTTGCTTTATCCTCCGTGTCCTGATTCAAGAGGGCTATTTCATCGGCTTCGTCAAACATTTTTGCCATCGCAGTCACCGTTATCCTTCGAGTGCTTATGAAAAATTTTCAATGCGCTTTTAAATGATTGTCTCATTCTACTTTCCGGCGTATTGGTTTACACTTACGACCGGGCAGTTGGCCCGGCCGATCACCTGTTCAACGATATTTGCAAGTGGTGCGTCACCGGTTTCTGTCTGTTTTGCATGGTACGCCAGAACGATCAAATCAGCATTCTTTTCGCCGGCATATTTCACAATTTCTACAGACGGGATGCCTTCCCATACTTGAACGGAGTATGGTTTAAACTCCCCCAACCGGGAAACATATTTACTCTTGATCTGCTGTTTTGCTTTGCGAATTTTCCCTTCAATATATTCGGTTGTATCGAATTTGTTCGTCTGGATACCCCTGATGTCTAACGCATGAAACAAATGAAATTCTCAGTCAAGTTCCTGTTCCTGAACGAGCCGGAAAGCAAATGCGAAGGCTGCATCATCTGCAATGGAAAAATCAGCCGCGAATACAACATTCGAAAAATGTCCCCCAAATGAGGCTGCAGGTCGGCTGACCACTAAAACCGGACAGCGAGCGGCCCTTGCCACCCGCTGGTACGTCGAACCGGTCATCGTTTTTTTATAAAATGAAATATCAGGGTCTCCTGTGCTTCCTCCCATAACGATAAGATCCGGATCAATACGACGCGCAAACCGCAATATTTCTCGGTGAGGAAACCCAATGGTGACTTCGAATGAATAATCTTTTGTATTTTTAAGTACTTGATTACAATAGTCACTGATTTCTTCTTTCACAAAATCAACATAATTTTCATTGAGTATTAACTCATCGCCCGTAATTAAATCGATGACGACTTGACTGTAGCCGTGGGTGGGTACCCCAAAAACGTGAAAAACATAAATATGGGCATTGTATCTTTGCGCAATGTCAAATGCCATCCGGGCGGCAGCATCACAGGCGTCTCTGGCGCATGTGGCAAAAAGAATTTTATCGAACATAAGATCACCTCGTTTTTGGGTGCGCTGAAACGGATCTTCTTCTTGCGCACTTATTCATTGAGCTTAAGATGCTCAGGAATTTCAACCAGATCGATCAGTAGCGGCCTTAACAAAGACCAGCGGATACCGATACGGTATTCTTTTTCAATGTCGCGGATGGCATCCCAACAGTTGTGACAGGGTGCAAGTACGAGCGTCGCACCGGTTTTAATAATCTGGTCACGTTTTGTGATGAGGGCTTTGTTTCGTTGTTCACGAAAGATCCCGATGCCGTTTAATCCGCCGCCGCCGCCGCAACAGTGATTATGGTCACGGTTGGGTGCCATATCAACGAAATAACCCGGCTCCACGATATAACCGATGATTTCCCGGGTGATTTCTTTGAGTCCATGATTTCGGATATAATTACATGAATCCTGAAGGGTGGTGCGTTCTTTGATTCGTTTTGACGGATCAATTTTTAATTTTCCGGTTCTGAGTGCTTCGGCAAGCCATTCTACATAATGTAGCGATTCAACGGGAGGCCTGCCGTCCTTTCGACCTGCCCAGTAAGGCCCCTCAACAACGGTTGCGCGATGGGCGTGGCCACATTCCGTTCCCACCATGCGTTTTGGCCTCAATCGTTCCATCGCAGCGTAAACATGTTCAACCTGCATTTTACACGCTTCCCAGTCACCGGCAAACATGGCCAAGCTGGTCTGTTCCCAACCGCTGCTGGGAATTGTCCAATTTTCACCTGCCAAATGAAAAAGAATTGCCGCTTCCGCCAGAGCTTCCGGGTAATGTTTCACTTCGCGGGCATTTACGGTATACATGATATCCGCCCCGACTTTATCAATCGGTATGGTCAGACCGGGATAGTCTTCTTGGTATTCTTCGGCCATCCATTTAAATGTCTCGACAAAATCCTCGTCTGTGACATCCATCTGAGCATGGTAGACGCGGTGCATGCCGGCGCCGATTTTCAATTCCCAGGGGACAAATCCTTGTTGATACAACAAGCCGCGGAGATAACTAAACATCACGCCCATATCAATGCCATGGGGGCAATATAGACCACATCGATTACAACAGGTACATTTTGCCCAGGCCGTTTCCATCGCCATCCACATGAATTTGTTATCGACTTTTCCTTTTCGACGGATGATTTCGCCGAGAGTTGATTGAATTTTGTAAGCCGGCACCTGTTTGGGATCTCGATTGTGTATGCGATAAAAAAAACAGCTGTCCGCGCACAAACCGCAGTGGGCACAGATCTCCAACCAGGTACGCATACGGGAATGGAATGTTTTATGGATCGTATCCCACAGAAGACGGCTGTCAATATCTATTGATTTCATCTCTTCATAGTATTTTTTCCCGCTTGTATCAGAAAGCAGGGTTTTCAATGCTTCTTCGGTTTGAATCGGATTTTTATTACAAAGCGTTCCTTCAGGCATTATTGCTTCTCCTAAATCGGACATCTTTATGTTTTAGGGATTACCAAGTCAGTCCTTTACCTTTCATGCCGCCCCGTTTAATTCCGAAATCCATTCCCAATTGCGCGCGGGACATAAAGAACAGCAGTATATGAGACAGTTTGGTAAACGGAACGGCAATAAGCAGCATCTCACCGCTGATAATATGAGCCGGCAGCCAGAAAGAATAATTACCCAATTCATAACGGCAAATTAATCCGGTAATAAACGGCGCGACTGAAAGAAAAAGGACAATATAATCGTGTTTGGTTGTGAGAATTCGAACCTCTGGCAATGCAAAGCGCCTTAATAATAGAAAAACAGCACTAATGATCACTCCCCAACTTAAAATATCTGCCAAGTTTTGATTCAAGAAAGCAAAAGAAAGGCCCACTTTTTCTTGGAGAATCATTTGATGTGCCTCCAGAAAAAGGGGGATGCAAATGACACCGATATGAAATGTGTAAAAGAGCACCGCCATAAACGGCTGCGCGCGCCAGCTGCGGGTTCCAAACGGCAGAAGCCAGAAGACAATCGATCTGACCGCACCTTTTATTCCGGCTTTCGGGTGAGCGGTATACGCCACGCGATCAAGCTGCCAGTTCAATCCTTTGACATACCTCACCCCCCGGACCAGCAGGCCGATCAGGCAGATACCGATGGACAGCCATAACCCGGGGCCGGTTAGAAAGTTATACATTGGATTCTTCCTTTAATATCTATACAAGACCGTATCGATTTTGTGTAAGAGCCGTAACCGTTGAATTCTTAAAACGTCCGCTTTTTTTTATCTCGTCCGGTCAAAAACCGCCAGAAAAGCGGGAGCGCAACCAGCGCTCCGGCCGCAAGCAGATACACCATCGACTGGGTATACGTTATAAATTCTTGAAGCGTGTAAAAAACCGATTCCATGTCATTTCTCTTTGTCTCATCTTAAAAATCAAAATCCTCAAGCTCAGGCCATAAAACCTAAGATCTGCCAAACACCCTTAAAAGTGCCCATTTATCCCGCCAAAAGCGGGGAAGTTTTAAGTGAGTCCCGCCTTGGCGGGCCTTCCGACCCAAATGCTTTGTTGCTGTTTAACGTTCATATCGATAATCCGGGTGTTCGTATAAAATCGGCATCCGGGCAGCGCAAAACCGGTATGCAATAATACCGATCGTAACAATGAAAATGCTGGTTACAACCTCCATCCAGCTGGGAAAATATCTTTGATCTGCGGGCAGGTTCCAATTAAAGGCGATCAGGCAGATATTTAATCGATTTAAAATAATTCCCAGCAGGGTCCATAGCGCCGTCCAACGAATAAGACGGACGTTGCGTTCCCGTTCGCCGACGGCAAATAAGAATGCCGGCAGCGCAACAAATCCGATCAATTCAAGAAGATACCACATTCCCCAGCGGCTGATCAGCAGCCCCCAATCATTGTCGGCGGCCAAACCGATCAGCTGAATCATGACATAACCGGCCATAACCAATGCCGCGGCTTTTGCAAAACCGAACGTTATGTGAGGACCTGCGGACAGGTGGGCCTGGTCCATTTTGGGGCGAAGAATCCGCTGGGCCAACGTGCTTTCAAAAATAACCATGGACATCCCGGCAAACATACTGGAAATTAAGAAAGATACGGGTAAATAAGTGGAATGCCATAGCGGATGGAGCTTGAACGGCACAATCAAAAAAAGGCCGCCGAGAGTCAGGTTGTGTAATATAAAAAGTATAATACCTAAAATGGTCAGGGCCAGCGTCAACTCAATGACGGCATTGCGGGCTTTTCTCCATCCGAGCCATTCAAAGGCTGCCGGACTGCATTTGATCGCCAGAACGAAAACAGACAGAAACATACACACAGCCAACATAAAGAGTAAAGAGGAGGTCCCTTGTGAAAGAAATATTGAATAAGGGAGACGCCACGGCCGTCCCACATCATAACACAGAGCAAGGACGACCAGAGCGTATCCCAGAAATGCCGTCAAGACGGCCGGTCGAACGGCTGAATGATATCTCTTTAAGCCGAAGACATAACAAGCGGCCGATGTTATATACCCTCCGGAGGCCAAGGTAACTCCGCATAACATGTCAAAACCGATCCAGAGGCCCCAAGGGTTGTTGTCATCCAGACGGGTTACGGCGCCGAGCCCTCCGGTAAACCTGAGAACCGTGAGAATCATCCCGACCAGCACGATGATTCCAGCAATTAGATTAAAGGGTGAGAATACCGATTGGGGATTTTTGGGAGGCTGGAGCGACGTCTGTGCTCCTGAACTTTTTCTCGCCGGCTTTGCAGGGTCTTTCACTGCTTTTTTTACGTCTCGTTTTACGGCAGGTTGCTTCTTCTCGTTTGCGATCTGGTCTTTACGTTTTGAGATCGCATAAATCCCTGTCAGAGAAACGAACCCTGTAACAACAACAATGGGAAACGCAGCCAGCAGTCCGGAAGTCCGTTGCGCTGCCGATATATCGCCGAGATCTTGGCGCATCCCGATATCTGCAAACCTTACGTTAGAGAGATATAACCAGTTGCAGCCGCCCATTTCATGTTCTCCGTAGATATGATCCACATAGCGGCCCGGATAATCGTGAATTCTTTGCCGGGCAATTTTGATCAAATCTTCGCGAGTGCCAAACGCCAAGGCTTCTTTGGGGCAGATTTCGACACATTTAGGCATCAGCCCTTTTTGAATTCTCGGCTGACAAAGGGTGCATTTCATCACCTTGGGGGCGATCGGATCACGGTACTCGTATGCCGGGATATTGAACGGACAGGCGATCATACAATAGCGGCAGCCGACACACAGAGAAGGGTCATAGATAACGGCACCGGTCTCCGATTTTTTAAGCGCTTTGACAAAACATGCCGATACGCAGGCCGGTTCCAGGCAATGATTGCATTGCTTTTTCACAAAAACCGGCAATGCTGTTTCCGGCGGTAAAAACCGATTGACCACGGTATATACGCCGGCATCCGGTCGCCGCTTGAGGTTCAAAACGTTCAGGTCGTCAAAGGGGCGCTCCGGAAGGGGAAGTTCGTTGACCTGGTTGCAGGCGGCTTCGCATTTGCGGCATCCGATGCAGCGCGATATGTCGTGCAGAACGCCCAGACTCCCGGGGTGCCCGCCGAAATGCCGGGTAGCGGCCGCCTGGGCGTGGCGACTCAAAAGGAAATTGTTTCCGATGGCCGTGCCCGTCCCGGCCAAAAATTGTCTGCGGGTAACCCCCATAATTCTTCCTCTATTTCAGAATAACGCCGTTTATTGAACCTAAATTGAGCGATTTTTGATTCGATCTGCACCAATCTCTTGCGCATCAAAGATATGCTAAATTCCTCGACATATCCATGGGTATGCCTGCGGATTTCGCAAATCTTGCTGCATCAAGATCTTGGCACATCTCTTCCCCAAAAATCGCTCAACTTAGGTTGAACCTTTACCGTTTTCTTTGGGTGACATGCCTTGCAATCCGTGGACAGCGGTTTTTCAATGCCCATGCGCTGATGGCAGGTCATACATTGTCCGTGATAAGCACCCTTTAACCCGGGTCTTCCGTTTTGTTCGGTTTGAAGTGACATGCCGTGACATGCGGCACATTTTGGGTATGCGCCGGCCGACGGACCCTTATGGTGGCATCCCAAACATATCGACGTTGTTTGCCTGTGAAAGTACTGTGCCAACGTGCTTTTCCGGGTTCGTTCGATCAGGGCCTGAACAATTTTCCGGTGGGGAAACAGCACGCCGTCATATTGATCCGTCATGATATCTATGGTTACCTTTTCCGGTATCTGCTCATCCAATATCGTCGGCCCGTTGGCTGAACGGGCCTTGATCGCGGTTGCCGCAACGTTGGCCCGGGTCGCATTGCTTTCGGGCAGCAGTTTAAGCGATTCCCTGGCAACCGTATGACAATGATTGCATTTAAATGTATCTAATTGTTCGGTCTTCATTTGCGCGTGGCAGCCGGCGCAGTCTGCAGATTTCATGGATTCCCGGTGACAGCCCAGACAGCTTCTTGATGTATTTGAAGAATGCATGACCTGTTCAAGTCTGATAAATTTACTTTTTTCGGAACCGGTTCTAGTATGGCATGCCGTGCAAGTGTCCATGGATTCATGGTGACACAAACGACAATTTTCAACCTGTTTTTCATGGGAGAGATGATCGAATGCCACCGGTTCGACAAACTGAATCGACGGCTTCCCTGATTCAAGCGCATCCTTTAACCAGGTCGACAAAAGCACAACATCCGGTTGATTCCGCTTTATTCGTGGGATTTCCTTGAGTTTCGCAATCTTTGAATGCTTTGCCAACGCGTGACATGCTGCGCAGTTTGTCGGTCCGGCCTTTTTATTCTGTAGGTTGAGTGCGATATGACAGTTGAGGCAGTCTTCATGCGCAACTGTTTTAAACGATCGGATTTTCTCGGTCTTTTCCTGTTTATGGCAGTAGCGGCATGTCCCTTCCTTGCCCTTGGTATAAAACGTCTTATTGAGCGCTTTGTCGTATTCATGATGACATGCACTGCAGTTCTCTTCTTTTTCGTCGTCCACGGAACGGATCAGGTCGGCAAGTACATGACGATAATGAAGGGATTTATCCATGCCAAAGGGTTGTGACGCGTCTATATATGGCGGGTTTTGAGCGTGGCACATGCGGCATTCGCCGGTAAGTGGTCCCGATTTTAATCCCTGATCTCGTCTATCCGTATGGCATCCGATACACGCGTGATGATATAATTCCTTATCGTTTTTGAATCCATCATCTTTGAGCCGCTTTAATTTGAAAACAAAAATATTTTCCTTTTTAAGATGGCACGATTCGCACGACTTGTTTTCAATCGCTTCGGTATGTCTGTCATGAGGAAAGAACACTTCGGGCATTTGATAGCCTTCCGGGGGGTTTGACAGGCGGATTCTGATAAGATCAAATCTTTCTTGATTCTGGGATGTGTTGCCATAAAGTGGGCAGAACAGAATGATTATAATTATGAGGGAAAATAGAATTCCATCTCGGAGCCTTTGTAGAGGAACTTTCTCCAAAATGCTCGACATTGAGAAAATATACATACATTCAACAGGTTAATTCAACCCAATCCATCATACGCTCTATGCGCTTTTTCATTGTTTTTAGTTCTAACCGGGCCAAACCCAACCGAGAGCGCCAACTCGGGAATACAGCCAGAAACGATCTTTTCGGACATCGGCAGCAAAATAAACCTTCCCCCGCTTGTTTTTATGAGGCTGTCTAAAGGCTTATGTCAGGCTTTCCATCAACATCCTGTGGTCATATCCCCAAGGCGCCATCAACGATCCTGTATTGACCCGGGTTCTGAACATGTTTATCGCTATCTTAGACGCAATCCGGCAATCTTAACGGCACCCCGGTGGTATCCATCAGGGAATAACTGCTCCAGATCATCCAATTCAAGGTCATTGGCTTCACAGGTATCGTAAACCGTGGGAATTTCCTTGTTCTTTTTAAAGTTTTCCCGCAGAAAGCGAATAACCTGCCAGTGTTTTTCGCTCAGCTTTCCGCCGGGTATTTTCATTTCATACGCTCTATGGATCGCATAATGCTCATCCCATTCATCGGGATCCATTAAAAATCCCCAAATATCTACGGTATAAGGCTTGTTAGTGGCTATTTCGTGAAGGGCCTTGGCAGCCTCGGGAGTAAACACTTCTTGTTGCATATGACTATCGTGGAAGGCAATGCCTGCCAGCTTACAGGCACCTCTCTGATATCCTGTGGGGAAAAGATTTTTTAACTGTTGTCGCCGCAGACTATTATCTCTACAGGCTTCAAAGATGGTAGGGCATTTGCCCGATTCTTCAAATTTATTCCGAATATAATAAATCACATCCCAGTGCTCCTTGGTGAGCCCCTTTTCGATCCGCAGTTGTGGCGCCATCCCTTCCACAAAATTTTCATCCCATCGTTCAGGGTTTTTTAAGAATCCAGGGGAATTTAATGTGTAACTTTTTCCTTTATGTTTGAAAATGCTCATCTGTATTCCTCCTTTTAAATTATTCTGTTCCCGAGTTTTTCCGTGTCGGGATTGTTGAGCAGTCTAAGTTTAGAAGAACATTAAAAAATAATCAATAATTTTATGTATTAATATGGAAGAGCAATTAATATGCCAATTAGAGCAGCAGGAATTTGATAAGATAATGATATGATATTATTTATTAAATTTTATGATACGATAGGAAAGAAGTGCTTGTCTTAAGAAGAATGATCGTCAGATATTTTTACAGACTGTAAAAAAAAGTAAAAATTCGATGTGAATATTCTTAAGAGAAGAGCAATATTGCCAGAGGAATTTTTCAGTTTTAAGTTGTTGGTTTTCTTCTGATATTAATAAAATACCCGTGGTGAACCTGTTCCATGAGGGGGAAAAGGTCGGCTCAACCACGGGGATTTCTTGGATTAGCGTGCAACTCGTTCCCTAAATTGTGACTATCGCACGGGTCATCATTGTCACCTTTTCTTCTATGGTTGCGGAGAGTACGGCAATCTATTGGGATATTTATCTTTGTCAAAATATGGATCGGGTTTCTGGAAGGTCCCCGGAACCAATTTGAACTGCCCGTGACGGTTGATGATCGGGTATCCTAATTCCAGCCAGCCTCTGAATCCGTCTGTCA
>Ga0307376_10005338_pt1 | contig 11587 bp, 9 predicted proteins | sample TR2MG_FD_202536 | JGI IMG/M metagenome (GOLD analysis project Ga0307376, IMG submission 202536) | Soil microbial communities from Risofladan, Vaasa, Finland - TR-2 | ecosystem: Environmental > Terrestrial > Soil > Coastal area > Acid sulfate soil | place: Finland: Risofladan, Vaasa | collected... | reverse complement strand
GATCGAGGGGAAGGGCGCCGCCAGCGTTCTGCCCGGGCTCCTCGCCAGTCTGGCTGACCTTGGCGTGTCGCGCCCGTTGCTGGAGGCGCTCGACTCGACGGCGGAGTGGGTGCGGATCCAGTCCGCCGCCGCGCTGGGCCACAGCCGGGAGCCAGGTTCGCTCGCCGCCGTTGCCGCGCTCCTCAGCGACCCGGACGGGAAGGTGAGGGCGGAGGCGGTCAAGTCAGTTGCGCGGCAGGGGGAGCCGGCGGCGTTGGGGCCGCTCGCCACCGCCGTCGCCGACCCGGACGGCGCTGTCCGACTCGCCGCCGTCACCGGTTTGGCGGGCGTACTGGCGGGGCGCTCCGGCTGGAGGGTCGACCTCCTCCCGGGCGATGTCGATGTTCAAGCGGCGCTTAGGGAATCGCAGCGGGCGCTGCTCCACGCGGCGGCGGAGGCGCAGCCGGAAGTGCGCGCGGAGGCGGCGACCGCCCTCGGGCTTCTCTCCTCGGCCGAGGCGGCCGATGCCCTCGCGGACCTGGCGCTGGCCGATGGGGACGAGCGCGTTCGCGAGGCGGCGGCCGAGGCGCTCGGGCAATGCGGCTTCCCGCAGAAGCGGCGCCTGCTGGCCGGCGCGCTGGAGGCCGAGGACGACAGCCGCCGGGCGCGGGCTACGGCCATGCTCGGAGCGGTCGGCGGGCCGGAGGTTGGGAAGCAGCTCGTCGAAGCTCTCGACGACCCCTCGCCCGAGGTGAGGCAAGCTGCCCTGAAGGCCCTCTCCCGCGTGGACGTATCGGGGCTCGGTGACGGCCTGCGACCTCACCTGAAGAGCGCGGACGCAGGCGTGCGCGCGGAGGTCGCCGCCCACCTCGGCCGGGGCCGCTCGCTGGAGTCGGTCGATGCTCTCGTCCAGGCGCTCTCCGATCCCGACGAGGACGTCCGCGTGGCCGCGCTTGCGGCGCTGGGGGGCATGGGCCGCGCGGTGCGAAGGCACCAGGGCGCGATTACCGCCCGGCGAAGTGATCCCAGCCCTCGCGTCCGCGAGGGCGCGACGGCCGCCCTCAGCCAACTGCGCGGAGCGTGGTCGGACACGGCCCAAGTCGCCGAGCTGTTCCGCCAGGGCCCGCTGTCGCCGGCCGGCGCCGAGACCATTGTGGACATGGCTGTAACCGGGGACCTCGACCCCCTCCTTCGGGCGTTGGGGCAGGACCAGTCGGACCGTACGATCGCCGAGCATCTCGCCGGCGCGGGCAGAGAGAGGCTGCCCGCTGTGTTGGCCGCGCTGCACCGGCTTCCCGATCAGGAGCAGACGCGAGCCGCAATAGCCATCGCCCAGGCGCTCCGGCGCGGCGTTCCGGCTCAGCCCTTCGTGGAGGAGCTCAAAGCGCTCGACTCCGATGTGCGGCTGATGGCCGTCGAGATCGCGGGCCAGCTCGACACGCCCGAGGCGGCCGCGGCCCTCATCCAGGTGCTGGAGCGCGATCCCGTGGCCGACGTGCGCAGCCGCGCGGCATCTCTGCTCGGGGACGCCTCCGGCGACGACGCTGCCAAGGCGCTGGAGCGCGCCCGGCGCGACGACCCGAACAACGTCGTCCGGCGGGTGGCCGGGCGGGCGCTGGATCGGGGGCGGGAGGCGGAGGAGCCGTCTATCTTCTCGCCGCCGTCCGAACCCGAAGCACAGGCGGACACGGCCCAGGGCGGGTCGGCCGGGGGAGCTTAGCCGGTAGGTGGCGAGAGGGGGTGGCGTGTCACACGACTGAGAATCAGCGGAGAGAGCACGCTACGGACGCTAGGCAAAGGGCTGTCCTCCACGGCTCACTTCGACTCACCCTCCCGCTTGTTCGGCGTCGCGGGACCTCCATCCTGGCGCGACCGCCAGAGATGCTGGCTGCGGAGGCCCAAAACTGAGCACGCTCGGCGCTGTCGCGGCGTGGATTCGAACACCGGGGTAGCTCAGTTGGTAGAGCACCGGACTGAGAATCCGGGTGTCCCCAGTTCGATTCCGGGTCCCGGTACCAGTTGCTGAGCCTGTGGCAGCACTAAGCAGGTGCTGTCGGCAGGCAGACCGACGATCATGGGGAAGTCTTAGGCCGCTGGATCGCGACTGACGAGGCGGCCCATGCCCGAGGCCCGGCGCACAGTCCGCGTCTTCATCTCCTCCACCGTCCGCGATATGCAGGCGGAGCGGGACCACCTGGTCCGCTTCGTCAACGCCGACTGGCGGCCGGTGTCGGCGGCGTGGCGAGGAGATCGCACTGAGGACGAGGGCTGACGGTCGGCTCTGTGGCCGCAAGGAGGTAGGTTAGATGCTGAAGCCGTTTGTCATCCGGCGAGGGTGGATGAGGTTCATGTATCTCTACACCATTCTGGGCGCGGGCGGGTTCGGGCTGGGAATCGTCATCATGCCTGGATTGATTAGAGGAACGCTTGGGTGGCCGGGCGACGATCCCATTGCCCTGGGGATAGTGGGCAGTGTCTATCTGGCATTCGGAGCCCTGTCTGTGCTGGGGTTGCGCGATCCCCTCAAGTTCGCGCCCGTCCTGCTCCTTCAGCTGTGCTACAAGTCAGTGTGGTTCGCTGGGGTCGTTCTTCCTCTGCTCATCAGGGGCCGGTTTCCAGACTATGGACTCCTGACCGCCGCCATATTTGCCACGTACATCGTCGGAGACCTGATTGCGATCCCATTCCCATATCTCCTTGCTCGGGCATCCGGCACTCAGCACGGTGCAGCGTAGGGGAGTCGCAGGTTGGTAGCGGGGGCAGGATTCGAAGCCTTAGAGAAGACGCGCACCAAACGCTGGGTGTGGGAATTGCCCTTCGAAGCCGTTGGGAGAGCCCTGGACGCACTCTGTGAGGAGGCGAAGCTGCGGCTGGTGCCCCTCGCGAACCCGAAGAAACGTCGCTAGGTCGGCGGTTGGAAGCGGGGTGGGACTGACGCGGGGCAGGCAGAGGACAAGCCCGCGGTGTAGCAAAGAACGAGGCAGCATGACTTCGGCGTGTGAGCAGCACGAGAGATGGGCGCGGAATGTGAAGCTGGGTGCAGAGCAATCCCTTCGACAAGCTGACCGATCGGTACGATGCCTGGTATGACTCCGACGAAGGAAGCGAGATCTTTGCGATTGAGGTCACGTGCCTTCAGGAGCTGGTAGCTGAGCGACCTGGCAAATGGCTGGAGGTAGGTGTGGGAACCGGGCGGTTTGGGAAGGCGCTGGGTATCGTGGACGGCTTGGACCCATCTCTGCCGATGCTCGGTCTGGCGGCGGCGCGGGGCATTCGGGGTGTGGCGGGGCGCGGCGAAAGCCTCCCATACCTGGATTCTTGCTTCGATGGGGTGCTGTTGATTGCGACCATCTGCTTCCTTCATGATCCAACAAGAGCGCTGAGTGAATGTGCGCGCGTCCTGAGGAAGGACGGCTCTCTGATCGTGGGAATGGTGCCGTGCGACAGCTCCTGGGGGAGGTTCTACCAGAGGAAGGGGCGAGAGGGACATCCATTCTATGCTATCGCCAAGTTCTACAGCTGCGGGGAAGTGATTCAGATGGCTGGGAGGGCGGGATTCGTGCTTGACGAGGCAATAAGCTGTCTGTTTGGCGCGCCCGGCGAGGCCGGGGAGCAGATCGGCGGCTCCCGGTCGGGGCTTGTCCCCAACGCTGGCTTCGTCGCGCTGCGCTTCTCTTTGCGAGAGAAAGCAAGGGCCGGAAGCTCCGACAATCAGCATCCCGCGCGTGGCAAACTGCACCCTCCGTGAAGGCATCGAGGCCGCATAGCACTAGCCCGCGAAGATGTCCCAGTACAGTTTGACTGCGATTCCGAGGAGCACGACGGTGAAGAGACGCCTGACCTTGCGGCTGTCGAGGCGCTGGGCCATGGTGCGGGAGCCAGCGAGGGCGGCCACTATGGCGGTGCCGGTGAAGGCGGCGAACCACAGGGGAGGCACAGGCAGGCCGGCGGCGCCGAGGTGGCCGAGAAATCCTGCGAGCGCGCTGAAGGCTGCGGCGAAGGAGGAGGTGGCGGCCGCGTTCTTGGGCTGGAAGCCGAGGAGAAGCAGCATAGGGACGATCAAGCTGCCTCCGCCTCGACCAACCATCCCGGCCAGGAAGCCCACAAGCGCGCCGACCAGGACGCCGATGAGGAGCAGCCCGGTGGGGCTGAGCGCGCTTCTCTTAGGCCTCCACCCTGCGAGAGACACAGCGACCGCGACCAAGGTCATAGTAGCGAATAGGAAGAGAATCACTCTGTCGGAGACGCGGTGGGCAAAAACGGCACCGAGGGGGGCGAAGACAATGAGGCAGGCGACAATGGGCAGGCCGGCGCGGAATTTCACGAGGCCGTGTCTCCAGTAGGTCGCTGCGGCAGTGGATTGAGTAGTGAAGGAAAGCCAGAGGGCGAGGGGGACGGCTTTCGTGCGCAGATCAAGTCCTAGCCAGTAGCAGGCCGGGGTATAGACCTGCCCACCCCCCATGCCGACCATCGAGAAGAGGAACGCGACAAGCAGGATCAGGCCGAGAATGGCGGTCACGTCAGCTATCGCCCGCCTTCGTAGGATCCCGGATAGCTGCTCACCGACTGCCAAGCGTGGCCCCCAGTCACTTTGTGATGTCCGTTTCCAGTGTCTTCTCCATCAGCCACCGCGGATTCTCCCGCGCCGCCGTGAGATAGCCGCGCTCGTATAGCACCTCCTTCGCCTACCATTCCGTCCGCCACTTCCCACTCCAACCCGCCCAATCTCCTCATCGTGTAGGCCACGCTTTCTCTTGGTCAAATGCTACCAGTGGAGTCCTACGCGCCGCTCGTACGGAGATCCATCTCTGATGATACGCTACCCGTTCTCACATGCCCTCTTGACGGCGAGAGTGGGGACTGATAGTATATGCACCAATTCGAATACGTGCATAGCTTACCGGTCAGTTACTCTTATGACGTGTCGGCGCTGCTTTCGTCGCCTTTGTATTGCGCGCTGGCGTCTCTCTTGAGATCAAGCAGCGAGGTAGCCAGTAGGAAGGAGCTGTTCATGTTCAGACGGATAGTGAAGCATTTCGGGCCGGAATGGGGTGCGGCGGTGATGGGGACGGCGGCAATATCCATAACTATGCAGTTGTCCTCAGAGGTGGCCCGGCCTTTCTCCGCACTTTTGTACGTCGGCGTCGGGTACTATCTCCTAGCCACGCTGATGTTCGTGGTCTTTCTGGTGCCCTGGACCCTTCGCTTCTTCTGGTATCCCCAGGAAGTGAAGAGAGATCTGGCTCATCCCGTTAGGGGCAACTTCTTCCCCACCATGCCGATCAGCTTCATCCTCGCGGGCACGGGCACGAATAAGCTTGGCCCGCTTCTCTTCGGCCCGCAGCTGGCCTACACTCTGGGAGCCGTCTTTTTCTTTGTAGGAGCTGTGGGCATTTTCACCTTTGGGTTTCTGCTGCTTCGCATCCAGTTCCTGAGTAAGAACATCTCCTTGGAGCATGCCAACTTCGCCTGGTTCATCCCACCGGTCTCACATTTGATAATCCCCGTGCTGGGTGCCTGTGCCATGGATGTGCACTGGGCGGAAACGCCTCTGGCTCCGGTACTATTCATCGTCTCGATGATAGCACTGGGCGTGGGGTTCTTCAACTTCCTGTTCGTGGGGGCCGCCATCTGGCACCGCTACATCTACGCATCCATTCCCCCAGGGCAACTGGCACCCACGATAATGGTGGGGATCGCACCGACCGCGATCATAGTCGTCTTTCTGATGAAGTTCGCGCAGGCGCTCGAGGCGGCCCAGGGGACCCTGTATGGGATACGCTTCGCGGCGACGTTCTCCATGATCAAGCTGACGGCCTCCGTTCTCTGGGGCTTCTCTGCGTGGTGGCTGGTCGTTGCGCTTATCCTCTTCGTGCATTATGTCAAGCACGTCGGGCACCCGGTGGCCTTTGCCTGGTGGGCATATACATTCCCCTTTGAGGCCTTTGTGGTGGCGACGGGCCTGCTGGGACAAGTGGTGGCACCGGACTTCTTTCACGTCATGCTGGAGACGCTAAATGTGGCGGTGGTAGTGGTTTGGGCAGTGGTGGTGTTCGGGACATTCCGGTGGCTGCGAAGTGGAGCATACTTCGCAGCCCATTGATGAGAAAGCTGGGAGGTAGGAAACATGGAGCGCTCTAGATCTCTGGGGCCGGCAACCGTGCTGGCCGCCCTGGCCATTGTGTTGTTGCCTTGGGTTGTGGGGCTTTCACTGTTCGGGTTGCCGAACAGCGACCTTCCCCCGGCGGCCCCTCCAGCAACCGATACGAGGAACCAGCCCGGGCCGCACCCGACATATAAGGGGGTGCAGGTAGACTGGACCTTCTACCCGGACTGGGAGTTCAAGCCGCTGCTGGTAGGCCCCGCCCAGTATCTCGTCTTCATGTTCCACTACACCAATACCGGCCGAGATCCCATCTATCTGATGCCGAGCTGTACGTTCGTGGCCCCCGGCGAGCCCCGGCAGGCAGCCAATGAAGAAATAGCGATGTACATCGAGGATGCCCTCGAGGATCGAGTCGACGCGAAAGATCAAACGCCCATTACGTTTCGCATACTCTCTGGCAAGCAGCGGCACTACATTGTGGCATTCGAGAAGCCACCCGGGCTGGAGCGTTTCTACGTGGAGGTGGATGCCTGGCAGGGGCGCTGTCTGAGAATACACTATCGCAAAACCGCGGACCCGTCGGGAAATTCCGTATGGGTCAATGACCACAATGCCTGGGCGGAGGCATACCTAGGCAGAGGATAGCTCGCTATGCATGACCATCTGCATCTGCCTTGTCGGGATGGATTGGGCGACCCTCGCCGGCAGAGTTCGAGCAGTGCTCGGGGGACGGAACGAGTATCGCGGTCTGGAGGTGACCATGAGCGAAAACGATTGTATCAACATCGCGCGTATGATTGACCATTCGCTGCTGGGACCAGCGATGAGCGATGAGGAACTGGCCACGGGGTGCCGGTCGGCCGCTGAGTGGGGAGTCGCCTCGGCTTGCGTGAAGCCCTACTTCGTAGCTCAAGCGCAGACGTTGTTGGAGAGATCAGACGTGAAGGTGGGTACGACTGTGGGCTTTCCCCATGGAAGCCATGCGATCCGCACAAAGATAGCAGAGGCAAGGGGGGCGGTGGAGGCCGGCGCGCAGGAGCTCGACATGGTGATAAACATCGGGAAAGCGAAGAGTGCAGATTGGGGATATCTAGAGGAGGAGATCGGGGGAGTGGTCAACGCGGCGCACAGCGGCCGTGCTGTGCTTAAGGTGACCCTACAGAACCGGGACCTGACCGATGAAGAGAAGCGCCGACTGTGTCGCATCTGCCGCGCGAGTAGGGCTGATTTCATCAGGAACTCAACCGGATACGGGGGCGGCCCCCCGACGGACGAAGACCTCCGACTCATGTTGCAGGAGGCCGGAGATGAGATGGGAGTAAAGGCGGCCGGAGGGGTGCAGAGCTACGCCCATGTGGCTCATATGCGAGACATGGGGGTACAGCGAATTGGCGCGAGGGACACGGAGCAGATCCTGAGGGAATGCCGGCAGTCTGGGCACCAGGCCTAGCTGGGCCGACTAGAGGTGGGCAGTCGCGGTCGATCTTGGGATCAGGCAGGCCAGACTGAACTTGTGAGGCGCACCTCGGGAAGGCCTGGCCGGCCCACGCGCCCACCCACAAGCCTTGGGCCAGTCTTATCTGCGCCGCTCTGCACTGCGGAAGCACTTGACGATAGGAGAACTAACGGTCAGTGACCAGAGATCCGGACGCGAGCAGAGGACATACCGCTTTCAACTTCGCCATGGGCCTGGTCCACGGGATTCTATTTCAGGCCGGCATGGCTTTCTCGGAGCCTCTGAGCGTGCTGCCTGTCTTCCTGAGTCATTTCACGCGGTCGCGGACCATGATCGGCATGTTTTCTGCAATGATGAACGCGGGGGGCGTGCTGCCCCAGCTCTTCGTGGCACGGAAGCTTCAGGGTAGGCCGCGTAAGAAGCCAGTACTGGTGGCGGCCATCTGGACCCGGGCGGCCGCATGGGGTATCCTGGGGGTTCTCGCATATTCCTGCATCTCTTGCGATCCCGCGATTGTGCTGGTGGCGCTGATCGGGCTCCTCTTCCTCTTCTCCTTCGCCGGAGGCGTCGCGGTCATCCCATTCATGGACATCTGGGGCAAGGCCTTGCCGGCCACGCTGCGGGGCCGCTTCTTTGGGCACCGCCAACTCTGGGGCGGGCTTATGGCGGTGGGGGCGGGCTATGTGGTGAAGCGGATCCTGGGAGATTCGGGGCTGTCCTTCCCCAGGAACTACGGTCTGCTGTTTCTACTCTCTTTCGGATTCATCGGCGCCTCCTATATCGGGCTGAGTTCCGTGCGCGAGCCCGAGGGAGAGGTGAATCCACAAACGCGCAGCTTGCGCCAGTTCCTGAGGCAGTCCGTGCGGATACTGTGGCAGGATCGCAACTTCGGCTTATTCGTGCTCACCCAATTCGCGGCGGGATTTGGCGCCCTTGCGGCGCCGTTCTATGTGCTCTACGGGCAGAAGGAGTTGGGTATGCCGGTCGCGCAGATAGGTGTGTTGATTCAAGTGCAGATGGCGGGGGGGATCGCCTCAAACTTGCTGTGGGCCGAATTGAGCGACCGCAGTGGCAATCGCCTGGTGATTATCTTGACCACGGCGACCGCGGCGCTGATCCCGCTGCTGGCGCTGCTGGCCGCGAGCCTGGGGCTGCCGATGTTAGTGGTGGCCTTCGGGCTCATCGGGTTTGCCGGGAGCGGAGGCATGATCGGATTCACGAATTACCTGTTGGAGATCGCTCCGCCACAGTTGCGTCCTACTTATGTGGCGCTAAATGGCACCTTGCAGGCGCTCACTCTCGGGCTGCCTATCCTGGGAGGCTTGGTGGCAGACCGGTATTCCTATGGGGCTGCCTTCTGGATCGTCTTCGTGGTCTTGACGGGAGCGGCCCTGCTCTCGACCAGGCTCAAACGAGTGAGGAATCTCGCCCAGCCGTGATGAGAACTCTCGGGTCGCGGGCAGGGCAGAGCAGGATCCCGGAAACTGCTAGGCTGCACCCTCTGCTGCCCCCGGCTTGGTCGGAGGAGGCCGCTGTTGCAGCAGCAGTGCCTCAGATGAGATGCGATAACCTACTCCGGCTGGAAGGTATCGGCTTCCATAGGCCTGTCGGAACTTCTCCCTGGCCAGCTCACCACTGCAGTGGCATGGCGCGGCAAACCGAACGCCCAATTCCTGGAACCGACGAACGATGGCCTCAATCTGCGATTCGCTGTGGCCGCCGAGATGGAATCCGCCGACCACCAGTGCGATGTCATCGGAGACGATGCTCTTGGCCTGCTCGACGATGCGGGTCACGCCGGGGTGCGCACATCCTGTCGCGACCACCACACCCGCCTGGGTGTTCAAGATGAGAGACTGCTCTGGCACTGGACCCTCGAGGTCTCCAGTGGTGTAGACGCCTGGTGCCAGCTCCTGCGGGCCGCTCATGCGCTCCAGTCGAGCACCGGACTGGCGCACCTTGCGTGCGAACGATTCGGGGAAGGATGCCGGCACATATACGGTCACATCGTGGTTCTCCTGTAAGAGCGCTTGCAGGCCGCCAACGTGGTCGCCGTGGATATGCGAGAGGACGATCAGATCAATGGATTCGGGGGCGATGCCGAGCTCTCGGATGTTCGAGAGCAGGATTGCGCCGTCACCGCCCGTGTCGAAGAGAATCGTGAGGCCCCTGAAGGCGATCACACACCCGAACCCCCACGCAGTACTCAGCCTGTGGTCATATGAGTTGTTGTCGTAGACGATGGTCATCTCCATCTCAGCAGCTCCTTCGTGCTCGGCAGGGAGAGCAGCAGTGGTGGGCTGGGTGGGCGGCGCCCGGCGGCAACTCACGGTCGTAGGCAGCGCCCCCAGAGCGAGCACGATCACGATCAGTGTCCTGCCAGACATGGTCAGAAGAGCTCGCGAAGCTACGCCACCCACCATCTGAGCCGCCCCTCCTCGCTGAGATATCCGGGCAAACAGACTCTCGCTAGCTTCCAGAAGGCGCGCCCGACCTGTTTCACACCCAACACTCCCTGTCAATCGGCATCCAAAACTGACCCCGTGTTGTCCAGAAACTCATCCGTGCCCCGAAGTGCCCTCGGAGCGGTCTCACGGGCGCTCGACATACGCAGGTCTGACCATCCTGAAAGTGTTCTGGGGGTAGGTCTGTAACCGGTGTTACCGGCCCACGCGAGTGCTTGCCGTAATCATGAGCGGCCGGAAGCAGGTAATGGCTGCTCACAACGGAACGCAATGCCCCAGGAGCCCCGGATAGAGTTTCTGGGGAGCACACCCACGGACCAGCGGCAGGACCGCTGCCCCGACCGGGCGAACGGCGGAGACTGCAGCGATCCGCGGATCTCTAGTGGCGGGAGGCGATGTGTCATGCGGTTGAGGAGCATTCTGCTTGGCTGCTTGCTCCCTGGACTGCTGTCTGGCCACGTCGCCGCAGCGGACGATGTCGAACGCGCGGCGAAGCCCAGCCTCTCCTTCGGTGTCATCGCCGATGTCCAGTACGCCGACCGCGACACGGCATCGGGGCGGCACTTCCGCGCTTCGCTGGAGAGACTCGAAGAGTGTGTCGCCGACCTGAACTCCCGTGATCTGGACTTCACCATCCAACTCGGGGATGTCATAGACCGCGAGGCCGCGAGCTTCGACCGGGTACTGCCTCTCTTCGATCGCCTCACCATGCCGCGATACCACGTGCTGGGGAACCATGACTTCCCGATGCCGCGGGAGCAGGTCCTCAGCAAGCTCGGGCTGGAGGCCGCCTACTACACCTTCTCCTACGATGGTTGGTGCTTCGTCGTGCTGGACACGGTGGACATCGCCATGGGTGGCGGGTGGCCGGAGGACAGCGAGAACTACCGGCAGGCGCGCCAATGGGTGGATCAGCTCCGGGCCGAAGGCATGTCAGAGGAGGAAACCTGCAATCGGTGCGGCGTCGGCGAGCGACAGAAGCAGTGGCTGCGAGACACCTTTCGGCAGGCCCGCGAGCGCGGCGAGCGCGTCATCGTCTTCGGCCACATACCGGTTGTGGCGGCCCCCGGCGGGGAGTGGGCTCTCATCCACAACCACGAGGAGATCCGAGAAGTGCTGGAGTCCGCCGGCTGCGTCGTCGCCTACTTCAACGGCCACGATCACGGCGGCGGCTACGCTTGCCGGGATGGAATCCACTACGTGACCGTCGAGGGCATGGTGCAGGGGCCCGACGGAACCGCCTACGCCACCGTCGATGTGTTCGACGACCGGCTCGAGATTCGCGGCATCGGCAGGACCCCGAGTCGGGAGCTGGCGCTGCCCGAGGACGTCGCTCCAGTCGGCCTCGGCTCCCAAATGGATGCAGAGAAGGAGGATGCGGTGAAGCTCCAACCCTTGCCCAAGGGTATCTCCACCTGGGTCTATCGCTACAGTGACGGCATATCGAGGCAGGTGCACCGGTTCAACTCCCGGGCCCTGCCACACCTCCGGTTCAAGTACTTCTTCCCCTACGCCGGCTCGGTCGGCTTCAATGGCCGGGCGGAAGGACAGGCGACTGTGCACTACAGCAGCGAAGCTGTC
>Ga0307376_10005337_pt1 | contig 11588 bp, 13 predicted proteins | sample TR2MG_FD_202536 | JGI IMG/M metagenome (GOLD analysis project Ga0307376, IMG submission 202536) | Soil microbial communities from Risofladan, Vaasa, Finland - TR-2 | ecosystem: Environmental > Terrestrial > Soil > Coastal area > Acid sulfate soil | place: Finland: Risofladan, Vaasa | collected... | reverse complement strand
CCCATCACTGCGACAAGTTATTCGGGGGACAACCACACAATCACGCTAACGTTTGGTGGGACCGATAATGAGTCCGTGCAGCGGTGGGACGCCTTCCGTGCAAGTGTCTTTCAGGAACTCGATCTAGTTGAGCCGGATGACCCCACCGAGGAAACGGTTGAGAATAGCTCCAGTGGTTCTGGGAACAAGGGCCACATCACTCTCAACCTGGAACTCGTATTCTTTCCTGGTAAATAGCCGCATCCGCCCAGCCCACGTTTTTGAATCCCCCATACAAGTCACGACAACCAAAACATACTTTTTAATAGTGTATATAAGCTGGCAGTCGATGTGTGACAACCACATATCCAAATAGCATGAGTCTTGAACGAAGAAAACCACCGAAACTATGGAGGCTCGAAAAAAGATGCCGGACCAACCATCAATTGACCTTGGAAATTTCACGCAAATGGCCGAAGGACTGGATCATGTTCAAACACAATACCAAGAAGACTACTTCACCGAAAAAAGGGACACCAAGGAATTCGGGCAGTGGCTCAGGTGCAAATCCCAGCTAGTAGCACGTACCCAGATGATCTGGACGCTACCGCAGATCATCAAAGCACTTGTGGGACGCCGACCACCCGCAGAGATCTTGGCGTTGTTTGACGGACAGTTGCCCCTACCAGCGCCAGCACAAGAAACGCCACCCCCTATTGAGGAAGCCATTGAGCAACCAGCGCCCACCCCGGTAGTTAACTCCCCACCCCCGGTAGGGGCCACAACCAAGGATCTTCGGTACGACGTATCAGACGAAGAGTTGAACGCAACACCTGACATCGAGATTACGTTGTGGGTACTCCAACGATTATGGGACAACGAAAAGGAGTTCCCAGGGCAGTCAATGTATTCCCGTACTTTCTGTCAGGAGGGGGCTTTGTATTTTTGGGGTTACGTGAGTACGCCGAAAAAGGGAGGGACCAACGACAAACCTCGGCGAAGGATCATCACGTTGATCAGTTTGTACGCTAAACATATGGGTTATGTTGTCAACGACGGGAAAGATAGCAAAAAATGGCGCATCTCCCAAGAGGGCGTTCGTTTCCTGAACCCACCAGACCTAACCGAAGAGGCCGTGGCCAACTTGCCGTACAGTGGGCGGTTGACAGTCCCATTCTGCCAAGAGCAGTTGCAACGAGACGACCGCAAACTGCATTTAGGGATTTTCAAGTACTTGTGTCGCGAGGGTGGCCTGAAAGACAGAATCGACTTGTATAGTTTTGCGGAAAAATCCCTTGTGGGCATCAAGGAAGATCGAAAGACCATCTCCAGGGCTTTATCCGAATTGCGAGTTCTAGGGGTAGCTCAGTATCGATCTAGCGACAAGTCTTGGGAGACAACCACCCTTGGTTGGGACACATACAAAAGTATCAACAAGGCCGACGAGGAAGATGATCTTTCCGAAGACGAGTACCCTGAAAAAACACTCTCCGAAGTCTTGTGGGGACGGGAGGAGAAGTTCGACAACTTCTTTACTGATTTCCCAGAGAAGCCGGATAATACGCGACCAGATCCGTACCGAGCCCGAGAGTGCCTCGTTACCATACTGGCCTTGTTTACCAAGCACAAAACGTGGTACACAACACTCACTAAAAACTATGACAAACTCCTCCCCGACCAAGCCAAGTTCAACCTGTACCGAATTGCAGGAATGATCTGGGATTTTGAAAAGACGTTCCCAGATCGCCTCCGTGGTAGGGAAACGTCTAAGCCAGTCCCGGCGATCAAAAACAAGATGTCAAGAGCACTTGAGTACCTACGCGGCTACGATAGCGCATTGCTGGAAAGCACACAGCTTGATGGCGGCGTGTACATGTACAAGTTAACCATCAATGGGGAGTTGGTTGTTGATTTGTTGGCGAAAGCGTTAAAGGGCAGTATGTCGCTAAAAGATGTTTTAGCGCCTAAGTTGGTCAATTCGTTTGCTGACCTTGTAGGCAAAATCACGAAGAAAAACGTTATTAGCCAACCTGAGCAGGATATCTTGCCAGATCTGCGCACACCATAAGCTGCTTTCAAACGTCACTGATCTGCCGTTCCCCTACCCATGTCATGTACTGACACACTTCAGCATTAGAGTATTAAACAGGTACAGTTAACCTTGGAATTGAAGGAGACATGGCAATGGAAAAGCGATCTAACTGGGAAACCCTCAAAGTAGGGGACCGAATCTCTGAAACCCAGTACTACGAGGTCAGTGCGATCTACCACGACCGGATTCGAGTCAAAAACGAAAGGGGATTTGAATTTGATATTTCAGGTAATATTGTAAGTGAGGGCATGTACTCCGCAGATCAGTTCACCGAAACAAAGAAACTGACACGAACGGAACTTGTTGAGGTCTTGGAAAATGCTGGTGACACCGTGTTCACAGTCAACTTCAACAAACAACCAACGCCCAAGGAGGTAGCAGACAAACTCCAGGGGTTCTCCAAAGAGAATGCACGGAAAGCTGCCACCAAGTTATTAAAAGGTGATGAGCGCACACTGACCGGCTACCTCTTACAGACTGAGCCCAAAATGGGGCGCTCCCAGGTGATTGATCTGGAGATTGCGCCAAAAGGTGACGGAGTCAACCGTATCCGCCAGGTTGACCACCGAACCTTGAATTGGATTATTCTCAAAAACATCAGGTACATGGTGAAATGATTGATCTAGGCCCCCAAGTAATCGCCGCCTTGCAGGAAGCCCTCAACCATCAAACGCATGTCCAAGATCGAATCCTTGATCTACTGGCTAATCCGACTCAATGCTCGTCCCCCCAGTGCTTGGAGGAAGGCATCCTAATCTTGGTTGGGCTACTGGAAGTTAAACTAGAAACACCCCACCCGCAAGGGCCGTTGGAGGATGCCTACCGCGAATATATTGCCAACCGCTGGCCAAAAGATAACCGTCGGGAATTGAGTGCCGCGTATAATGTTGGGATTGATTTGTTGGGTGTTGTGAGGACGTTCTCGCGCCCTAAAGAGTCAGACGCAGTTCACGTCAAGCAGGGCAAGGAGATGGTCTACAATACCTTGTCAGACTTTCTACGGGAGTTTATTGGAGAACGCTTCCAACGAAAGGATTTTCAGTGACGGAACCCAAACCAAGAGTTCACTGGCCCCGGTTCCCCCTATGCTCTGATTTCGGCTATGGTTGGCCAACCACAGACCCGGGTGCGTTTTTGCGTCTATTGGGCCTTATATGATGCGGGAAGAGTACGAACACGAACTTCCCAAGATTAAGACACGCCCCACAACGGAAGAGATTGCCGTGTTCAAGGAAAAAATGCTGGCTGTGGGTGTGGAATCTGGCTGTAAAGGCAAAAAATTCAGGGACTACTACAAATACCACGCACGTTTAAAGCAAGCCTACCGGAGCCTGGTCTATTTCCTCCAGGTGATTTATGACGACGGGACACCGGGGCCGATCAAGATAGGCTGTTCATGTCAGGTGCGGGGCCGCAGGTGCAACATTCAAACAGACAACCCCCACGAAGTTAGGCTGATAGCAACAATCACGGGTTTCCGGGATGTGGAGGCTGCTTGGCACGAACGATTTGCTGGCGCACATCGGCGCGGCGAATGGTTCGACCCGGTGCCTGAACTTGTCCTGGCGATCCAAGAAACACTGACAGGGGGGACGGATGGAAACAATCTTGTTCCGTAAGCTCAGTGATGTCGCCGGTAAGACCCTGTTTCTGGGTGTTTTATCGTCATTCGGCGAACGCTTCCAACGAAAGGATTTTCAGTGATGGAACCCAAACCAAGTTTACCTGTTCTGGGCCTCGATGACATGAAAGAGTACCAAAACAAGATCAACCCGGACATCATAGCCACCAAGTTCGATCCCGGTGTGTTGAACGAAGCGGTCGGCCAAGTGGCCCGGTGGAAGTTCAATCCAACAGAGCTACACACCCACCCAGCGGTTTACACCCGGTTTATGGCAGACTTCGCTGGGTTGAGCTACAGTGAGCCGGGAGAGGGGCCGATTGTTTCTTTGGGCGGGAAAACAAAAGCTCGAATTATGGGGTTGGTACCGCATGTCCACGTCCAGATGCCTGAAACACATATCTACGTAGTGGCCGAATGTCCTGGTATCTTGAAGGACATCTTGGGTTTGACCGACGAAGAGCGTAGCCGCATGGTACAACGCATTGTGCTATCCGCACCAATTGATGTCAGAAGTCGTTTGGTGAGCTTTTTCTATCAGCTTTTGCGGGACACTGTGCAACCTGGTGAATTTGAGCAGGCCCTACAAGCAGACGAGGCCCACATGTGGAACAAAGTCGCAGATGGCCAGGGTCGTGTTGCCGATGCCAAAGTAGAGTTCAGCAACCCCTACCTGGCCCAACATGCTTTGGATGCTGCTAATCGAATCTTGGGGGTTGGCGAGTCCAAGATCAGGAACCGCCAGATCGAGCGGTTGGACAAAAAGTCAGAATGATCTAGCCCGTATAGTCAAAATGCCAGGGTTCTTTGGGCATTACAGTTCTCTTCCAACCATGTTTGGCCAGCACTTCTGCCAGGTAATCTTGGTCGCCCCATGTGTCTTCGTCATCAGCGTCAAAATCACCAACCTCAGAATCCCACATCCTTAGATCGGCGGCAAAACCTTTTGTGTGTTTAGACTGCTCTGGGGTCACGGCCAGGTCTGGTTTGTTTTTGTGTGCCTCAGCTTGTTGCTCGTATGTTCTGTATGCGTCCACCATGACGATGCTGAAGTCTTCTTCCAGAAGCTCGTTCTGAGCCGCGACAAGTGCTGCCAAAGCCGTTGGATCGAGGTACCATGTGTGAGTAGATGCGTAGATGTCGGGCATCTTGAACCCATGCAGCACTCGATCCCAGTGTGTTGTGGCCCTTGTCCCAGTTTGTTCAATTGGGCCTTCGTAAGTTCGCTCTCTATCTTTGTATGTAACTGTAAACGACATAAGCGCCTCCTGTTTGGTTACTTCCCTATACCATACTATAATATAGAAACTCACAGGAGGACTACCAACATGCCGTACAAAAGTGTTTCCGACTTACCAGACAATGTGAAAGAAAAGTACGATGGCACCGGACAAAAAGCATTTCTGGCGGCGTTCAACTCTTGTTGGAAAGACCACGAAGGGGACGAGGGCCGGTGTTTTGCAACTGGGTACTCGGCTGCGAACAAATCTAAGGCCAAAACCGAGCGCGGCGGGAAAAATGGATCACTCAGGAAGAAACTGATCCGGCTGGCCTACAACAATCGGGATCTACGACCAGCGATACTTCCCATCCTAAAGCGTTAGTAGCCGATATCATCGGTACCATCTGGGTAATCTGGGAGAGCATAGAGTTCACCGCCAGAAGCGTGGTCGTCTTTGGTTTCGTAGTAGGGGATTGTGGCTCTGAGGGCCTCCCACCGTTCAATGATCTTCTCACGTTCGTCATCGTTGACCGTTACGCTCAGGTGGGACATCCCATCAGGCTCACCGGCCTTGTAGAAATCTCCGACCCATATAACGTCAACAACCTCAGTTTCTTCGTCAGTCCCGTCGGAAGTGGTTTCTTGCACGTATTGCTCTTGGTGCCACACAATCCTGTCGTACGGGCGTAGATCAACACAGACTTCCATCGGGAATTCATCACCGGCGGTCAGGACTCTCATAGTTGGTTGTAATTTGTTGGTCATTTTAGATCCTCGTTGTTTCACACTACCATATCACAAATAATGGCCACCCTTGTTGGGTTCATCGTGTTGCATAGTTCCAAAAACTGCAACCGCCAGGCCTGAAGCCCGGACTTTGTGTAAAGCCATTGATCATTGTTAAAGTCAACATTGCGCTGGTGCCAGATCCCATCAGGCGTAACTGCCGCAAAAGGTGTTGGATCAATCATGTCTTCCAAGACTTTGTAGCGCAAGGCACGGCTGTACCCGCACTTTTCTACTACTTGTTGCATCAACAGGTAGCTCTCCAAATAGTTTCGTATCCGTTTGACGTAGATAAAACGCGGGTGGTTAGGGAACATATGTTTCCAGCGACCACCCACAGTGTATCCGCTGTAGTATCCTTCAGGGTTAGAGTTGGTTTCGATCTTCCCAGACCCTTGGCAATCGAGGCACTTTGGGTCGGGGAGGTTGCGGCCAGGGTGGTCTTGGAAAAACTGACTGGCAAGATCGACCTTGGTGTCCCCCAACTCTTGAAACGCCGCCAGGAACTCAACAATATCCTTTCCGCACAGCAAGTTTCTTGTTTCATCGGTCAGGTCTATAACAGAGTTGGCGGCCATCTTTTCAGATTCTTGAAGAGCGTCTCGACCAACGCATCTGCACGTAGCACGGTGCCGCGCAACAGTTCGATCTGTTGTATATGGGGCCAGTAGCCACTTGATTTCGGAGGGGGTCGTGTTTGCGCCATTCACGAATACGTAAGCCATGTAGTGCATTTACTTCGATCCTTATTGTTGTTGATCTATCTTCTTAGGATACACTATCTTCTGGCTTATCAGGTGGTTGGTACGTTGGGTTGGTAATGTTGACGACTTCCGTCAGGAGTAGGCGGGCATCGAGGTCTCGGAGAGCTTCTGTGATCCAATCGGCACTACCATCTGTTGGGAGGGACTCTTCCCAACAAAAGCTGAAATTGCCCGGTGGGATTAGACCCATTAGTTGGTTGAGATCCATCTCTTCAGGAGTACAGAGCATCAAAATCAAGTTGCTCAGGAAATCATCGACCTTGATCTGGATACCGAGGGGTTCCAGGACATTTGGAAACAACTTCACATCGATCTTAATGTATTCAGCCCACTCATAGTCATCACTTTGGAACGCCGCCATGCAAAGTGCTGGGAGGGGGAGTCCGGCTTGATCGAAAAAAGAACTTAGGCGTTCCAGGACTATTTCGTTTGAGCTAAAGCCATCGTCATCCCAGACGTGGGGAATCAGAGATATGATGTCATCAACTAACGCATGGAACTTGTCTACGGGCATTGTCCCATAGAACCATTCTGTGGTCCCTTGGACTTGGTTCCAATCTTGGCGGACTTGGGTCTTGAGTTTTGTTTCAACGAGAAGGCTGCTCTCAACCTCAACAACGGACAACCACTTTGCAGTGGGATTATGTGTCTTGTAGTGGCGCGTACGGCTCTCCAGGTTGGTAGTACGTCCTATTTTGAATATGCCATTGGCAGGATCTTCGATCAAATAAACACAGCCCATAATAGCTCCTTCAATCAGAGTCGGGTCATTATGGCACTGTACCAACGTTATGTAAAAATAGTTGTCGGAAAGATCAGGATATCGATTCAGCTACTTTCAAACAAGGCATCTTCGCCCTCATCTCGCCAGGAACTGACGATTGCGGTTGGTGGGGGGAGTTTTTTTACAATTGAGTGGAGCCAGGGTGCCACTAGGGCCGCCAGATTCTTGTTACATTGATTGCGGCATCGATCTACTGTTACCAAGGTACCTTCGGGGTGGAGTGACACAATATCTTGAACCGGGCTAAATGGCGAAACACCACCGCCACGTAGTTTACAGTACTCTCCCCAATCACGGTATGCCCGATGTTTACAACGGTGGTACGTCGCTGACAGCAAACGATGCACGGTAGATAACACAATAAAATCACGGAGGGCCTGGTGGCGGTTCTCATGGAAAAGCCCGAATAAATAATTAAATCCCAATGGGAGAGTTCGATGAACTTCATCGATGAGTTGGCCCGGCGTTGCTCCTAAGACACGGCAAGATTCCACCGTATCCAGGAAGTTTTGCGCGTTTATTTCAGGGGAGTTATAGCCACCGAGTCGCAGTTGGTAACGATCTTGTGCTGCCCTCATTATGCGGTAGGCCAGTTGTTGCGACTCCTGTGTTTCTGATGGGCTTAGGTCAAACGTTGAGGCAAGTGATCTACGGTGATCGAGCATTTGACGGCAAAGTTGGAAAATATGTGCGACCCATTCCCCGCGCTCCCTGCTAAGTTCAGGGCGGGTTGTTGTAAATGGCCAACAACCACGGCCAATGTGTTGCTCCTCCTCCTCCAAGTTGGCCTGTGCAACCCGACAGGAAAAATCGATGAATATCTTGGGATCGATCAATTCTGTGTACTTGGCCTTTAGGAAGGTCTCAAGGTTGTTGTCTGTGTTGCGGGAAGTCAACGAAGAAAGTATTGGATAAGACATATCATTGGCCTTACCCACCCGTTGCTCAGGGGTTGTTAGCTGCCTCAGTTGTTCTTCATATGCAAGGACAGCTTCCCAGGAAAGTCTTACAGAACTCATGCTCAAACCCACCTACAGAAAATCAATGACTTAGGCCCCCAAAAGTATCAAATCCCCCCTAGCTGGATACCAAACTTGAAGCACCGTGTTTCCTACATAAAACCTAGTCCTGAGTCCTACCTGACACTTTTGGGGGACTCATCATTGCCTCTGGTTACGTCCCGCTTCCTGAAACCCAGCCGTGGGCGTTTTTTGCGCCCTTGTTTGGATGGTTTGGTTTTCTTGAGTTTGCGATCTTCGTCCTCACCATCGTCATCGTTGATGCCCAGCAGGAACCCCATTGTGCGCAGCTTGTTCTCCATCAGGTTTTGGAAGTCTTCCAAATTTTGGAGTACCTTGACAGTTTTGGCAAGCTCCATCAGGTAGGCTGGCGGAATCTCTTCTGTTTGGCTGGCCAGCCATTGCCCAAGGGGGGTGCCTTTTGAGCCGTTGGTAGCAGTGTCCTCTCGGAAATGGATCGACTCCAAAGACTCGGTACAGTTGTAGAGGCCCGTGTAGAGGTTCAAGATCTCGATGCGTTCATCCCTGTCTGGGATTTCAAACAAGAACGCTTCGTCGAACCTACCTGGGCGACACATGGCCTCATCAATGGCTGAGAGTTTGTTGGCGGTGGCGATGATCATAGTTTGGGATTGCAGGTTGTTGATCCACTCCAACATATGGAGCATCTCCTGCATTTCCCCTTGGTTGACCGCGTGAATGTCGTCAATCAGGAACACAGACGGCGTAAGCAATCTGATCAAGGGAGCTATGTGGTCATGCCCAAGGCCCTGCTCAATTGTGTTCGGTACGATATGGAGGAGCCGCCCACCGTGCAACCGGGCGAGTCCGTGTGCGACAGTCGTTTTGCCTGTGCCGGGGGGGCCGATGAAGAACAGCGATCTACTGAACCCGGCATCCCAAAAGGCTTTCCAGTATTTGTAGATCTTGGTGTCCTTGTGGGGGCCGACGTATTCCCCTTGGGTAAGCTCCAGGGGAATTGGATAGCAGATCTTGTCAAACACGTTGCCTTCCAGGTGGAAGGTGACAGCATTGCCCAGTGTTTCCCAGAACCAATCGGCCCAAACTCTGGATGCTTCTTCTTTGGGGAGGTTGGTGTAGATCTGACGACGGGCGTTTTCCTCGTCACCATCAACATAAACTGTCATGTACAATTCTAACTTGCCGATGACCATTTTGCGGATTTGGGTTTCGATCCCGCGACCATATGGGTGGATCTGTCGCCACACCACATCGAATTTTTCGTGGTAACGTTTCATGCAAATGTAGACAAAGCCGCCCAATAGGTCAAAAGTCTCATGGTGTCCTTGTTCGCGGAGCCACTCAAAGGGGTTCTTCTCGCGGTTGATGACTTTGTGGACGCTCCCCACAGAGGCTATGAGGTTGGTGGCTCGTTGAACCGTATTGGGCTTGGGGTAAAATTTCCAGATATCCGAAAGGGATTCTGCTACACGGAAGATAGTATCCCGTAGATCGTTACGACCTTGGAACCAGCCTTTGACTTGTTTGATCATTTTATTTTCCTTAATCTCCGTAGCGGGACACCTTATCTTTCCAGACGCCCAGGTACAGGTTTTGTTCGCCACCCGCCCGATTACGGGAGATACGCTCGTACAAGACATCGCCCATGTCTTTGTAGAAGTAGAGAACCCATTTGTGGACTAGATCCTTATGGCTAAGTTCACCTGTGTCGAGGTATTTGTTCTCCAGGATTTGCCAATCACGGCCAATTTTGATCATACTCGGTATGAACAACTCGCTCAGCAGCCCCCTGGCGAGGACGTTCCCCATTTCGGCTTCACCCAGGAGCTTGGATGCGACACACATTGTATCTGCTAGGGCAACAATTTCAGCCTCCAGCGTCAGATCCCCGAAATCCCTAGAATGTTTTTCTTGGAACCACAGGGTCGATTGGATAAAGCTCGGCGGCATATTTTCGATTTGGAACATCAAGAGGGAGCCCTGTACGGCTTGGGCGTCGATCTGTTTGGCCAATTCTTTGTTGCCGTCACGGAAATTCTTGACGATATCACCTGAGATACGTTCCTCAAGATCGTGCGTCAAGGCCATTTCCATAACAACTTCTTTGCGAACAATGGTCTTGAGCCAGTCGGGGTAAAGCTCGTTGAGCTTGTGCCAGATGATCAGGGCATATGTGGCGGCCCAATAGGAATGTTCGGCAACGCTTTCTGGTTTGTGCATGGGGAAGGTTGCGTATCGGTAAGTGTGGCCCATACTCTTAAGGCTGCCAGCTAAAAGACCCTCGGTGAAGTCTTCAAGTCTCTCTTCTTCTGTTTTTCGCATCTCGGTTATCCCTCCACAATCACAGTTTGATCGGTAACCAAACCCTCAAAGATCATTCCCAATGTTGCCCAATCGACAACCCCGTTATCCAGCAACTGCTTTATGGTGCTGACTTCGAGATACGTCCTCTCGGTATCTGCCTCAACCCCATGAGTTTCCCCCGCATCGGCAGCTTCCCTGGCCTGGGCCATTTCCTCTGCTGTAAGTTCCACAACAAACAGGTGGGCGTGGTGGGCCGCAAGGGTGGCTGCAACCTGACGGTGTTTGAGTTGCTTGAACCGTTCTTTGGGGATTTCAATGCCTGTTTCTTCTTTGACCTCGTCCATTGCAACCTGTAGGTGATCTTGGTCAGGCTTAAAGGAAGATCCCCCTGCCAACTCAACAACCATACCCTCGGTGTTTCGTACAGGTGAGCGGAATTCTTTGACCAACACAACTTCAGCCTTCATCAAGTCTCGATGTGAGACATCTGCACGGTCAGACGGAGGCATCCGGTACATCAAGATCATAGAGGTATCAGGCCGCGAGAACACAAACTCATTGTATTTCCAGCGTTGTTCCGCCTCGATCCAGATCTTGACCCATAGCACCCAGGCAAAGATCGAGTTGTTGGGCAATGTAAAAGTCCAAAGTACCCTGGCATCGTCAAGGCGATTGCCGTTGTTCTGGAGGCTCTGGTACCATTTTTGGAAGCTCTCCAGGTTCCAGACCATCAGCGGCACTGAATTCTCACCAGGGCCCCTGAGAGCCCCTTTCCCGACCATAGACATCACATTCTTGATTGCCAGTTCGAGCGTGAAGCAGCGCGTCCCACCCAAGGCATCCATGATCAGTTGCATATAGCGCATCTTGGGAGTGCCGGGTGGGTAGCCAAGGACAACTTTTCCTGAGTCGCACCACTTGCCAAACTCGATGTTGGTCGTAAACGCTTGGAGATGTGTTAGATCACGCGGCACCCAGAACATGATGCAGTCAGCCCGGTTGAGGTTGTTAATCTCCCACCTGACTTGCTGTTCG
>Ga0307376_10005336_pt1 | contig 11590 bp, 7 predicted proteins | sample TR2MG_FD_202536 | JGI IMG/M metagenome (GOLD analysis project Ga0307376, IMG submission 202536) | Soil microbial communities from Risofladan, Vaasa, Finland - TR-2 | ecosystem: Environmental > Terrestrial > Soil > Coastal area > Acid sulfate soil | place: Finland: Risofladan, Vaasa | collected... | reverse complement strand
ATAGTGAGCTTGAACTTGACGAAGAAGATAGTGAGCTTGAACTTGAAGAACTTGATAGTGAGCTTGAACTTGACGAGGAAGATAGTGAGCTTGAACTTGACGAAGAAGATAGTGAGCTTGAACTTGAAGAACTTGATAGTGAGCTTGAACTTGACGAAGAAGATAGTGAGCTTGAACTTGAAGAACTTGATAGTGAGCTTGAACTTGACGAGGAAGATAGCGAACTGGAACTTGACGAAGAAGATAGTGAGCTTGAACTTGAAGAACTTGATAGTGAGCTTGAACTTGAAGAACTTGATAGTGAACTGGAACTTGAAGAACTTGATAGTGAGCTTGAACTTGACGAAGAAGATAGTGAAGATGAAGAACTTGATAGTGAACTGGAACTTGAAGAACTTGAACTTGAAGAACTTGATAGTGAACTGGAACTTGAAGAACTTGAACTTGAAGAACTTGATAGTGAACTGGAACTTGACGAAGAAGATAGTGAAGATGAAGAACTTGATAGCGAACTGGATGATGACGAAGAAGAAAAACTTGAGCTTGAAGAGGATGAAGATTTAGATGACGATGAAGAAGATATTGATGATGAACTTGAAGAAGATGATCCACTAAAGCTTGAGCTTGAAGAACTGGATGACGATAGCGAACTTGAGCTTGAAGAAGATGAAGTACTAGAGCTTGACGATGATGATAAACTAGAACTTGAAGAACTGGAACTTGACGAAGAGCTTAAAGAACTAGAACTTGACGAAGAACTTAAAGAACTGGAACTTGACGAAGAAGATGAAGATGAAGACAGACTTGAAGATGAAGAACTCACCGATGAACTTGAAGACGAAGATGATAGTGATGAAGAAGAACTTGACGAAGAAGAACTGGAGCTTGATCGGCTAGATGAACTACTGGATGAGCTTAAAGAACTGGATGAGCTTGAAGAGGAAGAAGATAAGCTAGAACTGGATGACGATAGCGAACTTGACGAACTGGAACTTGACGAACTCACACTTGAGCTACTGGAGCTACTATAAGATGATAGTGAACTTGATGAAGAGCTTAAAGAACTGGAGCTTGATGAAGATGAGGATGATAGCGAACTTGAAGAAGAAGAACTCAGGGAACTTGAACTTGACGATGACGATAGCGAACTTGAAGACGAAGAAGAGCTTAAAGAACTGGAACTTGAGCTTGAAGAAACCGATGAAGAAGATGATGATAATGAAGAACTGGAACTTGAGGACGAAGAAGATCCACTTGACGAACTGCTAGAAGAAGATAACGAACTTGAAGAGGAAGAACTGGATGAAGATTCACTTGAGCTTGAAGAAGAAGACGATAGCGAACTTGACGAAGATGATAATGAAGATGATGAAGAACTGGATGACTCGCTAGACGAACTTGACGAAGAGCTTAATGAACTTGAAGAGCTTGACGAAGAAGAACTTAGAGAACTGCTACTTGACGATGAAGAACTGCTTAAAGAACTGGAACTGGAAGACGATGATAGTGAGCTTGAAGAACTGGACGAACTGAACGAACTTGAAGAAGAAGAACTGGATGACGATAGTGAGGATGAGGATGAGCTAAAAGATGATGAGGATGAAGATGAGGAATAACTTGATGAAGATGAGCTACTTGACAAACTTGAACTACTTGATGACGATGACGATGAATAACTAGAACTTGAAGAAGATGAGGAAGAACTGTAAGATGAGCTTGAGGATGAGCTACTTGAAGAATAACTGCTTGAAGAAGATGATGATGAATAACTACTGGAAGAAGAGCTACTTGAATATGAACTGGAAGAAGAGCTATAAGATGAACTGCTTGAAGAAGAGCTTGAAGAGCTTGAAATACAAACTGGTCTTACTTCTACCGCAAGCATTAATTGTCTATATATTTCTAATTGATCCCTTGTTATTCTATTATCACTATCTGTTATAATTCTGAAATCCAGATCTCTTGTAATTCTTAAAGCACCAAGAGTTGCATAATGAGAGACAATATGATTTCCAGTAAAAGGTTCTAATTCATATGTTCCAGCATGAGTATTACTACCAAAATCTACTTGCCATAATTCTACTTGTCCTGTACCATGAGTATAGATAGATAATGTATCACTAATAACATTACTCACAACTATTGAATTAAGCGCAGTTGTTATAATACTTGCAGATATAAGAGGAGTATCTGTATTCGTATTAGTAACAAAATTACTAGGAGATATTTGATCTGCATTAGAAATCTCCACAACACTTAAAGAAGCGGCTGAAACATTACCACTAAAAGTAGCATTGACATTATATGTTCCAGAAAGAGCAGGAAGATTAATATCAATTAAGTAGTAAAGTCTATCAGCGTATTTGGGATCTACTCCAGAGATTAATCCACCTACAGGAAGCATTGCTGTTCCATTATAGTTTATTCCAGTTACATTTATTGTTCCACTATATTCATAGGCAATAAAAGCTAACACAATTCTATACATATTATCTGTAAGAATATGACTAGCAGATACAGTATTTGTTAATGTAGATGTTCCATTAGTATAATTTTCTACAGAAGGTTGACCTTCATATTGACAAGGGCGTGAAGAGGATGATAGTGAAGATGAACTTTCACTTGAAGACGAAGAGCTATAACTTGATGATGAACTGGAGCTTGACGAGCTTAAAGAACTGGAACTTGAAGAAGATGATGATGAATAACTAGAACTTGATGAGCTTAAAGAACTGGAACTTGAAGAAGAGCTTAAAGAACTTGAAGACGAAGAAGAGCTTAAAGAACTGGAACTTGATGAAGAGCTTAAAGAACTGGAACTTGATGACGAAGAAGAGCTTAAAGAACTTGAAGACGAAGAAGAACTTAAAGAACTGGAACTTGATGAAGAGCTTAAAGAACTGGAACTTGAAGACGAAGAAGAACTTAAAGAACTGGAACTTGAGGAAGAACTATATGAACTTGAGGAAGAACTATATGAACTTGAGGAAGAGGAACTTCCTCCCTGATTAAGATTAAATCCCACCAGAGAATTTTTATTTCTAGAGCCAAAAGTCCAAGACATAGTGACAAGGCTAGCACCTGGTTCCGTTGATGCACATCCGTTAGTAGTACTGATTGTATGGTTATATATCTGAGTTTGACCAGCCCCTACAGTAGCTACATTATTTAACAAAGTAAAAGCATCTACAACTAAATCACCAGTAGAAGAAGCTACTATTACTTGTGATGGTGAGGTGGTATTTCCAGAGAAGGTTTGAACGCTACTTGTAGGAGTGGAAGGATTAACTCCATGAAAAGACATTGCTCCAACTATTATATCACCGATAGCTGATGAGTGGGTAACTACAACATTTGCTGTAGTATTTGAAGGAACAACTAAACCGTATACGTAAGTGCTACCACCAGCGGCATTTTCAGCACTTCCTATCAGAGACATTGAAGTACCACCAAAGGTAACACTAATTGGAGCTTGATTTGTATGTTGGTGAACTTCTACAACTAGATATAATCCCCATCCTATAACTTGATGATTAGTTAATGTATGAGTTATGGAGCTAGTAGCAAATGCTTGAGAACTCTGGTTTATAAAACTTACAGACATTTATTATTCCTCTTGTGCTGGAAATAAAGCTCCGTATTCAACATCTGGATCAAGGTTTCCATCTTCTTCTTCTATCATGTAAAAGTTCAAATCGGATACATCTATTTCTTCATTTTTAAGATTAAAAAGTATATCATTTAACATAACGGTAGCTGATTCATTTCCTATATGACCAACTTTAGTAATTAATAAAGATATATCATCATATACAAAGTAGATATCTATATTATTATTTCCATAAATAGAGGATGATAGAGTAAACTTCTCCTCTAATCTTGGATGCCATTTTGGTTCAATTAACTCCTTCCAAGGTTTATAAATACGATCCGTTGCCCATCTTTCTGATTTATTATCTATCCATCTTATCATTTAGTGTAAACTACCTTGTCCTGGGAGTATATGAGTATGACATCTATACATTTCTAAAGAAGCATATCCTTTACTTTCATTATCATTTTCTGGAGTTACTATAAGCCCTCTTATATACCATCCTATGGGTAGTGCATCTACAGCCGCTCCTTCTGCATTTAATTCATCTCCCATCTGGCAAGTTCCATAGACAAAATGTTTAGCTAGATATCTTTGAAAAATAATATCTTCTGTAGCTTGAGAGTAAGTTTTGTTTCCTTGTAATCCTAGAGCAGAAGCAGGAATTACTCCTGCTGAATTTGGATAGTAAGAACCCGAAGGTACAATTATATCCATATAGATATGCTGACCCCAAGGGGCATCGAAGAAGTAAAGCGTTCCATCTTTTATATATACAGGACAAGAAAAAGATATATTAACTTCTTTTGCTTTGTATCCAGAAGGAATCTCGGAACCAGTATACAAATCGGTATCGTTTGAAAAATCCCATCTAAGCTCTTTACCTCCACCTATACTATTTGGTAGATCTCCTTCCATAGTAAAATAGGTACTTGTATTTAAAGGTCTTGTATCTGATCTGATAATTGGTCTTCCGTCTTCCATATGAGGATGTGCTTCATACCAAACTTTAGTCAAATTATTTGTTAAGCTATCAGATTCGTTGTTTAAGTTTATTACTGTTCCTGCACTTACAGTAAAAGAAAGAGATTCAATTTCTCCATATTTAAATCCGTCATTTACACAATCCGCTTTTACTTTTCTTCCTACTGTAAATAAATCTGTTACGTTTTCATCTATCTGAAAACTTTTAAAATTTAAAAAAGTAGCATTAATTCCTATAGACATATCCTTCTCCTTATGGTAAATTTTGTAAATCTAATCTAAAATATTCATAGTATACAATTCCAGAAATACTTCCTTGCGCTGTAAATGACCCCCCACCGTTTTTAGTTATAGTCATATTTGTTATATCACTAGTTATTGGATTATCTATCCTTCTATATCTTACTCTTGCTTGACCAGCATCAAAAGTAGCAGTTCCTCCAGGTGTAGTTATCACAATAGTTGTTAATGCTTCTGATAGTGTTTTTTTACCAGAGAATGAACTAAGTTGTGCTTGATCATTAGCAATAGAATCTATAAGCCATGTATTCAAATTTTGATCCCATCTAGTTAATCTTATTCTACAATCAAGTAAATCTGTCGAAGCCCATGCATTGGTTCTAAATGGATAAATACCATTTGTTACTGCTGTTTCACCTGTTGGCCCTCTAACCACTCCAGTATAACCTGTTGTTTCTACTCCTCCTGCATCACCAAGTCTTATGATTGGTGGTTGACTATTTGTATTTGTGCTAACACCTGATAATAAAATTTCAATTGATGCTACATTATCTGGTATGTTTGAGATCAATGTAACTATTGTACCAGATGTAGTATTTTGAATTGTAGAGTAAATCCACTCTTGAGATACAGGAGCATATTCATCTAATAAAACGCTTACTTTTGTGTTCTTTGCTACTCCTATATTTGTAGCTATTCCTGTAGTGTTACCTCCTGAATAAGCAACATCCCAATTGTCTCCACCAGCCAAGGCACTATCTACTCTTAATTGTCCTCCTATTAATTTTGCCCCTGCTGGAACATTGACAGGAACTACTATAGCCGCCCCTGCCGTTATAGGAACTGTTTCAAAACTAGAAACAGTTTTTACTAATTGTCCTCCGTTTCCACTAACTAAAGTTCTTGTAACTGTAGATGTACATTGAATCTCATTTAAATAGGCATTTGATTCTGCTCTACTTCCACTAACAGATATAATAGAAGTATTATCTTCCGCTAGTATATCTCCTTTAAACCAAGCATCCCCATTTCCTAATGCTCCATGTTCTAATATTTTTACTTCATTTGAAGCCAATACATTTGAAATTAAAGGAGTATAACATTTACCACTTTCAAAAGTCGGGCCTGTTTCTACTGCTTTAGTACCATCATAGTTTATTAGATCTCCTTTATACCATCCAGCGGATAGAACAGGCCCATTATCTAATATTTGATCTCCATTATCAGAATAGATATCCGCAAATACTCTTCCATATACTTTTGAACTTCCAAAGTTTTTTCCTGTCTCTACTACTTTAGTTCCATCATAATTTAAGATATCTCCTTTAAACCAAGCACCAGAAACATTAGGAGCATTTTCTAAAAGTTTTATTCCATCATTTGTATAAATATCAGATTTTATTCCATCACCAGCCGATAAAACTCCAGCTAATGTCAAGTTTCCTTGAAGTATATCAGTAAACGCTCTTGACCCATTGGATAGTATATATTGAGAATGATCATCGTCCATCAATCCTATAAGTTGACCATGATCATTAATTGACGTTCCTCCTACAGCCCCTCCAGTTATACCTCTATAATCAATATAGTCATCTCCTAAGTCAGTAGTTCTAACTCTTGATTTTACAGAATTACTATATATATCTTTGGTTTCATATATTACAGAAGCAATTGGAACAAATTCTGCAAACGGCAATCCAGCGATTTCAATTGTTCTAATTTCAGAAAGTGCCGCTTCTCTAGCATCTTGTAGACTATTATATTCCGCTTCCCCTATTACGGCTATGACTTTTCTGTTTACAAGACCAATATTATAATCATTACTAGCAAAAACATGAGCTAATAAAAATTTTGAATTTGTAACTTCTGTAAGTTGCCATATTGCTCCAGTCCATTGATTCCATGCCGCTCTTCCAGTTCCAGTACTCAAAACTGGAAACATAGTAGTATCATCTAACTTCCAATCTCCGTTTGTTCCAAGTTTGTAGTAAACAGACCAGTTATCAGAACCACCACTAAGCTCTAGTGTGGTGGAATTATTGTCCTCATCCCAAATTACTCCTTGTGCTACGCTAAATTGAGCATGTGAATTCAAATCACCTGTATCATCCGCTACAAATCCTCCTAATCCCAAACCTTCTTCCCATACTGTTCCTCTAGTCTCATGTAAATAAAGATGAGTAGTTCCATCCATACTTATTCCATGTCTTTCATCTGCAAAGTATATTTGTACGGAATTTGAGCTATCCCAATAAATAATAGATATCAATATATTATCAGTAATAAGGGTTTCATTAAAATTGTCTGTAACTTGAAGAGTTCCGTTTGAATCAAAATAGAAATACTTTAATCCATCTGGTACACTAGATTGTTTACTTTCCAAAGCTGATTTTGTTATCTTCTTTCCTTTGTAGTATATATCATAAGTTCCCCCACCAGCTCCACTTATAGAAAATGTTCTGGTAGTATTATTAAATGACATTACCGAATCTATTCTGTTAACAAATCCTGTGGGTTCTTTTGTATCAGATAATATAGTATTAATAGGATAATGAGTATTATATAAAGTATAATGATCTATATCACTAACCCTTATTTTTCTAGACAAATTAAACTGTTCTATTTCAAGTAACTCTGCTCCTGATAAGGGAGCGGCTCCTGAAACCAAATCGAAAATTCTTTTATTAGCCATTTTTCTTCTCCAAATTCCTTTTTGTGTACTTTTGTAAATATTCCTATTCTTTTATATTTATAATAATTTATCTAGTTTTATACCATTGATCCAAGAATTTCTTATCCTTGGTCGCATAATATTTTTCGACTATTTCTCTTTTCTTACCCCAAAAGGTTTCATCTATGTATTCCGCTGGTGGAGGAATGTCTTTATATCTATGAGCATAGTTCCATTCACCGTGTATATGCCTGAATCCCAAGATGTCATACCAAGTACCTCCAGGCTTATGCACTTGAGTACTCAAAGGATTATTAGGAACTTTGACTACTTTCAATCCCAACTCTTTAATTGCTACTGCAAATCTGGACTCCGTATTTCCTACCCTCTCTGCATACTTTTCATAATTATCTACAGGTATTAAGTGATCTTGAAAATGCTTCATCATTGCTTGAGCGGCATCCGTCTTGGCTATAAAAGAAGTAGTATTAAAAAGTTCTCTTCCGTTATTTTCTTCCCATCCACAACCCATGATATCAGCGTCACCTAACATCTCCATAATTTGAGGAAATCCTTCTGGTTTTTCTAAGATACAATCTCCATTAGAACAGAAGACATATTTAAATCCTCCCATTGTATGCATACCGAATTTAAGTAGCCAGAAATAAGGATATAAAACTCCTCCCCATGTTTGATGATGAGGTATTAGAAAAGTATCAATCTGATCAAATACTTCTCTTCTAGGCAACATAGAATCATATGATATCTGTTTATTATTAGGATCAAAGTAGTTATCGAATACTACAGTAAGCCAGAATCCTAATTTCTTATGAGTTTCTACAGAAGCCTTTAAGAATGGTCTGCTACTTGGATGACTAGTTAAAAGGACTCCCACATCTTTCAATGCGTTAACAGCCCATTTATCACAATCGGTATATCCTTTAATAACTTGTCTGGCATATTGTTTGTCTGGCCCATCTTTCATACTTTCAACATATTCTCTAGTGATTGTCATAACATATTCCTCCTATCTCTTAATCTTAGTTTTATCCATTTATACCATCCAAATAGATAAACACCCCAATATAAACAAAATATTTTCCATCTCTTTACTCCTAGTACTACTAATGCTTCTTTAAAAATTCTTTCACATTCTGATTTTTTAGCATAATGTATTTCATACATCCAATCATGAAGAACAGCCGCTTTTGCATGATTATCTATTGGAGAAATAATGCTCCAGAAAATTCTAGGAACTGTAGCGAAATCAGTTAAAAAATTCTCTGGAACTATTATAACCTGTAAAGATGGATATGTTCCAACATGATATTCAAATGGTTCTATTAAACGAAATAGGTTTTTACCTACTACTTCTATTCTACAAGGTGTAGTAAATTGACTCATATCAAAGTATCTTTAGCCCTTTCCTTTAATATAGATCTTGTTACTTTCATATCCTTTGCTACCCATGCATCCCACATATAGTCATTGATATAATTATATGGTAGATAGCCGTATCCTTCATCACCCCAACCAGTACTCCAACTGTTTTTAAATTTAACTAGTTGAGTTCCTTCATCATATCCAACCGCACAAACGGCATGTCCACCAAGAAGATTATCTGGATTGGCTGGATAGTTAACTACTCCGTTTTTCGGATTGAATATTTCTTCAAAGCAAGCAATACCAATTACTACTGGTTGATCATCCAAAGCTACTTTTAAATCTTCAATTCCTTCTACTCTCCAATAGGAATCTATTAGACCCCACTTTGCTATAAGTTTAGCCCAACCTTTAGGTTTTCCTTTAAATCTATCGTCATATTCCCATCCAGCTTCACATGGAATTCCTATCTTATGAAGTACTCTCATTGCACACCTAATACTTGTTCCTTCTTGATCAGGCCAAGGATCTATGGTCTTTGATTTCCAATATACCCATGCTTCTGATAAGTCATAATGATCTTCTTTTCTAGTGTAATCTTTACCTTCTAGTAGTACTTCTTGCATATGTTCTTTTTGTTCTTGATATTCTTTCATTGCCGTTACAGCAAATCCTACACAAGATCCAAGTCTACCTTGATCCTTTACAGGACTCATATACGGAGTCCAATCAGCAGAAAGAGAAACATTATAATGCTTTCTTTCGTAAAATCTTTTCTCGCAAAATAATTGATGATAATCTGTAGTCATACCATGTCCACAATGAGAACATATTAACTCTGCTACTTTATAATCTCTTTCATCTGGTAAATCTTTTTTCAAATCTAATTTATACATGTCTACCTCCATCCATTGTAATAACATCCCATATACATTTATTTATGTTCTAGTGAAGTCATTTATTGAAAAAATCCAAGTCAAATCTATTGAACAATCCCTTTCTTTCTGAGTCTGGCCCAAGCTCTTTTCTTTGTGAGTCATCACATAAAGCCTTATCTCCGTAGTGTTCAAGAGGATGATACTTTCTATTATAATAAGAGTCTTCTCCTTGATCCCAATACATGTAGAGCCAACGTCTATCTTGTGTAAGATAGTAATTCAAAAGAGTATCCTTCTCATGTGTACTTAGAAATTCTCCATCGTTTCTTAAATCAAAATATCTTTTAGGAACTGGCTCAAGATGTTCTAGGCAAGACCATTTATGTTCTCCACCTAAGTTCCTGTATCCTAATAATTGTTTCCATGTACTATCTTGATGATAAGAGCTATAATGATCTATTGCTCCAGCGTGTTGATGCCCTTGAGGATATTCAGCTTGAAGGGGAGTGGATTTAAGAGTAAAGCTATAATAATTTTCTTTATAATACCAATCACGTAGTAGAACTTCTGGAGAATATGAAGCTGGAATATTCTTCTCCAGTTTATTTCTTATATAAGAAACAAAATCCAAGAAAGCCTTTCTTCTCCAGATAACACTACATGTATGAATAATTCCATTTGAGCTTGAAGACATGAGATCATTGTCTCCTATTAATTCAATAATGTCTTCTACTCCTTTCGGTTTATCCCAAACACAATCTCCATTTACTGTGAAGATATATTCAAAATTCTCAAAAAGATTAATTATACCAGCACCATATACTATATCCCATAACCAACCGTTTCTTTTTTCTGCTCCATAAGTTTTATGTTTGAATGTCCATGAGTGAGGAATGGCAAAGATGTCTTCTGGAATTGTTCCTGTATGCCTGTCCATTGACGATATAACGTACTTTCCAGAATTCCTGTACCCTGATAGAGTACTTTTTAAAAACGTCAAATGTCCATCGAATGACGTAACAATTATAGCCATATTAGAATCTACCAGAGGATTATTTTCTGTAAATCTATCACTAGTTGCTACCATAAACCTAAACCTCCACATATTTTTATATTTTTCCTATCTTTATTTATAAATATTATAATAGTAAAGGAGGAATTTGAGATGTTTAATTGGAAAAAATCTTTATTTGTTAGTATCTTAACAGTAATCATTGCTTTTGCTTCATTCTTTATGATAACCGAATCGGCTAGATACTACATATATTTTTATGATCAAGGTGCTTGGCAACCCTTATATTTAGCGGCTTTACTGGAATTGTTTGTATTAGTACTTGCTGTTATTAGAGTAGGAAAATCAAAGACGTTTCTTTTGGTACAGAAGTTAATTATGGTAGGAGTATTTTGTTCTATTATTTTTGCGGCTGGTATGCAAGCAGTTAATCCAACTTTGGAAAGTTTGGCTCAAGTGACCAAACAAGAACAACTAGGTGGGATTCTTCAAAAAGAATATGATTCTCTTATAGAAGACAGAGCGGTATTTGATAAACAGAAGCAAAAGACCCGAACCGCTATCTCCACAATGGAAAGGAAGAAGATTGTAGAGGATCTAAAGGAACTATTTAATCAAGACGTTAAGACTGATAAAGGAAGAGTAGCCTTAATAAATATTTTACTACTTTTTGGTATTCGTTTCTTAGTACAGATAGCTAATATATTTTTTGCTTCTATGCTAGGGGTTTATTTCAGGTTTAGTGAAAAAGTAGAAGAAGAATTAACAGCTAAAGAACTAGTAATGAAAATACATCCTAAAGCTGAATGTAAATGGAGAGGAATACATAA
>Ga0307376_10005333_pt1 | contig 11596 bp, 7 predicted proteins | sample TR2MG_FD_202536 | JGI IMG/M metagenome (GOLD analysis project Ga0307376, IMG submission 202536) | Soil microbial communities from Risofladan, Vaasa, Finland - TR-2 | ecosystem: Environmental > Terrestrial > Soil > Coastal area > Acid sulfate soil | place: Finland: Risofladan, Vaasa | collected... | reverse complement strand
GTGATTTGCCCATGAACATACTGTTTAGGTATATTGAGAAACTGAGATTCACCACCAAATATATCAAAAGGTTTCTGATCTTTGAAACTCACAAGTACTGTAAACTGCCGTTCTATCCCTTTGTGTATCACCTCTACACGGTGTATATCACAAGGCAGTACAACTGGTCTTTCAGACCATTGTTGGTGTGGTACAAGTAATATACCATCTCGTGATCCAGCCACGTAAACTGTGAGTCCTTTAAGACCACAACGATGAGCCTCCTCATAGAGTTGTTCAACCACTTTTACCCCAGTTCCCTCCGGTAGATTGATGGTGGAACTGATACCGTGATCTATGTACTGTTGTATTACCCCCTGGATTCGCACACGTTCCAACCAGTCGATTTGTGGAGCCGTAACGAACCATTCCGGCAATTGATCTAAGTCTGTTGGTTTCAGATGGTTGATACATAAGTAGTCCTGCACATTTTTATGATTTACTATATGCTCCTCAAACTTATCTCTAGTAACATCAGTAAAGTCAATACGTCCTGCTTTATCACTGGTCAGTTTGCGGCGTCGGGTATATTGATTAGCAAATACAGGCTCAATGCCAGAAGATGTCTGACTCATAATGGACACTGTGCCTGTAGGCGCATTGGTCAACAAAGCTCCATTACGTCTACCTTTTATTGTCATTATAGCACGAAGATGTACTGGAAGATTTTGTAAAAACGGACATGCTTCTTCTAATTTCCAATTGAAATCAGGAAATGACCCACGTTCTACAGCAAGTTGAATACTAGCCGTGTATGCTTCATCTCGTATAGTAGTGTAGATTTTTTGTATTGTGTCTCTTGCAAGTACAGGATCATCATATCGTAGTCCCAGCGCAGCTAGAGCGTCAGCAAGTCCGTGCGTTCCTAATCCAATTCGTCTAGCTCCGTGTGCGGCTCGTTTCATTTTCTCAAACAAAAACCGCTCATCCTCTGTGTCAGCCTTTGCTATGATTCTATCCAAGCATTCCATCTCCAGGTCTACCAAGTCATCTAACAAACGCACAGCAATATGGATATGAGTTATGAACATGTCCCAATCAAACTCTGCATTTGAATAATGTGGTTTAGCTACAAAACCTTTGAGATTCAATGAAAGTAGTCTGCATGAATCGTAAGCACTCAGGAGTATTTCTGAGCATGGATTTACACATACTGATCTATATTGTGGGTAATAATCCAAAGGAAGATTACGCTTGTAGGTATCAATAAAGATGATACCCGGTTCTGCTGTATCTGTTGCTGTTTGACAAATGAGTTGCCATAATTCACGAGCACGAACTCTGGTAATTGGATATTGGCTTAGTCTATTTTCAATAGCCTGTTCTGAACCCCAATCTTTATTATGCCAATCGATTTCAGGATGAAAACGTAAATACCACCAGTCATCAGTTTTCACGGCTTCCATAAAAGTGTCTGTAATCATCACGCTGATATTGGCCCCAGTTACTTTAGTAAGATCATGCTTCATAGTGACGAACTTCTGTATATCAGGATGACCCACATTCATGGTTATCATTAGAGCACCCCGGCGTCCTTGTTGAGCCGTATGTTGAGATACGTAACTGTAAAACTCTGCAAATGACCAAGCTCCAGAGGATGTCTTGGCTGAATTCGTTACTGGGGAACCATCAGGTCTTAAAGTTGATATGTCTATGCCTGCCCCACATCGCCGTTTGAATAGGTTTGCCAAGTCTCGCCCTCGATCATATATCGACGATATAGTATCTTCTGGACTTTCTACTGCCACACAGTTAGATAGACTTACCACCGCATAAGGATTTCCAAGACCGTACATTGGAGAACCACCAGGAACTATCCAGTTAAAGCCGCCTAAAGCCATCCTGATTCGTTCTTGTAGCAAAGGGTTGGGATAGTTTGCTTCTATACGAGCAAATTCTTTTGCCAATCGATCATGCATATCAGCCGGAGTCAACTCGTAATAGTTATCTCCCTGCTGGAGAGCATACTTGTCCACAAAGGTCTTGGCAGCCAGGTCATCCCCACCAAAGTACTTTAAACTAGCTTTTAGTGCCGCTTCTCTTGTATATTTCATCCTCTAACAATCCTCAAAGTCATCGATACTGTCACTAAGATCAGCCACACCGGTATCATTAGTCCGAATGTTCCAGATAGCAGGCTGACAAAGTTCCTTATGGCTGCAAAGTGTGCATTCTTTGTCTGCTGGTTTAGCCGGAAATAATCCAGCTTGCACGCACGCGGCTATCTGAGCAATCTGTTCCTCATACCAATCAGATTCCCATTGTGGGATCGGGTCTATGTCAATCTCTTGAATAAGCGGAGTTGGAAACAATCTAATGATCTGATATGCGAATCCGGTATACTGCCAATTTTTAAATTTTTTGGATAAATAGTCAAGTCCCGCCCATTGGTAAATGATAGGCTGTGACCCATATTTAGCACGAGGTTCTGCCCATTTATCGTAGCTGAATTTGTGGTCAATAACCCGTCCATCAACTTGCACAAGGTCAATTCGACCTGTTAGTTTTACACCGCCTCGATGTATTGTAAAGTCCTGCTCCACTGCTATAGGAAGATGCTTGGGATACATCTCTGAATAGTAGAACCGCACAGCGTCGATTACTCGATATACTTCTGAATCTGTCAAATTCTCTGCCTTAGCCACTCGAATAGCCGCTCTTTCCGCTCTTTCAAGAGAAAGTAACTCACCTTTATCCATCTTGTACTTCAGCAGAAAATCGAGAGCCGCGTGGTAAGCTTGCCCCCGGCGCATAGGTACACTTCCTGGTTTTCTGATCTTATCCACATAACTGTATTTATACTGCCGGGGACAGTTCTGAAAACAGGCTATTCGGGAGTAACCTAAATGGAACTCTTTGCCGTCAATAGTAGCTATTATCCCAGACGGTTCCCCCGTCAATTGATTTGATGATGTCTTTGACTTTTTCGATTCCATAAATTACCTCTCCGATTCCACCAGCTTTTTGAACTTTGCGTAGTCTGCGTCGTTGCCCCGATCTCAAAGACCCGTTGGGGGCTTTGACTTCCAAAGCTATGTATCGTCCACGGTAGCAAACAAGTAAATCAGCAATTGATGCCTGAAATTCGTTGCCATTGATATTATCTACCACGGCTCCAATTCGTCGTAAGTATTTTATGACATTACTTTGTAACGTGGCCTCTAAACTCATAGTTTCAAACCCACAGCCTCACCTAATGATGGCCCGGCTTTAGCCTCAGCACATATAGGTACAGATAACTGAATACCCAAGTTATCTAGTATGCGTGGGTGACTCATTATCTGAAGAATCGTTCGAGCAACATCTTCCAAAACCTCGTTGCGAATCTCAAGTACGATGCTATCGTGGATTTCTCCAAACATATAGCCATCTTTTGGGTCAAGCCATTCGTATATCTCGATCATACTCATGAGTTTGAGGTCAGACGCAAAACCCTGAACAGGTGTATTGATAGCCATTCGTATAGCTTCAGCATACTTCCCTTTAGCCTCACGATTTGACTCAGGGTCTAACCTGATATTAGGTAGATGCCGTCTACGCCCAGAAAGGCTTTCCACATAGCCTTGACGCTTCGCCGCTCGTTCTTGTAGGCCATACCATGTTTCTAATCCAGTATGGTCAGCAAAAAACTGATTACGAGTTTTAACACACTCATCCATAGATAGGTCTAATCCATAGTCAGTCAAAGCGTACGTTTTATACTTTTGTACTTGCATTCCGTAGAGAAACCCAAAGTTTGCAGCCTTGGCTTTCTGTCGTTTGCTTTTCTGTTCTTCCGGGGATAGTTTTGCCCAAGTTTCTGGCGTCATGTGCATGATACGCATGGCACGTATAGCATGAATATCCTGTCCCTCTCGATAGGCACGAAGTAGTAGGGGGTCTTTTGACAATTCCCCAGCGATACGAAGTTCTATTTGGCTAAAGTCTACCTCTAGTATGCTCCAACCCTCTCTAGCTCGAATACAATTCCGCACACTTAGTTTCTTGGGGCCATACTTGGTGTACGGTAGATTCTGCAGATTCATACCATTACCCTTTGAAGACTTGCGCTCATTCTCTTTTCCCGATGCTGTACGCCCCGTCACTGTGCCCGTCAATCTATATGATGTAGTTATGCGCCCCCGTGCCTCTGCGGCCAGAATCATCGGTTCGATGTAGGTTGATAACATTTTTGCAAGGCCACGCCATTCTAGGAGTTTATCTATAAACGGCTTACCTTTTAAATGCAACAACGCATCACTTCCCGTAGATAAGCTTCCAGTCTTGGTTTGAGACAAACGCTTATCCGGGTTGACTGGATATTTCAATTGCCCGAAAATAAGGTCTATAAGCTGCTTGGGACTGGCAAAAGCCTTGGACATAACAGTTATGTTATGTTCCCGGAGAATATCGTGTAGATCGGCTTCTACCTTTTTGAACTCCACAGTTACTACTTTACGAAGTTCCAAACAAGTATCACGATCAACCGGCCAACCACGTAATTCCATTTCAGTGAATATGCCGTCCATCGGGCGTATGACTCGCGTGTATAATTTACGTAGACGCTTTAGGTCTGGAGTTTTGAGAGCGTTGGTATACTTTTGTGCCAACAGTAATGTTGCCACAGTATCCCTGGCTGCATAAGGAATCAGAATATCCAGGTCTTTAGTGAGCTTATCTGAGATGTCATAGGTTGGGTATCCTAATTCTGATGTGATAAGTTGCTTCAACTTTAGTGATCGGTTCTCGTCCAAACTATGAGCTATGTGCAAAGTATCCATGTAGATATGTGGGGCTATAATGGGTTTTCCAAACTCCCGTTTACCCCATTCAGCCAGCCATAATCGGTCGAACTTGCCATTATGCCAGATACATTGTGCTTCTGCTAAAATTTCCTGAATAATCTGCACAGCTTCTTCCAGAGATTCCTGCTGCCAAAAGCTACAACCCTGGCTCTTATTTGTGTAGTAGCAGTCCTCTTCAATGCCGAGAGGAACAAATACGCCCCCAAAATCCGCATCCCAACAAAACTGTATCGAACGAACCGCCTTACCCGGCAGGTAAGAATTGAGACCCTGTGTTTCAGTGTCAACAGCAACGATATTTCCAGGGGTGTTATAGATTCGTTTTTGTAGAATACGCAACGCTCGGAGGGTATCTGCCACATAGAGTGGTGGATTGAACCCCAACGCCTCGGAACTACCGTTAATCCACTCCACAAAACGACGCAGATTCGCCCATATCTGGTCTTTGACTTGTTGATTATAAAGCCCTTGTAACCAGTGATTGGTCGGATAAATATACGCTTGTAGAGTCTCATCAAAGTAGCGGTTCCCCATTTTCTCCAACGAACACTTTTTATGTACAACTCCGTAGTGTGCGTTGCTACCAAACGTGATAATGTGCTTGGGTTTGATCCTAGCCAACTCTTTAGATAGATACTCACTTGCACAGACCTTCACCTGTTTCACATCGGGCTTAACGTCCTTCGAGGGTCTAGTGCATTTGAGGGCATAGGTACAATAAGGTTGTATTCCATTCTGCTCAAAAAATGACCGTATCTCGGTTAAGCCTTTCCCAGAGTATATGCGTCCATAAATGTCATCCTGCATTGGGGGTTGTTCTACCACCAAAACCACGTCACAGTTCTGATGGATGTCATCCATTGTAGGCATAAGACAAGGAGTCTTAGGCGGTTTAGCATTACCAACCCCAAATAGACAAAGATTACATTTTGAATTTCGCATAATGCAAAACTACCTTAACTAGAAGTATGGCCCGGAGAGAACGGCTCTCCGGGTCGGCCTACAGAAACTAATCCTTAGCTGTGTCAGAGAGGTTTTCGTCTTCGTCGAGATCAGGATACCCGGCTCGACCCTTTGACTTGGGCTTATCCTCTTCCTCTTCTTCTTCGTCATCCTTGCGAGATTTCTTGGTGGTAGTAGGCTTAGGCTTCTCTTCCTTCTTGGCCGGTGCAGCAGGCGTGTCCTCATCGTCAGTCTCAACCTCTGCGCTCTGCCTTTTTGGAATATCCTCCTCTTTAATGTCATCATCAGTCGGAGGAGTTCTATCCACTGCAAGAGCCGTATCCTCATACTTGTCCAATTCCGCGTTGTTGTCGTATTCCTTGACGCGAGCTTCAACAAGCTCTCGTATCACCTTTACGTATGTGGCCTCAGTTTCCGTCAAAGTCCGGGAAAGTTTGAATGTTGGTTTTGACCAGGTATACTGCTTGCCTCTAATCTGCTCTGCACTGAACTCACATAGCACCTCATAGTAGGTCTTATCACTCTGTACCACGTCTCTGGCAAAGTACTTCCAATTGCGAATGGCTGTCGGGCTAACATACAGCAATTCAGGCATGTATTTACCAACGCGAAGAATATAAAGCGCACGCTTCTCTTTTGGCTCGTTCCCGGCCTCTTTGTCTTCGTCGGACTGGTAGTAATTTTTCTTAGCCACAAGTACGACCCCATAAAACGTTTTCTCGATCTCTACGTTGTCTGGTTCATCTTTTGTTGGGGCTGGAAGTTCAAAACGCGGCTTTTTGCCATCCAAGCGCACCCGCCCGAACCTCCAGTCTTCATCTTCAGCGAGGACTCCACGAATCTGCTCTAGTTTTGTATCACTAGGCAATCTCAACTTCAGTTCATCACTCATTTTAGGTTATTGCCTCCTTCTGTAGGTGTTTACTAACCTTAGTATAGCACAACCCATCGAGATTATCAACAGGTATTTTTGCTTGTTTTTGTTTTTTCTTTCTAGGTAACCAGCAGCCCGGCGTAACCAATTTGGATTATCTGCAAAATGCCCAAGCCCTAAATTACATTTTCTGCATAAGAATCCTCGAATTTGTCTAGTAACATGATCATGGTCAAGCTCTAATACCCCTTTAGACCTATTATTTCCACAAATCGCACAGACCCCATCTTGATCTGCTAAAAGTTGCTCTTGTTCTTCGGACGTGATCCCATAATTATATTTTCGCCCTTTCTCACAGGTATATTGAGGATGATTTTTTGCCCAGTTACGTTGTATTTGTCGTGCCCGTTCAGGATATGCCTCGCGCCATTTACGACTATTTCGACTATTACACCCAGGATGATTTTCTCGCCATTTGCGATTATACTCACGCTTTGCAGCTTTCTTCTCTTCTTCTGTTTTTGCCATAGCTATATCCTTTATACAAACAATCTTCGCCAATCACTTTCTATTAACGCAGCTAAACTTAAATCCTTTTCCAATGCCTTCATGACCTTCATATCAATAGAGTTTTTGCAGAGTAAATGAATGTACGTGATATTCTTCGTCTGCCCACCCCGATGATTTCGAGAAAGTATCTGGGTATAAGCTTCCGTGTTATAACTATGCGAATAGAAAATCATCATATCGGCGAATTTGACATCTATTCCCCGTGCCCCTACTGATTCCTTCATCACGAATACGAGGTCTTCTGCTGCCGCTTCAATCATTTGGTGTCGAGCCTCTGCACCCTTTACTGAACCATTGAGCACCTTGGGAATGAATCCAAACTTTTTGCGGATAGCTTCGACAAGTATTCGTTCTTCCTCATCAAATTGTGTGATAATGACGGTGGGTGCATCACGCTCCTCTAGTATATTCATAAGCACCTCCACTTTCTCAATCCCCAATCTAATCGGAGCGGGTTTGATGTCTGGAACATTTTCATCCACATCTGGATAGACAAAGCCACTTGTTATCTGTGCCAATTTCCTGATAGTAGTGAAAATGTGATCCGAGGAAACAGTTCCTTTGTCAAGTTCTGCAACGGTCTCTTCCACTAGATCATTATACACCTTCTGTGATTTAGCACACAGTTCTACTTGTCGGGTCTCATGCGTAAAGGGGGGAAGATCAAGTATGTCCGTCTTTTTGAGCATAACAGCAACTTTAGATAGGCGTCTTACCAAGTCTCCAATGTGATGATAGCCTACTACTGCACCCCGAATGTACTGATGCATGATTGCATAAACAGAACGAAAAACTTGAAATGTCGGAGCAAACACCTCGTCAGCACAAGCAAAGTTGACCTGCGCCCATACATCCAGAGGTCGTTTAGTGTAAGCTGAGCCGGACATAATCATTCGACATTTGGTGCGAGGAGCCATCTTTTTTCGGAAAAACTTGGAAACCTTGGAACCTGGAGACTTTATGAAGGTACTCTCATCCAGAATGCCTGCTTCCCATTTCAGGTCATGCATGGCAGTATCAACCTTTTCCAAGATTCGCACAGTTTCTCCGTGTCTTGTTCGAGGTATACGCTTATAGCCAATCTGCCAAGCTGACTCATAGTTGACAAGGCAAATTACTGGATAATCGTTAGCCGCCAGTTTCTTGGCTCTTCTAAGTCCCCCGGATCGTTCTTCATGTAAATCAATGAAAGTGATCGGGGCAGCAGCCCACTTCTCCCAGTTTTCCGGCCATACATGCAAAGCAGAAAGCGGGGCAACCACATAAACCAACCGCACATTCTGAGTTCTAAAAAGATGCTCTAGCCAATGGATCGCTACTCGCGTTTTCCCGGTTCCACATTCCATGAATAAGGCAACACCTCGGCCCCGGTCTACCCGATTTCGGGCAAACTCCAAAGCTTCTTTTTGCTTTTCCCACATAGGCGCACGCTTCATACCTAAAGTATAGCACAACCCTCAATACAAATCAACCCTGTAGAAATACTAGTTTTTCCTCATAGCCCTTGCAATTCTCCACCACATACGGTATAATAACGATAGCACTTTCCTCTGCTACAAGCAGACTTTGAGGTATAATAGATTTGTATATGAAAACTTCAACCGATGCTATACATGCGGTTGAGTTTCTACGCTGGTTGTTTAGTGACCAGCCAAATGGGTTTATCTACATTTTACGAAGCCGACCTAGCTCTGACCCTGTAGAAGCTCGACAAGGAAAACCAGACCTCAACCCGGCAGCTTTCTCAAGTCCTGAGAAAGTGGACTCTCAATGGTGGGAAGAACAAGGCCAAAACTGGTCAATGATGTTTTCCACGGCTACTATTGCTGAGCGTGATTTGAAAAACCAGGGGTCTAATACTGTCTCGATCCCGGCTCTTTGGTGTGACATTGACGGATGTAAACAGGTTGGTATTCCCGCTGATGAATTTTACAATGATCTTCATAATTCTGAAGAAACCTCGGCTTGGGTAAGATCGTCTGAGCGTGGATTACAAATATACTTCAAACTAAAAGAGGTGTATGAAGCTGAAGGAGAGAAGGAAAAGTTTGCAGAAGAACTTGCGGGTGTTCTCTACGATATGGCTTTGTACTATGGCGGAGACTGTAACGTTGTAAGATTAGGTGGGCTTATGCGCCTACCAGGATCATTGAACATCAAGCCAGAGTACAAAGGCAACTACTTCATGGCTCAGACTTTGACTACCAATGATCGAACTTTCAGTCTTCAAGAACTCAAAGAACGATTCCACACAGACCCCGATGTAGTGCCCAGAATCGTAGGGTATGCCTGCATTCGTGCGCTTAACAATGTATGGAAAGAACACGAACGTCATGAAATCATGTTACGTTTCATAGGGTCTGTACGTAAAAATGGTATCAACAAAGAAGCTTGTCGGCGTTTATGCCGGGAGATTCAAAAGTTCTTCCAGGATGAAGACCGGAGTGGGGATGTTGATTCCACTTATGAAAATCCCTTCGCTGACATAATGACCCTACACACGGATTATCAAAGCATTGCGGAGGATGTTGAAAAGGCAATCAAGTTTTGGACAGACTTGAAAAAGATTTACTGCAAAAAATGTGGTTTTGAGTTTCACCCAGAAAATGTAGACCCCCTCCAACAAGTTGTCAATGAGGATGCAGACTTTATTGAGCGGGGAGATGAGACATGGTTCCACGGTCGAGAAAACGATGAAATATTCTCTAACTTTGTGATCCGACTCAAAGGTCGTATCATCAAGTCTGATACTGGGGCATCCGCGTGGTTGGCTGAGATACATACATCTGGTGAACCCCCAACTCTGATAGAGATTTCTACAGCAGACCATTCACAATGGCAACGATTTTTACTCAAACCAGATATGCCTGTGGGTTTGGCTATACAAGAACCTAAAATGTGGGCCAGGTACATAGCCTATTTGCATAAAAACTGCCCTGATATGGTTATCAAAGAAACCCAGTACTATGGTTGGTTAAATGTAAACGAACCCAATCCTACATTGGTCTTACCGAAAATTGAACATGGAGAATATATTTGGACAGGACAAGAGGATACAGCAGCATCCTCAACTATCCTGACCCAGAAAATTGGTAAAGATGAGATTACGGAGTATTTACAGCAGTTTATAGAATACTACAAGGATTATCATGAGCCAAAGTTCATTTGGCCTGCCCTGGGGTGGTTTGCTGCTTGTTCCGTAAAGGGGCTTATCCATCCCCAGTTGGACGGATTTCCAATTCTTGTGATCAACGGCCTACATGGTTCTGGTAAGAGTTACCTTGTGGAGGAGATTCTGGCTGTACATTATGGTAGCCAGAACATTATGAGTTTCCTCGGTTCCACAAACTTTGCATTTCGCACCAAACTAGGGTCTAATAATATATGCCCCTTAGTTGTTGGGGAATTCCGAACCGAAGCTAAAAACGACCGCGAACGTACCAAAGTCAATGAATTGCTAGATTTGATACGAGCCTCGTATGATCGATATGAAGTAGGTCGAGGGCAACCCTCTTCTAAAACCCTACTCAAAATAGAATTGGAAGCTCCTTGGTGTTTGGTTGGTGAACATCAATTCCAAGACCCGGCTGCTATCGAACGTTGCATCATCTTAACCTTTGACCGTAAACAGGTTAATGAGTTCAAGGCTTTATCCCAAGAGGATAAAAAGATACTCCTGCATAAACACCGTTGGCTACAAAACCATAAACACAGAGGTTGGTTGGGATCAATCTTAATCCAGTGGGCAGGAACTCACACTTTGGATGTGCAACAAATAACAGAGAAAGCTAAAACCTTAGTAGATAATACCTGTCCATCCCCACTCGACCGTAAACGAAAAGGTTGTGCGGCTGCTGTGACAGGTCTAATTATGCTGGCTCGAATATACAAAGAGCACGACTTGGAATTTCCACTCTCCAAGTCAGATATGCTAGAGATTCTATACTCCGCTGATGCTACTTTGCAAGCAGATCATGACCATGACACCACAGCACTTCGATACCTATTCGAGGTTACTGATGGAATTATAGTTGATGCTCATAGAATTGGACGCCCACACGAGGGTAGTCTTTACGTATATGATCTTGACAATGAACAATATATCTACATGGACATGACCCGCTGGTTCAGATTAATTCGTCCACTAATTAGTTCATCAGATGCAGCTACATTGACAGATAAGAATGCTTTTGGTACTCTGGTGAGGAATCACCAGCGACAAGCTAACTCACCCTTTGTGGAATTTCTCGATAACCACCCTATATTGGGTAATTGTGTTAAACTAGATTTAGCGCGGGTTCGAGCTTTTGGGGTAAATATAACCCAATGGAAGGGCATCAATGGCTACCAAGACGCCTAAATCAAA
>Ga0307376_10005332_pt1 | contig 11596 bp, 35 predicted proteins | sample TR2MG_FD_202536 | JGI IMG/M metagenome (GOLD analysis project Ga0307376, IMG submission 202536) | Soil microbial communities from Risofladan, Vaasa, Finland - TR-2 | ecosystem: Environmental > Terrestrial > Soil > Coastal area > Acid sulfate soil | place: Finland: Risofladan, Vaasa | collected... | reverse complement strand
ACGGTGTGGAGTACGAGGTTGAAGCTGAAACTCGGTGGAAGGCTATCAATAAAGCTGCACATAAACATAGGGATGAGACTGGTGCAGATTTCAGTATTCCTGTTTTGATGGCCATTGCTCATACGAGGAGTAAGGTTGATGGTAGGAAGAGATATCCGGAGGTTGTGTTATGACGAGGTCTGTCAAACATTACTGGCTTGACTATGATGGGCATTGGCATGGGGGTGTTGATATTAAAGCTTGGGTAGTACTTGTATTTCTGGGGCTTCTGCAGCTTCCTTATATGTTGTTATTTTGGTTGTTAGTGTCTCCCTGTGTGTTGTGGATGTATTTGAGGAGGAAGAACAAAGATGTTGAGTTGGTTCGGGATATGATAATACCTCTTTTTAAGATGTGGGTCGTAGGAATAGGTAAAGATTAAGGAGGAATAAAATGGCACATCATCAGTTTAATTGGCATGGGAATGTGAACAAGCTAATAAAGACAATCATAGTACTTAGCATACCGGTCGGAATTATTGCTGTCGTGTTCTGGAATGTTTTTCCTGTGGCTAAGGTAGTATTGTTTTCTTTTATTACCTTGGTAGGAATTGGAGTTTTTGATAGACTGCTTTCTTGGTCTTTTGGTGGATATGAGCATAGGAGGGGGCAGTTCTTTGCTTTCTTAGTTGGTATTGTTATAGGAGTTATTTTGGTCTCTAATGGAATTTTGCCGGAGCTTACTATAAGTATAGGGTAAGATTAAGGGTTTGGAGGTGATATGATAAAGCTTTATGAGGGTGGTGATGAAATTGTTCTGGATGAGCTTTCAGCGCTTCAGGAGAATGAGTTGAGAGAATTGACTGCGAAGTTGGATAAGACCCCAGTGAGTTTGCTCGGCTTGTCTCTATATCCTCTTCTAAGTGGCGAGAGGGTTTTGTCACATTTGACATGTTCGTGTTGCGGTGGATTTCTGAGCTCTGTTAGGTATGGTGGATTTATGCGTCTTTTTAAGAGAGGAAATGTGGGTTTTTTCTGTATAGTGCCTCACTGTAAGTTCTATCACAGATTCATACCGGTGAGGAGTGTGCTTGAGTTTGCCTTTCTTAAGTTTGAGCAGGGAGTTGAGTGAGATTTAGTTTACGCTGCTTCTGGGTCTAGCCATATGTGGTTTAGTCTATTTGAACTACATAATTAGGTTTGGCTAAATCATTTTATTATGATGTCATTACCATTGTTGGAAGGTCTGCCATATAATATAGATGTACAATGAAGTATGAGGTGATGGTATGAAATGTCCGAAATGTGGTGAGGAGTTGGAAGTCTATTTTAACGAGTATCAGGACAAGGATAGTGACTTTGTGGATGTAGAATTCCATTGTGAGTGGTCTCAGCACTGCTATTTTGTCAGGATAAGGAAAGAGGACCTGATTGAAAGCTTATAGGCGACCGGACAAGTTAGACCTCAAGATTGCCGAGATGGAGGCTAAAACTGTTACTGAAATCCGTCGTGAGATTGTTCAGGAATGTCTTGATAATTGTAGGATAAGACAACCTTGGTGTCCTTATTTGAGGTCTGTTAAGATTTGTCCAAGTATTAGGGAAACGTTGAGAGTGGAGGTTCCTTGTATCCTACGAGAGATGAGTGAGGAGAATTAAGGAGAGTTAATATGAGTACGACAGCACCTGTGAAAAGAGAATACGACATTCCTATAGTCAAACCGGAAGAGGCTCCTAGAAGGCTGAATCCTGGAATTGCTGTTCCTGACATTGTGATGCCTGTAAGAGTTCCTGAGTATGTTCCGGTCAGAGGAGTTCCTGAATATGTCCCGCTTAGGAGAGAAATATGAACGCTTCTGATGCTTTGTATGATATTCAGTATGAGAAGTACAGGCAGCTTTACGACGTTTATGAGTCTCAACGTCGTGCTAAGCGCTACATGTATAACCATAAAAGGCATGAAGAGCAGAAGGCTGTTGATAATGCAATAAAGCGGATGAGAGAGGAAGAGCCTAAGAAGTGGGCTGAGTTGATGTATAAGGTTGAGCATGCTGCGGAGTTTGAGGCTGAGCAGAGAGAGAAGCAAAGGTTAGAGCGGGAAGAACAGCAGCGTCTAGTAGAACAGAGGCAGTTTAAGTTTAGGCATGGCTTAATGGCTGCTGGTATTCCTAACATAGACTTTTCTGGTGTTGAAGGTATGATAGCTTTTAGGACTTGGAATGTTAAGCCCCATGTTCGGACTGATGAAGGTGGGTTGTTCTTAGGAAGCACAGCGATGAATACTTCTTGGAAGCCAGTAATGATTGCTGATAGAATTCCGGCTGAAGGCAATGATAATGGTTTATACTGCGTTAGGTTGGACCCGCTTGGACTTATGACTAGGGCTTCGTACTACTTGGGTGAAGTTTGTGGCTTATTGGAGCTTCGTGGTAAGGTTTTGGAACATACTGATGGTGTTGTGAAGGCTGAGTGGGCGAGGATTATATGTGTGTTTATTCAGGCTAATGAAAAGACGGAGAACGTTTATGCTGGTTTGAGCAAGTCATACCCTACTGTTCCGATGTACATATTGCACAAGGAACAGATTGCTGAGATATTGCTTAGGGTGACTGTAATGCAAAGTATGAGAGAGATGAGATGAGTAAGCCTGAAATTAGATATCGTAGCGTTGGTGTTTATGTCGACGACCTTGCTAGTTATACTAAGAAGGTACCTGAGGCTGTGTTCGCTTTCACTCTGGAAGAGATTCAAGCCCTTGAGAGTTGGATACCTATGAATGATGGATTCTATAAAGAGGTTATGGAGGCTATGGAAGAGTTAGAGAGGTTAGGAAATGAGAGCTGAAGATACGGTGATTGATAACAAGGATATAGTTAAATATCACAAAAAGCTATTTCCTTGGATGTACCAAGGCAATGATGATGATTGGTGCGAAGAACAACTCCACAGGTTAATAACTCTTTTAGAGTCTAGTGACGTCAACTTATTACTCAAAGCCCAGGCAGAAGTATCCATCAAGACAAAGGATTCAGAGGTATCAGAGTTAGAAGAAACTGTTGAAATCTTGAAAGCTCAGTTAAGACAATCGGGATATGCAGAGCAGGCAGGGGTGAGGAAAGTGGTAGAGTGGCTGATGCTCTATAAGAGAAAGCCAGAACAGTTTGACTCTCTACACCCTTTTCTACGAACAGATGATATATACATAACGTCAGCAAGTTGTCAAGCCAAACTGAAAGAATGGTTCAAGGATAATCCTGAATTACTCAAGCAGTTGGGGTAAGTGATGAAAAGCGAACCTAAAGCCGGCGTGGAGTTTAATGCCTGCACTAGTAAGGAAGGTGTCAGGTCTTGTGCTTTCTGTAGCATTGAGCAACGTGAGAAGTGTGAATTGTTGGCACGCTTAGACCTTCGCTATTCTGATGACCCTCGTAATGCTAATTATGATAGGAGATAGGGTAGCCATAAGCACTGCGAAGATTTCTTCAGGTAATCGAACGATACCCCAAAAGTTTTGTGATGTTTGTCAGCATACGGTTCATGATTTGGTAAAGCATTACCAAACTGGGGATCATCTTAGGAATTTGCGTCGTAATGGTGGGTCTTCTGCCCGACCTGATAGGGTGGCGGTAAGAGCTTCAAAACTTACTCCAAGGCAGATGGAGGTCTTAAGGTTGGTGATGGGTGGTAATATGCACTGTGAGGTGGCTAGCTTGTTGGGAGTTAAGGTACGTACTGTTAAGAAGCATGTAGTGGATGCTCGGTGTAGGTTGAAAGCAAGGAATACAACTCATGCTGTTGTTATTGCCCTTAGAGAGGGTTATATTAGTTTGGATGGAAAAAGATGAGGGGTGCATTGAGAGAGTTATTTGGACTCAAGCGAAGAGTTAAGAAGTGTTGTATGACTTGTGTGAACCTTGCTTATTCAGGATGTGTTCAGGAGAGGATGGTCGCGTCTCATGGTATGAAGTCTTTTCCGAAGGATGCTGATGAGTTGAGGCGTAGGTACGTTTGTTCTGACTGGGTGAAGAGGTAGTAGAGTGATGATGGATACAAGTAGAGTTTTAGTGTGTGGTGATAGGGATTGGAAGGCTAGGTCTTTGATTCATCGCTATTTAGCTTATATGAAGATTGATGTGGTAATTGAGGGTGAGTGTCGGGGTGCAGATAGGCTTGGTAAGTATGTGGCGAAAGAGTTGGGAATTATAGTGTTGCCTTTTCCAGCTAAGTGGGCTGAGTATGGCAGAGCGGCCGGACCTAAAAGGAATCAACAAATGCTTGATGAGGGTAAGCCGACGTTGGTGTTGGCTTTCCATGATGATATTCACAGTTCCAAGGGTACAAAGGATATGATTAAACGTGCTAACAAGGCAGGTATTCCTGTTTGGCTTATTTGGGGTGTGGACGAAAGAGGTGGCTGTTTGGCTAATTTTGTTTTGAGAGAAGGGAAATGACGAGGGCGTATTTCGCGCATCCGATGAGGACTTATAAGACGGTAGAGGAAGCTAAGATATTGGAGTTGCTCAAGGGAATGGGTTTAGAGGTCGTTAATCCAAGGGATTACTGCAGCGAGGCTGCGAGATTGACAATGCAAGCTGGCGGTGGTTGGCTTGCTTGTAAGGTGTGCATGACTAAAGTAATGAAACCCTTGTTTTATAGACTTTTACGGGGGTGTGGCGTTTTTGTATATTGGAATCCTTTGAGTACCTGTGGTGTAGAGTGTGAGATGGTAGAGGCGCAGAAGTGGTGTGATATTATTTACAATGTTGTGATGGAAAAGGGGAAGTTCTTGGTGATATGAGCTTCACCGACCAGAAACTTAGAATTGTTACCAAAGAGGACTTAACTGCTCCTTGGTGTGGCTATAAGGATGGAAGCCATTTCTATTGCAGGTTGTGTGGTTACTCCTTTGAAGAGGGAGATAGTTGGAGATGGGTTTTTGCTGGGAAGGTGCACTTACCAAACCTTATGGTATGTGCTCATTGTGGTGGAGAAGATGTCTTAGATAAGTGGGTTAAGCTACATAAAGACTGGGAGATGTTATCGAATGGGATGTTTAGGTTTATAGCCACTCGTTTGGCGGACCTTGAAGATGAGCTTCGTCAAGAAAGGAGGTGAAAAATGAGCATAAAGAAATCTATCTTGATTGGATTAGCGGTGTTGGCAGGGTTTGTTCTCATAAGTTGGGCACTTATGGCTACAAATATCATTAGCTTTGGTATCCAACGAGAAGCCATCCAGCAGAGCCAACCCTATGTAGAAACTAAAGTCAGCTTACTCCACAAGCTACATACTGACTGGTTTCAGTTGGACACTGAGATTGCTGAATTGCAAGTAATCCCTGACAGCCAAGATATCATCAAGGCAAAGCGTGCTCAGCAAAAGAACATCGTTATCCGCATGGAAGAAGAAGCCAACTTGATTTCTGCTTCCCAAATCCCGGATAGCATCCGAATATTCCTCGAGACTCACTGATAGACAAAAAATTAAAAGGAGTGACAACTATCAAATGAAGACAAAACTAACAGCAATCCTATTGGTATCTGTCCTTATCCTAGCTCTTGTTTTATCCGGCTGTACTGGTGGCGCTGATTCGGCGGACAGGGCGCTTGTGGATGACCAGCAAGAGCATTATGCAAAGGTGCAGCCTTTGCCCTTCTTTGACTACTCCATACCTAGGGATGTCGTTATACAAATCTATAAGGTGGTTACGGCTGAAGCCAGAAACACCTATACCATAATTGAGTCCATTACTGGTGAGACGAAGTTCCATGGTCCTTCCATTGGTTATGGTATTCCTACAGATACCCAGCTAACTAATCCTACAAAGACTGCCGGTGACTTCAAGGATAGTACCGCAATTGAACAAGCCGAGCCAACTGGATTATTCTCGTCCAAGAATACCGATGGCACCTGGGTTTTGTTTGTGGATGATAACGGCGATATAGCTCCAATCTACACGGAGCACAAGGTTACTACCTTTCCATTCGCTGTTAAGAAAGACGGGGATGGCGGTTGGACCCGGGCTGATGAAGAGCCCGCGTCTTTTACAATAACTATAGGGGAATAACCTTACTTTATCTTCTGATAATTGGGCAGGACATACTTCCTGCCTAATAGTGAATAGGTAAATAGATTGTTTCTCAGCTACCTAAGTACATGGGGTTAGAAGGGTGTGAATGAGATGAACGTCAAAAAAGTTACGGAGACGATAAGTGGAGGTTTATTATGCATACTGTAGGCGTGAATTTGGTTGCTGACCAAACTATAGAGATTCCTGGGAAGAAGGGAAGTAGAGAGGTGAATGTTCACGATATTCGGTCAATCAAGGTTCATGGGCATAGAATCGTTAATGTGTTCTTAGAGCCTGAGGTTTCTGAAGAGGTCAGGAAGCTTGGCTTCGTTAAGGATGATTGGATATTCGATGATGATGAGGAGATGGAATGAGAGTTCATTTGCCTCGTAGGAGTACTTTTATTCATGGCTGGTTAGGTTTTATTTTGGGGGAGTAAGTGATGAATGATACTATGAAGAGACTTGTTGAGGCTTTGTATATGGATTTGCGTCAAAGTTATCCCAGCCTCACTTTGGTGTGGCTCATGGAGGAGGCTGAGAGTCAGCTCAGTGGTGTGCATCCCCGTGGTGGTCCTGGGGTATTTCTTAATGATTATCTCAGGAAGGCTGGCTTTATAAAATGAACGGCAAAAAAGTTGATATTGGTTTGTATCGCTTTATTATGAGTCAACCTATTGGCTTGCGTCATGGTGAGTACCGTAAGGAGTTGGCTCGTTATGTTACTACTTTGAGTGATGAAGCTAAGGAAGACCTTCGAGAAAGAAGGTATGAGATACTTGAAGCCTGGGCGGAGTGGACTGGCGATAATCTTGAAATATTATTGAGACTTGGATTTAATACCCGTGAAGCGGAAATGCTCCGCGATAAAAGAATTAACTCCCCGGGCGTCCGAAATGTTATCAAGAACAGGGTTGAGGAATTGAGAAAGGGATAGGAGGTAAGGAGTAATGGGTAGAAAAGTAAGAAGTGTATTAGCGTGGTTACTAATAGCAAACGGACTCATTGCGCTTGGTTTTGTAATGGCAAATATGAAGATGAGTTGGCTCCCAGAATATGGGCAGGGCTTCTGGTGGGCCTGGGGAAGTGCATTTTGTGAAGCACCCGAGAATATATTGTTTGTAATCTTAGCTATACTAGCTTTTATTTATCTTCAAAAGAGCCATATTTCAGTAGGAGGTAAGGGATAATGGAGAAACCAACAGATAAACAGGTGAAAGAAGTACGCGATTGTTCTAATTGCAGGTTTTCAAAACAAGTAGCTCCATATAAGATAATGCTGGAGTGTGAGATTGATATGGAGACAAAGCTTATGCCTCATACCTGTAATGGGTGGGAAAACATTATTCTGGGCAATGTACGAGACCTCGGGGGTAAGGGATAATGTTAGCAGAGATATTTAAGTGGTTGTTCTGTTTATCGGCTGGTTTTATGTTTTCTTGTGGTGGTGCCGTGGTATATGACTATTGCAGGGGCAGAAGAATGAATAGATGTTACGTGGTGATCGCTCTAGTGAGTTGTCTTTTTGTGGTTGTTAGTAATCAGTTATTTTAGGGGTAGGGAATGTTAGAAGCTTTGTTAAATGGCAGACTTGGTGCTTGGTGGGAAGTAGGCATTGTTGTTGCAATAACCATCCCATTTTGGTTTCTCATTCTTCAGTTTTTGGTGTATGTAGTCCTCAAGGTATCTTCATTCATTGTTGATGTGTTATTGTTTTGGAGACTCAATTAGTGTGTTAGGAGGTGAGGGATAATGGGGAAACTTATGTCATGGGTAATTCCTTTGTTATTAACTGGAATGTTATTGGTGTGGGGGTTAATGCTGTGGTTCGGTATTTAATTGAGTATTAGGAGGTAAGGGGTAATGAGGTTAAGTATTTTTACCAAGATTATGGTTACTTTTGGATGTCTTATGTTTGTTATTCCCTTGTGGCTTATAGGATTTAATAGCATCAAGTCTGCGGTTGAACAGGGGCATTTCCCTTTGTACGAAATGGCTGTCTTCCTGGGTTGTCCTGAGTGGTTACCATTAGTTATAAGTATCCTGATATTCGCTGTTGCATATTACTTAATCATTTGGCGTGGTTTTGTAAAGTCCATCATTACTGGGCGTGGGGCTTCAGGAGGTAAGTGGTAATGAGGATAAAATCTTATTTAATTAAACACACTATTACTAGGACTGTGGTTATGGTCGTATGTAGTGTATTGAGTGGACTTGCTATATATTTATATTGTGACTTTCTCGGTGGGAGCGATGATTCTTCCAGAACTCTTGGAATTATCCCTTCGGCATTGATGGTTGTGTTAGTGCATACTTGGCTATTCAAGGCTCTGGGAGATAAGGGGACACCTTAAGTAGTTACTATTTAAGCCACTCTATTCTGATGTCAGTACTATTGTGGGTGAGTATGTCGTACAATATAGATAAAGTGGGGCAAATCTGGAAAGGTGAAAGATGAAGAAAGTACTTGCGGTGGTATTAGCTATAGGGGTAGGTATAATAGGTTTAGTAATACTTGATACTGTGATAGCTGATGTTAAGGGTGAGGGGGACTTACCGTCGTCAACGATAGCAATGCTTGACGTTATGCCGGTTGTATTTGGGGCATGTTTTGTTGTTATGATTGTTGGCATGTTTTATGGTGGTAAGATGGTTTATCGTTACTATAAGTGGTCTGCCTATGGAAATCGTATGAAGGAAGCGTACTCTGCGAAGTTTGGCGGTGCTAATCCGGCATTCAATGTGGAGATAGATATGCATATATCGGCGGTTCGTGCTATGGGTGGTAGTAGTATGACAAAGGAAACCAATATGGATTGGCTAAAGAGAATGGCTGAATTTGTAGAAGTTCCTTGGGCTGTACCTGGTGAGGAGCGCTTGTCCGAGGTTGAGAAAACGGAGCAATATGCTTCGTTGGATAAGGAGGATGAGGAATAATGAAGAAGTTTCTGATTGACTGGATTATCCCTACTAACTACGAGAGGCTGTTGTCTGGTATTGTGCTTCTACTCATTGGTATGCTTGTCATTACAAATGGTAGGATAGGGATACAGGCTACTCCTGATGGTGAGGTGAGTTGGATAGAGGCCTTCAGTACGATGGATGACTGGTTCGGGTGGGTGTTAATTGTGATGGCTCTTGATGGTTTGCTATTTAGAGGTAAAGCAGTTATGTTTTTGCTGTCTAAGACTGTCATGCCTGTTGTTCGTGTTGTTCTTGGTAGCATACTGGGTGAGGAGAAGTTTAGTGCTCTTATGAAGCGTTTCGATGAGAGGAAAACGATGAAGGCGAGAAGTAAGTCCTTAACGTTGGTTGAAGTAAGGGACTTGGCGAATAAGTCGAAGTTTCAAGTGTTGCTTACGAAGAAGGCATATGAGGAGACTGCAGAGTCCGTGCTCGATTATGCTAAACAACGTGAGGTAGAAGTTTCTATGGAGGTAGAAGATGATTGAAAGGCTTAGGGAAATAATTGACGGGTTTTTGGGTGGTCCACAGTTAAGTCCAGAAGAGCGTCAGGAGTTTCTTGAGAAGAAAGCTAAAGAGCTTGAGCTTAGGGCTGAGTGGATAGAGAAGGAGGCTGTGGTCCGGAAACGTATGGCCGCGGCTAAGCTACGCATGCGAAAGGTGGGTGGAGGAAAAGGTAGTAGACAGGGATGGCTTTTGTTGATATTGGTGGTTGTGGTTGCGTTGGTTATTTTAATATCTCAGAGTTGTTAAGGAGGTAAGAGATGGGTGAATTAGGCAATTGTAGAGTTTGTGGTGAGGGTGCTGGTGTCGTGTATCCTCTATTACCTGGTAGCCCTGCGTTTTGTTCTGAACATCACAATCCAAGGGATGCTGGTCCCTTTGGTTGTGATTTCTCTGGCCCGGACGACTTTGATATTCCTATTGACGACGAGGATGTCCCGTTTAGGCCATTACCTCAGAAGTTTAATCGAGATACTTTTGTTTGGGGTGATAAGGAGGGTAACAGACATCTTCTTAAGGACATTGATGATTGTTACTTGCAGAACATTATCAACTACTTAGAGCGTGGTGAAGGTCATGTATCTGATGACTCTGTAAAACGCAGAGAAGACGTTATTGTCTTTCTAAAGAAGGAAGCGAGGCGGAGGGGAATCATAGAGGGGTGAACAGTGAGTAAGATTCACGTACTATTTAAGTTTGCTTCGAATCCTTACGGCGGTATTGAGATAGATACTACTGCAAACGGTGGTAGGTTTAGAGAGCTGAGTCCGTTCGTTCTTGGACCTATTGAGGTTCTTTCAGTGCCTAAAGCGGAGAACTTCGAGAACTTGTGGCAGTACTCAAAGGTGTATAGCATACATGTGGATTCGAGTGGAGAGCCTACTGCAGGGTGGTTTGACTGGCGTGCTAAGGGCTTTGCGCATAAGTATGCTCATCGCTATCCCATGGGTAAGGGGTCTATACCTCTGTATTCTTGGTGGAAGGGCGAGAAACTTGGCTATATTGATGCAAGGAAGAAAATATATGCTTCGATATATGCTGAGTACGTGCAGAAGACTATTAGCTTTCGTGAACTAAAGGAAGTCTACGATAGTGGTAAGATTGTTGTGCTTAGGGACTATGATGCCTATGACCATATAAAGATGGGTATGAGCTTAGTTAATGTTATTAACAATTCAAATAGAAAGTGTGGGCACGCTTTCGTTTTGGCGATGATGCTAACGGGTGTGTTGGAGGAATGTTTGAGATGAGTGAAGAAAGAAGGCGAAGATGGGGCAGAGTTGAGCCGGAATCGTATCGTTGGTGGCAGAGATATAATAGGCTTAAGTCAGAAGGGTTTGTACACGATGAAGCGGCTGTTTTGGCAGAGGGTGTTATTGGTTCTAAAGAAATGCAAAGAGGTCGGCGCGTCAGGAAGAAATGGTATGATGCTGCAAAGCGTGCTGGTTTGAGTGATAGAGAGATTGAAGAACGGATTGATGAGATGTATGATACTGAAGATTGGATGGACCCCTACTCGCAATTCTATGCTGAGGAAGAGTAGCGATGATGATGAACGAGCAACGATGAGCGAAGGTGTTAATAATGGACAAGAATAGTGCTGAATATAAGAGGGTGAAGGAGAAGATAGCAGAAGCTCTTTATATGAAGTATTCTGTGGGTGAGAAGTTTTGGGGTAGTGCCAGGAAGATTGATTGGTATAAGATGACTGACCAAATCCTCTCTGTTAAAGGAATAGCTATCAAGGCTGATGACCAGAGTTTACGAGATGAACTCCTAATACTACCTAAAGGTGTAACTGAAGACAGTCGGGAAGTTAAAATGAGGCGAGCAGGATATTCCCAAGCTCAATTAGATATGAAAGACTTTAGGAAGGTGATATGAAGCATATACGCGCTTGGTATAATCAAGTTGTTCTTGGCCTCGCTTTTGGTTGTTTGCTTGCTACTGCAGGGTGGTATGTTGTAGGCTGGGGTCCAGGCCTTTACTTTTGTGGTAGTTTGTGTCTGGTATTCTGCACTGTAGGTATTTTGAAGTGTTTTGGGAGGTTGTATTAGGGCAGGTAGGTTAAAGGGGATAAG
>Ga0307376_10005331_pt1 | contig 11598 bp, 5 predicted proteins | sample TR2MG_FD_202536 | JGI IMG/M metagenome (GOLD analysis project Ga0307376, IMG submission 202536) | Soil microbial communities from Risofladan, Vaasa, Finland - TR-2 | ecosystem: Environmental > Terrestrial > Soil > Coastal area > Acid sulfate soil | place: Finland: Risofladan, Vaasa | collected... | reverse complement strand
CTTCCCAATCTGATATTGCAATTGGGCTATTATGCTCTTTTGTGCTATTTCCTGTTTTTTAATTTTTCTTCAAGTATTAACAATTTAAATTTTATAACAATGAAAAAAATGAAACTTTTTCTTGCCACTATGTCTGCAGTCTTGTTAGTAGTAACATCAACTGCTCAGGCACAAAACAACATGAATATGAAGATGCCATCGGCAAAATCAGAAACCTTCAAAGTATGGGGCAACTGCGATATGTGCAAAACCCGCATAGAGAAGGCTGCTTTAGAGGATGGCGCAACAAATGCCAATTGGGATCAGAAAACAAAAATGCTTGCTCTTACCTTTGATCCAGCAAAATCAAGTATTGATTCATTTGGCAAGAAACTGGCCAGTGTCGGTCACGATACTGAGAAGTACAAGACTGACGAGAAAACTTATAATGCGCTGCCGGAATGCTGTAAGTATGAAAGAACTGCTAAAAGCATGGTAGCTGATTACACATGCCCGATGCATTCCGATGTACACAGTGATAAGCCTGGCAAATGTCCAAAATGCGGAATGGCTCTCGTCGAGAAAAAATAAGTTAATAATATGAGACCACATGGTCACCGGTAATACTGAGATAATCAGTATATGAGACCGGTGACCTTAATAATAGAATAATATTTCTAGAAATTTCAAACACAAATGCTAAACCGGATTATAAAATTCTTTCTTGAAAACAAAATGATAACACTGTTATTATTTACTGTTTTCATTTTACTGGGAACCGTATATGCTCCATTTAACTGGCATACCAACCTTCTTCCAAGGGATCCGGTACCTGTTGATGCTATCCCTGATATCGGTGATAATCAGCAAATTGTTGCGACAGAATGGATGGGTCGTTCACCCAAAGATATTGAAGATCAGATAACTTATCCTTTAACTACCTCCCTCCTTGGTATACCAGGCGTAAAAACCATACGAAGTACTTCCATGTTTGGAATGTCTTTCATCTACATCATTTTCGAGGATAATATCGAATTTTACTGGAGCCGGTCCCGAATACTGGAGAAGCTGAATTCCCTTCCCTCCGGTACACTGCCGCAAGGAGTGCAACCGGCATTAGGACCGGATGCAACAGCCCTTGGTCAGATATTCTGGTATACGCTTGAAGGACGCGATACAAAAACCGGGAAACCTTCCGGCGGCTGGGATCCCCAGGAACTGCGTACCATCCAGGATTATTATATTAAGTATGGGTTATCCGCTTCAAATGGTGTATCTGAGGTGGCTACCATTGGTGGTTTTGTAAAAGAATACCAGGTTGATATTGACCCTAATGCCATGAAAGCCTTTGGTGTCTCAGTAATGGATATCATGCAGGCAGTGAAGAAGAGCAACCTCGATATCGGTGCCGAAACCATCGAGCTTAATAAGGTTGAATATGTTATCCGGGGCTTAGGGTACATTAAAAATCTTGATGACCTCAGAGAGGCCGTAGTGGCAGTCAGGGAAAACGTTCCTGTAAGGATAAGTGATGTGGCAAAAGTCAGTTTTGGCCCGGCAACACGTAGGGGAGGTCTGGATAAAGATGGTGTTGAAGCAGTAGGAGCTGTAGTGGTGGCACGTTATGGGTCTAACCCAATGGAGGTCATTAATAATGTTAAAAAGAAGATTGAAGAGATAGCCCCCGGCCTGCCACAAAAAACGCTGGCTGATGGTTCAATTTCCAAAGTAACTGTTATCCCATTTTACGATCGGACAGGATTGATAAAAGAGACTATTGGTACACTCGAATCAGCGCTTTCCCATGAGATACTCATAGCTATAATTGTAATTATTATCCTGGTACTAAATCTCAGAGCATCAATATTAATCTCAACATTACTTCCGGTAGCCGTTCTGATGACATTCATTGTCATGAAATGGATTGGTGTGGAAGCTAATATAGTAGCATTGTCAGGTATTGCAATCGCCATTGGAGTGATGGTGGATGTGGGAATTGTATTTGTTGAAAATATAATCCGTCATCTGGAGCTACCTGAGAATAGTAATATAAAAGGAAAAAACCTGGCATCTGTAATATATTCTGCAACCACAGAAGTTTCTTCTGCGATCACTACTGCTCTGGGAACTACAATAGTCAGCTTTCTTCCCGTTTTTGCCATGCAGGCTGCTGAAGGAAAACTTTTCAGGCCACTGGCATTCACCAAGACATTTGCCTTACTGGCATCTTTCTTATTAGGAATAATTGTTCTTCCTACTCTGGCAAACATCTTATTTTCGATCAGGTTCGACAGAAAACGTATCAGCCGTATTTTCAACACAATACTTATTGCTGCAGGAATTTTATTTGCTGTATCATGGAAACAGATTCCGGCCCTAGCCCTGGTTTTCATAGGAATAAATAACCTCATGGAATATAAATGGACGGGAAAATGGAAAAAGATGACCAATTATATCAATATTGTCATCACACTGTTAGTTGCAGTATGGTATCTGTCCATTGAGTGGCTTCCTCTTGGAGCATCTAACAGTAATACTACCAATTACTTATTTGTAGGCTTGTCAATAGCTTTCGTTCTGGGGATACTTTTACTGATAGTTCATTTTTATGTACCTATTCTTCGCTGGGCATTAAAAAACAAATGGAAATTCATGGTCCTTCCAATCTTTACAATTCTTTTCGGGATATTAGCATGGCAGGGTGCAAACCGTCTGTTTGGCTTCCTGCCGGAAACAGTAACCAAAACCAGAGGGTGGCAATCTTTCAGTCATACCTTTTCGGGGATGGGTAAAGAGTTTATGCCATCTCTCGATGAGGGTTCATTCCTGCTAATGCCAACCAGTATGCCTCACAGTGGTATCGAGAAAAACCAGGAATATGTTGAATTGCTGGACAAACGTCTTTCAACCATTCCTGAAGTTGAACTGGCTGTCGGAAAATGGGGACGAATCAACTCGGCTTTAGATCCGGCACCTGTTCAGATGTTTGAAAATACGATAAACTATGCCTCCGAATATATTTTGGATGAGAATGGACAGCGAATGAAGTTTAAAACAGACAAAGACGGCAGTTTTATACTTACCGATGGTTCTGCTTATAACCAGAAACGGGACGGATTCAGAAAAATAAATAAAGAACAACTTATTCCCGATAATAAGGGAGATAACCTTCGTCAATGGCGTCCTGAAATAAAATCACCCGATGATATCTGGAATGAAATCGTAAAAGTGACCAATATTCCGGGATTAACATCCGCACCAAAGTTACAGCCTATTCAAACACGCCTGGTAATGCTTTCAACAGGCATGCGGGCACCTATGGGCTTAAAAGTATACGGTCCCGACCTGGAAACAATCGAAAAGGCAGGTATTGAACTGGAATCCATATTAAAAGAAGTACCATCTATCAAGTCTTCATCTGTATTTTACGACCGTGCAGTTGGTGCACCATATATTGAAATAAAACTCAACAGAAAAGCACTTTCGAGATACGGAATGAGTGTACAGGATGTCCAGGAAATATTGGGGGCAGCTGTCGGAGGTATGTCGATTACCAGTACAGTAGAAGGCCGGGAGCGTTTTCCTGTGCGTGTCCGTTATGCCCGTGAATTACGAAACAATCCGGAAGATATCAAAAAGATCCTTATCCCCTCAATGACAGGAGTGCAAGTACCTCTGGGTGAACTTGTAGATATCTCATATACCAAAGGTCCCCAGATGATAAGAAGTGAAAACACATTTCTTAACGGGTATGTGATCTTTGATAAAATAACAGGTAAAGCTGAAGTTGATGTTGTGGAAGAGGCCCAGCAATTTCTGATTGATAAAATTGAGAATGGGGAACTCGTTTTAGCTGCAGGAGTAAGTTATTCTTTTGCAGGTAACTATGAACAACAGATAAGGGCCACTAAGCGTCTGGCTATTGTAATACCAATAAGCCTGATGCTGGTTTTTTTGCTGCTCTATTTTCAGTTCAAGACAATTACAGCCTCTTCTATCCATTTCTCCGGAGTATTTGTCGCCTTCGCCGGAGGGTTTATTATGCTCTGGTTATACAGCCAGCCATGGTTCATGAATTTTTCCATTAGCGGAATTGAGATGAGGCATCTGTTCCAGATTCACACTATTAACCTCAGCGTAGCAGTCTGGGTTGGATTCATTGCCCTTTTTGGCATTGCAACTGACGATGGGGTAATTATGGGAACCTATATACACCAGGTCTTTGAAGATATGAAGCCAACAACGGTCAGCGAGGTCAGAGAGGCCGTAGTTATTGCCGGACATAAACGGGTACGCCCGGCAATGATGACAGCTGCTGTTGCTATCATTGCCCTGCTACCTGTACTATCATCCACGGGGAAAGGTTCTGATATAATGGTACCTATGGCTATCCCGACATTTGGAGGTATGGTGATACAGATCATGACCATGTTTGTGGTGCCAATCCTTCAATGTTTCTGGAGAGAAGGAGAATTGAACAAGGTTAAAAAAATTGATAAATAAAAAGTAATGATGAAAATCAAAAAACAATATATTCTTTTCTGTTTCTTTCTGATGTTTCTTATTTCTCCAACAAAGAATCTGAGCGGCCAGAATAGTCTGGAGAAATATTTAGAGTTAGCTGCAGGAAACAATCCGGGAATAAAGGCGGCATTTAATTATTATCTGACAGCTTTGGAAAAGGTTCCACAGGCAGGTGCGCTGCCCGATCCACAGGTATCATTCGGATACTTTGTAAAACCTATGCAGCTACTGGGAGGAAATCAGGTTGCTGATATTCAACTTATGCAAATGTTCCCCTGGTTTGGCACCCTGAAAGCAGGAAGAGATGAAGCATCACTGATGGCAAAAGCCAAATTTGAAGAATTTAATTCATCAAAGGCCAGGCTATTTTACAATGTGAAATCTTCGTGGTACCAGTTAATGAAGTATGACAGGAAAATTGCACTTGTAAAAGAAAACCTTGAGATACTCGAATCAATCGAGAAGGTGGCTATTGTAAAATTTCAGTCACCGGTCGCAGATATTCAATCTCAGTCTATGTCAGGTTCAGTTACTAACTCATCAGCCGGAGTGATGAACAATTCAGGTGGAGGCATGAGTGGAACAAATAACCAGCAGGGAAGCAATAGTAATATGTTAGCAAAAAATACATCCTTGGCAATGTCATCCGGGATGAACGATTCCCAGTCAGGATTGCAGGATGTATTGAGAGTCAAAATGGAAATTCTTGAGCAGAAAAATAGACTTGAATTGCTTAATGATCAGAGAAGAACAGAAGAAGCAACTCTTAATGCTCTGTTAAACCGAAGTCTGGAGATTAATGTTCAAATATCAGATTCACTGGTTGCACAGCCACTTCCTGCAGGCAGGTTAGCTATTCCAGATAGTATCCTCAATAATAATTCCATGCTGTCAATGCTCGAAAATCAAACCGGAACATATCTGTTTATGGAACAGAAAGCAAAAAAGATGGGACTTCCCATGGTTGGTATAGGCCTGGATTATATGCTGATTAAGGAAAGAAGCGGAAACACATCGATGATGAACGGAAAAGATATGATCATGCCAATGGTTTCAGTATCAATACCCATCTACCGGAAAAAATACAATGCTATGCAAAATGAAGCCCGATTGATGAAAGAGGCAGGTAATCAGCAAATTATTGACTTTAAGAATTCTCTGATGGTTCAATACCGGCAGATTATTCAGAGACTGGATGATGCTGAAAGGAGAATATCTTTATACACTGAGCAGGAAGACCTTGTCAGGAGAACTACAGGGTTATTGCTCTCTGGTTTTACGACATCAGGGAACAGCTTTGAAGAAGTTCTCCGAATGCAGTTGAAGGTGATCGACTATGGTTTCAAAAATGTAGAAGCCATTGTGGATTATAACACCTCAGTTGCAATGGTGGAAATGCTCATAAATTCAATTAAATATTAATTTCAAATAATATGAAAAAGGTAAAATTTTCTTCAAATAGATTTATAAGGATTCTTTCAAGCAAATATATTAAGGGCACTCTGCTGGTCATTGCAGGTTTTCTGGCGGCAGTAATATTACTCAATCATCCTGCGAAGAATGAAACAGCTGATCAGATCGTGGTGCATGAGCATTCGGAAGCTGAAATTACCATCTGGACTTGTGCTATGCACCCTCAGATAAGGATGGATAAGTCTGGCCAGTGCCCGATATGTGGCATGGATTTGATCCCTTTGCAAAAGTCTGATACAGAAATTGATGATCAGACCATTGTGATAAGCGAATCGGCTATGAAACTTGCTGATGTAGAGACTTCCATTGTTAACAGAGGCTATGCATCAAAAGAGGTATTCCTTTATGGAAAGATACAACCTGATGAAAAGCTGCTACAGTCTCAAACAGCACATATCCCCGGACGAATTGAAAAACTCTATATTAATGTTACTGGTGAACAGGTTAAGGAAGGTCAGCTGATAGCCCGAATCTACTCCCCTGAACTTATTACTGCTCAGAAGGAGCTGCTTGAAGCCATGGCTATTTCAGATAAGTATCCTGAAGTTCTTGAGGCTAGTCGTGAAAAACTTCACAACTGGAAATTATCAGACCAGCAAATTAAGGACATTGAAACTTCTGCCAACATAACTTCAGTATTTGATATCCATTCCAACACATCCGGGATCGTAAGCTCCCGTAAAGTAAAAGAGGGAGATTATATAAGTAAAGGTACAGTGTTATTCGATGTTATGGATTTATCAAGAGTATGGGCCGTATTCGATGCTTATGAGTCAGATCTGCCATGGATATCTCTGGGACAAAATGTTGAATTTACAACCCAGGCAATACCTGGAAAGTCCTTTATTGGGAAAATATCATTTATTGATCCGGTGATTGACCCTGTAAAACGTATTGCGAGAATAAGACTGGAGTTCAACAATGCCGGTATGCAATTAAAACCAGACCTGTTTATTAATGGGATAATAAAGTCTGGCACACAGGATCCAGGTCAGAAACTTTTAATTCCGCAATCGGCTGTTTTATGGACAGGTCTCCGTTCCATTGTATATGTTAAAATACCCGACACTGAATTCCCTTCATTTAAGATGAGGAAGATCACACTGGGTGCTACCATGAAAGATTCATATATCGTACTGGATGGTTTAAAAGAGGGTGAAGAGATTGTAACAAATGGGACATTCAGCGTTGATGCTGCTGCTCAGCTCGCAGGGAAACCAAGTATGATGAATCAGGATGGGGGTAAAACCTCTGCTATGCCTGGAATGGTGATGCCGGGAGATTCGAAAGCGGATAATGATAAAAGCATGTCTGAAACAGGTATGTCAGCTGGTGTTGAAAATTTAAAAAGCAGTGTAAAAAATGAACAATCCGCTAATAAAACAACCATAGTGCCATCTAAAATAAATGTCAGCATGTATTTTACAATGCAACTTAACTCAGTCTTTGACCAATACATTGTACTAAAGAATGCTTTCGTGGAAAGCGATGAAAAGCAGGTGAAGCAAGCAGGCCAAAATGTACAGCAAGCCCTTTCAAAAGTTGATATGAAGCTGCTGACAGGTGATGCCCATACTCAATGGATGACTATTATAGCCATTCTGGATAAAGAGATCAAAGTAATTGTAGCAGATACAGCGATAGAAGACCAGCGCAAAGCATTTTCAATATTCAATGACAAGTTCTATTTAGTTGTAAAGGATTTTGGCTTAATGGGAAAAACGGTCTACTACCAGTTTTGCCCTATGGCAAATAACAGCAAAGGAGCTTACTGGTTAAGTGAAACCAAAGATATTCGGAATCCATACTATGGAGAAGCAATGCTTACTTGCGGCGAGATAAAAGAAACATTAAATTACTAATTATGAAACATGTTCTTCAAGATTCTTATCAGGCTAATTATCATTCACATGGTAATAATTTGTCTGAATCCTCGGGGATAAAAGTTGCATATTTCTGTCCGATGAAGTGTGAGGGTGAAAAAACCTACGATAATCCGGGAAATTGTCCGGTGTGCCATATGAACCTCATCCCAGTTAATACGGAGGGGGACCATGACCATAAACATGAACATAAACACGAACATGAACATGTGAATACAAAGGATGACCACCATAACAAAGCTTCTCATAACAAATATTATTGTACTATGCTTTGTGAGGGGGAAAAAACATATCCGGAACCCGGAGATTGCCCTGTATGTGGTATGCATCTGAAGAAAATCGAAGTTGCTCCAATGGGGTCAACCAATACGGGTGCAATCTATATCTGCCCCATGCATCCGGAGATCAGAAGCGATAAACCCGGATCCTGTCCCAAATGCGGTATGACTCTTGTCCCTGAAAAAGGTGTCGAAACCAGTGAGGAAGAGAGTGTATACAAAAAAATGGTAAAAAAGTTCAGGATTGCTGTTCTACTGAGTATACCGGTATTTATTATTTCCATGTCTGACGTCATTCCATTTCTTCATCTCGAAAATATTGCTTCAAAGAAAGTTTGGAGCTGGATCGAATTCATTTTAGCGACGCCTGTAGTTTTTTACTCGGGATGGATTTTCTTTAAACGCGGGTGGAGTTCCATAAGAAGATGGTCGCCTAATATGTGGACCCTGATCTCAATTGGAGTGGGATCAGCATATCTGTTTAGTGTTTTTGCACTTTTGTTCCCATCCATTTTCCCGGCACAGTTCAAGGATGTTCAGGGTAATGTGCACCTGTATTTTGAAGCTTCTGCAGTAATAATTGCCCTTGTACTAATGGGACAGGTCCTGGAGTTAAAAGCTCATGGAAAAACTAATTCCGCTATTAAAGCGTTGCTGAATCTGGTTCCCCCAGTTGCAAGACTCATCACTAACGGCAAGGAGGTAGAAATTCCTTTGGAACAGGTTAAAACTGGAGATATACTGCGAGTTAAGCCTGGTGGAAAAATACCGGTTGATGGTATAATAACAGAGGGTAATGCTGTAATTGATGAAAGTATGATCACAGGCGAACCAATGCCGGTTGACAAATCAAAAGACGATAAGATAACTGGAGGGACCATCAATGGGAAGACGGTTTTTGAAATGAGGGCTGAAAAAGTGGGTAATGATACCTTGCTGGCCAGGATTATCGAGATGGTAAACCAGGCAGGCCGGTCAAGAGCTCCGATACAAAAACTGGCAGATATAGTTGCGAAATATTTTGTGCAGATTATTGTTGCCATTTCGCTTATAACCTTTGCTTTATGGGCAATACTTGGCCCCCAGCCGGCTTATGTTTATGCCTTTGTAAATGCTGTGTCAGTTCTGATCATCGCATGTCCCTGTGCATTGGGGCTAGCTACACCCATTTCAATAATGGTGGGTACCGGCCGTGGAGCCCAGATGGGTATCCTTGTTAAAGATGCCCGTGCCATTGAGGAGATGAATAAAGTTGACACGCTTATTATTGACAAGACCGGAACTATTACTGAAGGAAAACCAAGTCTGAAAGGATTCAAATCTTTAGGCAAGCTAAACGATGAGGATATTCTTATGCTTGCTGCCTCGATTGACGCTAGCAGTGAGCATCCTCTGGCAGAAGCAATAGTTAAAGGGGCAAATGAAAAAAAAATAGGATTGAAAAAATTAGATGATTTTGAATCAGTCACAGGTAAAGGAGTACAGGCACTTTACCAGGGAAAAAGGATTGGTCTGGGAAATCAAAGATTACTGGAGGAGTTTAAAGCATCTCTGAATAATGAAAATAACGGGATGGCACAAGAGTGGCAACTCGAAGGACAAACTGTAATGTATTTATTATTAGATAATAAAGTGGAAGGTATTGTAGGCGTTTCCGATAAAATTAAGGAGACTTCTGCAACAGCCATTCGGGAGTTACAAAAAATGGATGTGAAGGTTATCATGATGACCGGTGATAATGAATATACTGCAAAGGCTGTGGCCGGCGAGTTACACCTCGATGGTTTCGAGTCAGATTGTTTGCCTGATGATAAATACAATAAAATTAAAGTATTACAGGAACAAGGCCACATTGTAGCAATGGCTGGCGATGGAATAAATGATGCCCCGGCACTTACACAGGCCAACATAGGGATTGCAATGGGCACAGGAACAGATATTGCAATGCAAAGTGCTGAAATAACACTTGTAAAAGGTGACCTTAATGGAATTGTTAACGCAAAAAATCTCAGTAGTGATGTGATGAAGAATATCAAGCAAAATTTATTCTTTGCATTCATTTATAATGTACTCGGGGTTCCAATTGCTGCCGGGATACTATTTCCTTTTTTTGGAATTTTGCTGAGTCCAATGATCGCTGCGGCAGCAATGAGTTTCAGTTCAGTATCGGTTATTACCAATGCATTACGCTTAAGGAGAAAATAATGGAAGAGAAAATAATCATATTAAAGAACCGATTAAAGAAATACAGGAGTGCTGTGATAGCATTTTCGGGAGGTGTTGACAGTACGTTCCTTGCCAGGGTTGCGAAAGATGTTTATAGAGATAATCTCTTGTTAATCACTGCAACATCAAGCACTTATCCCTTTTATGAACTTGATGAGGCAAAATCACTGGCTCAGCTTCTGGCGATAAAACATAAAATAATTGTATCTGAGGAGATTGATATACCGGGGTATGCAGATAATCCTCCGGACAGATGCTATTACTGTAAGAGTGAGCTTTTTGGCAAGATAAAACATATTGCTGATGAAGAGGGTTACGAAGCTGTCTTTGATGGCAGTAATGCTGATGACCTCAAAGATTTCCGTCCCGGGATGAAAGCCAAAAAAGAGAAAGGCGTAATCTCTCCGCTTGCAGATTCAGGCTTTACCAAAACGGATATTAGACATTTCTCAGCAGAATATAACTTACCAACTGCTACGAAACAGTCTTATGCATGTCTTGCTTCAAGGTTTCCCTACGGTGAAAAGATTACAGTTAAAAAGCTCGACAGATTAGCAGTAGCTGAATTAGAAGTCAGAAACCTTGGTTTCACTCAGTTCAGGATCAGGAGCCATGAAAACCTTGCCCGCCTCGAATTTATTCCCTCTGAAATGGATAAAGCATGGGCATCAAGGGATAAGCTAACTGAGATATGTCAGAGAACAGGTTTTAACTACATTACCATTGATCTAAAGGGATATAGGACAGGATCAATGAATGAATCATTATCTGATTCGGATAAGCTTGGATATGTGCAACCTGATATGAATAAGTCTGATAAATGACAATATCTTAATGAGTCATTACTTTTTTTAACCAAGGAGAGCACGGATTAACACAGATAAATAGATCGATAAATCTCCAAGTCAATCCGTAATCCAGGCAGCTATCAGGACTGTGTAATTCGTGGTTAATTTTTCTGCTCTTCACCCCTTCTCCCCTTCTCTCTTTCTTTCCGACCCTATTCCTCAAACAAATGCAACTGTCTGTCTTTATTATCTTCCGTATCGAGGTTAGATACAGTCACACCCAGTAGTCTTACTCGTGTTCCTTCGAGCTGTAGTGACTTGCGTATTTCAGATACCACACTGTGAAGTTTATTAAAATTACTGATATAGTTCTGAAGAGTTTTGCTTCTGGTTATCTGCCTGAAATCTGAAAATTTTATTTTAAGTGTTACAGTTCTTCCCGTTGTT
>Ga0307376_10005330_pt1 | contig 11598 bp, 5 predicted proteins | sample TR2MG_FD_202536 | JGI IMG/M metagenome (GOLD analysis project Ga0307376, IMG submission 202536) | Soil microbial communities from Risofladan, Vaasa, Finland - TR-2 | ecosystem: Environmental > Terrestrial > Soil > Coastal area > Acid sulfate soil | place: Finland: Risofladan, Vaasa | collected... | reverse complement strand
CAAACTATGGGTAAATGGCACGAATGTATGGGATTACATGGAACCCCGAGGACTAATTGCTGATGATGATTTAATTCCTGTTGCACTAAAAAAGGGAAATAATACCCTGCTCTTAAAAATCGAAGAACGAGGTAACAACTGGGAATTTTGTGTCAGGGTTATGCCATATTCCACAGCTATGCTTACAGAAAATGGAGAGTTGCTTTTCAGAATAACTACAGGTGGACAGGGTGAAGTAAGTATTGCTTCAAAACTTGTTGCTCCTGTATTGCAGCAATTGGTTCAGCATCTGGATATTGAAATAGTAAATCACCAGAATAATCAGGTTTTGAAAGAACAAAGGTCTGCAGAATTCTGCGGAAAATTAAACATAGAATCAGAGGTGTATCAACCTTATAATGCTTTAATGGATATCCGCTTAAAAAACGGGGATAATATCCGACAGGATTTTTCTTTTTTTGCTGGCAAGCGAGAGGAATATACGCTGTTTTCAGGCAGAAAATCGAATTATAGAATAGCTTTGAGTACCGATGCATCCGAATCAGAGGAATGGGCGGCAGGAGAACTGCAGCATTGGATTAAAGAGATAAGTGGGGTGGAATTGCCAATACAAAGTCCCGATCAGTCGGGTAAAGGTCCTCAGATCATCATCGGTTATAATAATCTTATAAAAGAAAAAACATCGGAAAATGCACCTGCCGATCTTGATGAATCTTTCCGCTATTGCAACTCGGGACCTGATATTTTGATTTATGGAGGTAAGGTGCGCGGCACCATGTATGGAGTGATGGCCTTCCTTGAAAATGAACTGGGCTGCAGGTGGTACACTCCGGAAGTAAGCAGTATACCTGAGAAGAATGAATTTAATTTCAGTTGGTTCGACCACACTGAAAAACCCGGCATAAGAGTGCGTAATGATTTCTATTTTGAAGCATTCGATCCATTATGGGCTGCCAGAAACAGGATGAATGGCAGCATGGCTTTCAGAAAACAGTACGGGGGAGTGGAAAGTTACTGGGGAGTACACACATTCTACCCATTAATGCCACCATCTGAGTTTTATAAGAAACACCCTGAATACTATAGTCTGATAGACGGAAAACGTATCCACGAACGGGCTCAGTTGTGCCTCACCAATCCCGATGTATTGGAAATAATCACTGAAAGAATCAAAAATCGTATACGTGAAAGTCCTGAATACCTGATTTATGATGTATCTCAGAATGACTGGGGTAATGCATGCCAATGTGAAAAATGTCAGGCAATAGTGCGTAAAGAAGGTAGCGAATCAGGTCTTATCATCTGGTTTGTGAACCAGGTGGCTGAATCGGTTGAAAAAGAATTTCCGGATAAGTTCATCGGAACACTGGCATACCAGTATACCCGCACCCCTCCCAAAGAAATACGTCCCCGCAATAATGTTGTGGTGCGGTTATGCAGCATTGAATGCTGCTTTGCACATGATTTTAAATCATGCCCGGAAAACCAGGCTTTTCTTTCAGATCTTAAAAACTGGTCAATACTGGCACCTCATCTTTATATCTGGGATTATGTTGTCAATTTCAGCCATTATATTATGCCATATCCAAATTTTAAGGTCCTTCAGCCAAATATTCAAACATTCAGAGAAAATAATTCAATAGGTATTATGGAACAGGCCTCCTACCAGGGACGTGGTGGTGAATTTTCGGAACTGAGGTCGTACCTGATATCAAGGTTGTTATGGAACCCTGATTGTGATGTTGAAAAGATCATTAATGATTTTATATATGGTTATTACGGAAGAGCAGGTAAGTTTGTCAGGCAGTATTTCGATTTATTGCATAATCTGATCACCCCTGAGACACATATTCATCTCGGTCTGCCGCCTGACGACCCAATTTTTTCGAATGATTTTGTCGCTGAGTCGATTAATATATTTGAAGAGGCCAGGAAAGTTGCTGATAGTGACGAGATATTACGACGTGTTGAAATGGCCTCACTTCCTGTTTTATATCTTAAATGCAAAAGGACGCCGGTACTTGCAAAATATGATGGCACTTATGAAAGATTCTGTAAAATCGCTGAACGGGAAGGGGTGACTTTTTATGCTGAAGCAGGTGAGCCTCACCGTATCTCTTTTCATAAGAGCATAGAGAGTGCAAAATGAAGTAATCAGATTTAGAAGGTAATAAACGTCAGAATAAGGGCAAAGCTAATATTTATATCTTTTATTGTATTACGACGATATAAAAAGGTTTTATTTAAATATAGTATACTTTCCCAAACTGTAATTATCGGTTCTGATAACCAGTTTGTTCAGTTTCTCTTCAAAGTTGTAATCCACACCTTCCATAAGGATTGTATCGTCCAGTTCGACCCTTTTCGGCTTTGAATCCAGGTTAATTCGCAGAATATGCGATTTATGCACATCATCCAGAGAAATATTAATTCTTTCAAGAAAATCTTCAACCGCAACATTTGTACTTCCACTCTTATCAGTGTGATGGACAGTAAAATCATTCTTGCCATCTGGATAGATAAGAAGTGTTAAATATCCTTCTGATGTTCTATCGCCAATTCCAGAATATTCACGTTTAATATCCATTGGAACGATAGCTCCTTCGCGGATATACACCGGATATTCATCTAGAGGAAACTCACGTTCAAATGTCACCGACCCTTCGATAAGCTCCTTATCATTAAAGAAATACCTCCATTTGCCTTTTGGTAAGGTAATTTTGTTCATTAATTGATCCCTGTATATTGGAGCAACTAAAAAATTATCGCCAAAAAGATAATGATAATTGCCCTTTACCGGCCTTTGAAGAAGCGTTCCTCCATCGTGGGCCTCAACTACATAAGTGTACATATAGGGTATCAATTCTGTATGTAACCATGAAAATTTACGAATTATCTCAAGTTCTTCCTGTGAACGCTTCCACAGAGCTCTTTCTCCATGTCCACCATTGAGAAATAATCCACAAAATGAAGAAAACTGTGCCCACCTGATATAAAGCCGCGGAGGTATTTCACTACCTGAGAAGCCCGCTACATCGGAGCCAATAACACTGTATCCTGCTTTGGCGGCTGCCATTATGTTTTCGATTGCCAGTTCAATTCCATCAATACCCTCCAAAGCAATATCACTATTTTGCTTATCTTCCTGAGATATTATGCCGGTTGACTCCCATGTGTGTTTCTGATCGCCAACCCAGGTAACAGGAGCAGCGTCAACAGGTGCAAATCCTTCCGGATGATACCAACGGTCGATCGAACGCACCAGTGTAATAAATTCAGGATTTTGCGTTAATCCATGAAAATATTCATCCCTGTAATAATGATCCATATAGGTACGAGCAGTCATCAATCCAGCATGGGTTGTTTTATAAGGAAGAGGCAGGGGTCCGACAGGTGTATGAAAAAGTGTTGCAGTGCCATCCAGCTTCCATCCGTCGATACCATAATCGAAAACCCGTTGTTGTAATCCATGCCACCATATTACTGCTTCAGGATTTGTGTAATCAATAAAGCCCCCCTCTCCTTTCCACCATCTTATCTGGTCGCCATTACCGGCAAGATATCCCATTTCCCTGGCCAATTTGAACCAGGATTCAGAATCTCTTATCCGCGTATCTTTACTCTTGCTATCAACCATTGAGGTCATCCAGAGCACCACCCTGTATCCTTTATTTTGAAGATCACTGAACCACAGTTCCGGTTGTGGATAAAGGATTGTATCAACTTCAAAATCGTTATAACGCAAGCTCCATGGGCTATCCAACAGAATTGTACGTACCGGGATATCATGCCTGGCATAACCATCCAGCAGTGTATCTACGCGATCAGCAGTATTGGTATCATCTTCCCATAACCAGCATTCTAAAGCCCACGCCGGGGTAAGTGGCGGACTTCCATGCCGTTGTGCATTAAACGGAACTCCCCTGAAAGGGTATGAAAAACCAAAATAATATATCAACAATAAGATTGAAACGATAATAAACGTATATTTCAGGATTCCCCTGATTTTTCCATTTACCGGCATGTAATACTCAATTTTATACCAAAACTATATTTTTTATTTAACTTCGTCCTCAGCTATTTGAAATAATAAGTCCGGAATTCAGATTTGATTCAATATATCGGTTTCAAATCTCCCAAATAAAAAGTAATTTTGCAATGCAAAGGAAAATTATGTCAATAATTTATTTTTTTACTATTCATGTAAGAAATATAAACAAATTTATATTTCCGATTAAATCTGATTAATATGAAACCCACATGTATTACATACACAAGCACTTATAAAAATAATTCTCTCGCATGTGGGTTCCATCATACCGTTAAAATAAAAATTATATTATGATGAAAACATTTATCATCTCACTTTCACTGATAGGCCTAATTACCTGTAGCTCTTGCTATTCACAGACACTTGCAGAAAAACTAGGTTATAAACCAACTGATAAATTGCTAATTGTCAATTGCGATGATGTTGGTATGTGCCATTCTGCCAACCTTGCAGTCATTGAAGGTATGGAACACGGACTGATTACATCGGGAAGTATAATGACTCCTTGTCCATGGTTTAATGAGATTGCTGATTACGCACGAAATAATCCGGAAAAAGATTTTGGGGTTCACCTTACACATACCGCCGAATGGAAGTTTTATCGTTGGGGACCGGTAGCTCCAAAAGAACTGGTTAAGGGACTTTGCGATCCTGAAGGGTTTCTCTGGCGAAGTGTAGAAGAGGTTTATGCTCATGCAACACCCGAAGAAGCATTGATAGAAGGACGTGCCCAGGTAAAGAGAGCCATCAATGCGGGAATCCCTGTTACTCACATCGACTCTCATATGGGTACAATGCAGTACCAGCCTGAATATCTTGAAGGATATGTTCAACTGGCACTTGAATTCAATCTTCCACTCCGAATGGCTGCCCAGTCAACAATGGAAAGTTTTGGTTTCCCGAATTTACGCAAGCAGTACAAAGAAAAGGGAATTGTATTTACTGATCACTTTGTTTACGATGAATTGGAAAATTATAAGGATGTAAAGGGATTCTGGACAAACATTATCAAAAACCTAAAGCCGGGAGTTACCGAATTATTCATCCACGCATCCAAAGTAACTGATGAATTGAAAGCAATTACCAATAGTTGGGAAACACGAGGCATGGAAGCAGATTTATTTACAAGTGATACTGATATCAAAAAGCTTATTAAGGATGAAAATATTATTCTTATTGGCTATCGTCCGTTAATGGAGCTGCAGAGAAAAAATAAATAAATATATTATGAAACTCCCATGTATTACAAGCACAACCGGGCTTGCGACCTCAGCGAAACTATACACCTGTGAATATAATTTTAGGGCATGTGGGTTCACCTTCTTGAGCGGGGCAAGCTATCTGACCATTATAAATTAATTATATTCGTATGAAACGATTCGGAATCATTTTTGGAATTTTCCTGTTGTCTGTTTTTATTATTATTTGCCTTAGCACTTCTTTTGTTAAGAGAACCTCCTACTTTGACGAAGACTATTATCATAAAACAGCGATAATAATCGATAGCATCAGATCGGCAACAGAAATAGTGACTGACTCAATGCAGGTTGGTTTATCAAAGGTAAGTATCACACCGAGCCTGAACAATAATGTTGAAAACGTCTCGGAAGGTAAATTTATCGAGGTCCCGCTTGCAGGGTATGGGGCTCGTAAGGGCAAATATGCAACCGGTATTCATGATAGTATATTCGTAAAGGCTGTTGCATTGAAAGTCGATAAGCAAATACGGGTATTCGTGAGCGCTGATCTTTTAATTATGCCTCCAAATATTATTGATTCAGTAACCCTGCTTCTATCCAGGGAAGGCATCGGAAGGGAGCAACTGTTATTCTCAGCAACACACAGCCATTCAAGTCTGGGTGGATGGGGACCCGGATATGTTGGGAAACAGTTTGCCGGGAATGAGAACGAGAACATAACAAGATGGCTTGTACAACAGATTTCAAAAGCTGTTACTTCAGCTATTGTTGATTTGAAACCTGCCCGGATAGGATCCGGATCTTTTAATGCTGAGGACTATACACGAAATCGTGTTATAGGCGAATCTGGGACAAAAAATAATGATTTTAGTTTTATTGTACTGGAACAAATTGGATATAAGAAAGCTATAATAGGTTCATTTTCTGCACATTCTACAACCCTTGGTGCCGACAATATGGAAATAAGCGGGGATTATCCTGGTTTTTGGGAACGAAAAATGGAAGATACTTCTGCTGATCTGGCTCTCTTTTTTGCAGGCTCCATCGGAAGTCAAAGTCCTGTCGGAAAAGGAGATGGATTCGATAAACCAAAATTTATTGGTGAAGCATTGGCTGACAGCACAAACAGGCTCCTGCCAGATATGGCTTTAAATGATATGATAGCCTTTTCATCTGTTTCTTTAAAGGTTAAATTACCGGAATACCATATTCGCATATCAAGAACAGTTAACCTATCATCATATTTAAGTAAAAAACTGATGCCACCACCTGAAAACGTGTATATACAGGCTATCAGATTGGATAATATGGTATGGATAACAACACCTTGTGATTTCAGTGGAGAATATGCACTCCAGATAAAGAATGCGCTTGCTTCAAAAGGGTTTAATGCGAATGTAACAAGTTTCAATGGGAGTTACATTGGGTATATTGTCCCTGCCCGGTATTTTTACCTAAATGAATATGAATCTAAACTGATGGGCTGGTTCGGTCCAAACATGGGTGAATATACAATGGATTTAATCCGTCAGATCTCAGAAGTAGTTTCTAACACCAATAATTTATAAGGATGGCTTGAAATGGTTATAAAAATATTCAAATATATTCTTCTTTCTGTTTTGGGTTTTATCCTTCTTGTACTTTTAATTCTTTTCACTCCGCCAGTCTGGCGCCATTGGGTCACATATCCAAAATTAGAGAAGCAGGTGGATGCATTTCAAACACTTCGGAAAGAACCTGTAATAGTGACATATTTTAATACGTACCGTGGAATTCTTCATGCACATAGTTACTGGTCGCACGATAGTGAAGGAACTTTATATGATATTATCCCGGCAGCGAAGCACGCAGGTATTGAGTTTATATTCCTGACAGATCATCCCCATGGCAACATAGATACAATACCAAGAGGCTACCAGGGTAACTTCGAAGGAGTACTAATTGAAGCGGGCAGCGAAAAACAAGGTTTTGACACATGGCCTCTAGATTCTACAATCATTGACTGGAGTGTTGATAAAGATTCTGTTGCAAAAGATATCGTTTCAAGAGGTGGAATAATCTTTTATGCACATACCGAAGAGCCCCATAATTGGGGCAATCCATATTACCAGGGTATGGAAATATATAATTTTCATGCAGATACAAAAGATGAATCTTTAGCTCCACATATTATTAATTTCATTGTTAATGGTAGAAAATATCGTCATTGGGCTCTACGCGAAATGTTTGATGAACAGACCTCCATTTTGTCTCTGTGGGATTCTTTAAATACTAAAAGGAAGATTGTCGGTTTTTCTGCTGTGGATACCCATGAAAATCAGAACATCCGGGCAAGGTATTTAAAGGATGGCCGGGTTGAATGGGTTGGACCCAATGCCAATGTCATTGATACAATGGAAGTGAAATTCTGGAACAGATGGCTTTTTCATGAACCAGATGAAAACGGTTGGATCTTTAAATGGATGATAGATACATATATGTCAGGATTCAATTATATTACCAACTATGTACTTGCCGATACATTATCAGTACAATCACTGGCCTATCACATTAAGAAAGGGCATCTTTATACAGCATTTAAAAGCCTGGGTGATGCCAAGGGCTTTATGTATTATGCTATTAATCAAGGCGATAGCATAGACTGCATTCTTGGAGATTCTATTAAACTGGATCAAATAAAAACGCTTAATGCAGTATCTCCTTTACCGGGTCAGTTCAGGCTTATACATAATGGCACAACTGTGAATATATCCTCAGGGAATGATTATCAATATACCTGGGAAGAAATGATTGAAAAAGGAGCTTACAGAATTGAAATGCATGTAAAACTTAAAGGACATTATGTCCCCTGGATCTATTCAAATCCAATTTATATCTATTAGATCATAAATAGTATTTAAAGTGAGCTAAAGTTAAGAGTGCCAAAAGTTACTTATAAAGTATGAATTGTTAAAAATCCAGATACTATGAAAATAAAAATGTCAGTGCTAATATCATTTGTATTAATCTTCTGGGGAACAGTTGATGCACAAACATTTAAAGCCGGTGCTGCCCAGAGGCTTATTACTCCAGAAAATCTTATACCTATCTCTGGCGGAATGGGAACACCTGTCATACCAACGGGTAAAAAAGGAGATCTTTTTGTCCGTGCCTTTGTACTGGAGAAAGGTAATACAAGAATAGCGATTGTTAGTGTAGATAATCTGGGATGGCCTGCTTATTTAGGCGACCGGTCCCGTAAACTAATTAAGGGTATTCCTCCACAAAATGTTCTTATTGGTGTCACACATACTCATAGTGCTCCGGATGCATATGGTTTCCCTGATGAAAAAGGAAAAACCGGACCAGATCTTGAATATCTTGACTGGTGTGTTACCCAAATTGCAGATGCAGTTAACGAAGCAATTACAAACTTAGAACCTGCATCCTTAAAAACGGCTGTTGGAGAAACAAAAGGGAAGATTGCCTATAATTATTATGCAGATAGATTATATGATCCCCGTTGTGGTGTTATACAGGCAATCGCCATTTCCGGCAAAAATATTGGAAAACCGATTGTCACCCTGGTAAATTATGCCATTCATCCTGAAATTCTTGGTACCGACCGTAAATTAATCAGTCCTGATTTATGCGGTCCCCTCTATGACAGAATTGAATCAAATGGAGGTGGAATGGCAATTTTCATGAATAGTGCTCAGGGTGGAATGGTTACTGCTGACACGAGACTGGAAAATGGCAAAGAAGCAAACGATTGGGATGAATGTATGCGGATTGGTTACCTGCTGGCTGATGAAGCTCTCAGAATTATTGAGCCGGCTCCTGTACAGGAAAATCCAGCTATTTATTGTGTATCAAAGATTATCAGGTTTCCAATAGATTCAGAAGAAATGCGCTATGTATTCCAGCATTCTCCTGTCGCTGCCAAAACAGCAAATAATGATGATTACTCAAGTGTTACAACTTGCATCAATCTTCTGAATATTGGTAAAGCCCAGGTTATTACAATTCCGGGTGAAGCACTACCCAATATAGGTTTTTATATCAAAAGAAATATGAAGGGAGATCAACCTTTTCTATTTGGTTTGACAAATGATGCGTTTGGTTATATTCTGACAAAGGAAGATTTTAACAGTTTTGAGCGTTATGATTACATCAGCCGAACATCGCTGGGCGAAATGACCGGTAATATTTATGAAGAAGAGGCTATCAAATTAATCAATGAAAGTCCTGCTCCGGGTAAATAATTATAAATTAACATCAACTGTTTAATGCGTTATATTTCAACAAAGACTAATGCGATCTTTAATTTTGGCAACAGAATATTCGTAGGCGGTTGCCTCACCTTATTATTATCGTGGCAGGCGACTGCACAAAACCGTGAATTAAACAAAATTGAGCCTTCAATCGCAGCACCTTCGCTTTTGCTCGATAACCAAACACCGGTTGCCAGCTGGATTTGGGATTCAGGATCGGATAATCCTCGAAATTACTATTTGCTATTGCGTAAAACATTCGATTTAGTTCAAATTCCTACAGATGCTAAGGCCTATATTTCAGCTTATTCATATGCTGACGTGTACATTAATGGAAAACTGGTAGATCGGTGTCCCATGAATTGCGACCCGGAATTTCAGGTCTACGAAAAGTTTGATCTGACAGGATATTTAAAGAAAGGTAAAAATACGATTTCAGCCCTGGCTTATAATTTCGGCAGTGGAATGCATCATCGCATTAACGCCAGGGGTGGTTTTTTCTTTCAGGCATCCGTTACATTAGAAAATGATAGCGTTCTCAATATAAACACTGATAATTCTTGGGTTGTATCCAAAGCCGAAGCGTGGGACAACCATACTGAAACCAGAACGCCCACCTCCAATCTGATTGGCTTCGTTGAAAAATTTGATGCACGGCTCATGCCTGAAAACTGGAAAGGAAACAGTTTCGATGACTCACACTGGAGATCAGCCCGGGAGATTGGAGTTCCCCCTGTTGCACCCTGGAATAATATCGTTGTAATAAGCCGGCGTCCGCTCTTCCGCGAACAAGTATATCCTGTAAATCATTGGTTTATTGGAGATAAGGTTGTTTACGATTTCGGGAAAGAGGTTGCTGGTACACCAATTCTCGAATTATTTTCAATTAAGGATGGAGTTGCTCTCGAAATGGGAACATCCGAACGATTATTACCCGACAGTTCAGCCCTCTACACAAAAAGGGTCAACTTCACAGACTTTTATATCAGTAAAAAAGGTATCCAATCGTGGAGCCCGCTTACCTGGAGAGGATTTCGCTATCTGAGCCTTTCAATGGAAGACAGTGTGATTATTAAGAGTATCTCAGCAATAAGCCGCCATTTTGATTTTACACGCGAAGGCATTTTTGAATGTTCCGACCCTCTTCTTAACAGGATATGGGAGGTTGGAAACCAAACCATGTTATTGTGTGGTCAGGACACTTATGTTGACACACCCTGGCGGGAACAAACTCAATATATAGCTGGTGACACCCGGTATTTGCAAAAATATGCTTTTTACACATTTGGAATGAGTTCCGAATTGCTGATTCGTTACAATATTTTATCAGGAGCCTGGTCTCAGCGCTGGAAAGATGATGGATCAATTCGCTCCCGTTATCCGACCGACTGGTTGCTGGGAGAAGGTACTTCAGCCTATATTGCTGATTATGAGCTTGAATGGATTATTATGCTGGGCGAATACTACCAGTATTTCGGAAGGGAAGATCTTATCAGGCAGGTCTATCCGAACATGAAAAAGCTGGTGAGCCATTTCGATAGATATTTAAGCAAAAAACACGGACTTTTAGCCGATGTTCCCGGCTGGATTGTTCTGGATCACCCTGATACCTATCCTATGGATCAACTCGAAGAGATTACAGCATTGAATTGTTTATATTATGAAGCGCTCAGGCAAGCTTCGTTTATTGCTAGAAACCTTGCATCAGATCCTTTACAGGCAGCCCTGTGGTCAAAAAAAGCTGAATTAATAAAAGGGAATATCAGGAAATGGTTGTGGTCCCCTGATAAGAGTCTCTTTACTGATAGCTATGGTAGCGAAAAGTGCAGTCAGCAAACACAGGTTTATGCATTGCTATACGGATTGGTCGATGATAAAAACGAGGAATATGTCGTTAAGGCAATTGCCGATGGCAATAAAAGTAGCGAAGAGTCCTTTTCATACTATGTTATTAGTTCAATGTTCGATAAAAAGCCACAGTGGGCTCTTGACTTTATCCGGAAAAATTGGGGAGGACAAATGAAATCACCCTATTTTAACGGAGCATGGCATGAAGCATGGGATATTGAACACTGGACAACCGATCTTGGCACTA
>Ga0307376_10005329_pt1 | contig 11599 bp, 22 predicted proteins | sample TR2MG_FD_202536 | JGI IMG/M metagenome (GOLD analysis project Ga0307376, IMG submission 202536) | Soil microbial communities from Risofladan, Vaasa, Finland - TR-2 | ecosystem: Environmental > Terrestrial > Soil > Coastal area > Acid sulfate soil | place: Finland: Risofladan, Vaasa | collected... | reverse complement strand
AGAGGGATGGGCAAAGCCCGCCCCGCTTTATCGTTGTTGGTGCCCCGAGCATGGATATTTTGAAGATGTACCCCGAGGATGGGATAAGGGTTTCAGGTGCCCTAAATGTTAAGCAAATATGTCGTTTTAATATGCGCTAGAAATGAAGAAAAATATATCGGGTCTTGTTTGGCTTCAGTATGTTTTCAGTCGTTACCCCCTAAGCTTGTCGTCGTTGTTGACGATGGATCAAGCGATCAAACGTATAAGCGCGCAAGGGAATAAATGAAAATGATTTCAGTATCGGCTTTTATTATCGCACGAAATGAGGAAGACCATATAGGCGAAACAATAGATGCCTTGAAGCGACAAACAAAGGCGGTATATCCGATTATCGTCGTTGATGATGGATCAATCGATGCAACCCCGGAAATTTCTATTTTGAAAGGGTGTTACGTTGTACGCTTGCCCTATCATAAAGAAAGCTATGTGGGCCGCCCTGAATTAGCTTACGTGTGTAATGCGGGTTTGAATCAGATTAAGGATCACGGAGTACCCGATTTTGTAATTCAGATGGGGGCGGATCATGTTTTATCTGATAATTACGTTGAATCCGTTGTAAGCAAAATGGGGGATAATGTCAAGGTTGCAAGCGGCGGGACACAGATCGGCGGGTTGAATGTTGATACGCCTTGGGGGTCGGGTCGGCTTGTAGACGCGCGACTATGGGATGAAATAAACGGCATGATGTACCCCGTAAAATGGGGTTATGAGTCTTGGATCGTTTACAAGGTCCAACAACTAGGTTATGAAGTAAAAAGATATGACGATATTAAATCGACTACAAGGCCATTAAGGATGTACCCCGAAAAGGCGTTTAATTGGGGGCGATGCACTTACGCGCTGGGCGGGGCTTTGCCTTTTGCTTTGATTAAAGCCGGGGGCATGGGCTTGAATGGATTAAGTTTTATGAAGGGATATTTTTCAAGAAAGAACGTTGATAAACATAAAGATATTTCAGAGTTTGTTAAGCGACTACAATATGCACGCGCGATAAAACGGATTAGAAATACTGAATTGAACGCCTTTAAGAGTTAAATACTTTTGTTGTATTAGACCCCTAGGAGGTAAGACAGGATGGAAGTTAACAAAACTGATGGCCAAATATTCGGGAAGGATGAAAAGATCCGAACCTCAACCAAGGGAAGGCCCAAGGTCAACGAGGATCTAGCCCGCCGACTTTTTCAGGCGAATAAGTACACAACGGGGCAAATAGCGACACAGCTTCAATGTCACCCCGAAACGGTTAGACGATTAAGGCGAAGACTTGAAAAAGAAGGGGTCCTTGAAGTCGTTACTGATATCCGCACCAAGAACTTTGTAGAAGCCGACTTTGACCAAGAATGTATGAACGCGAAGGGCACAAGCTTTTTAGAATGGCTTGCAACCAAGCGCAAGAAACCCCGCAAGGTATTCAACTTTTGCCGCCGCGTATGGGTCAAAACTTGGGATAAACCTTCGCTGGTCCGCGTGAGAGATACCGAGGATAGATTAGGGGATGAACTTTGTTTAAAATTCCTTGCAGATTGGACCGACGCGGTAAACAACGAAAGGAACCGGGACCGTAAGAAAGGGATTAGGCCCCTTTTCGCTTTTCTAGGCCGTGGCGATCTCAATGATGATTATATGACGATGAGGCAAAGCCGGGACCCTAGACCTGTAAGAAAAATACCGGAAATCAATAGCCCTGAATTTCCTTTATTATTCGTTAAATGTCTTGAAGAAATGGAAAAAATAAATCCCGAGTTTGGGGCCGGGATCAGATTCAAACTTTGTACCCAGATGAGGACCGGGAACCGAAAAGCTGAAAGGGCCTTTTTCGGTATCAAAGTGGGCACGAAAGGAAAATCTTACGCCTTCATCGAAAACCCCGACGTATGGCAAATCCACGTTTTAGAGAAGCAAGGAAATCAGTGGGATATGTCATGGTTGCCCCGCACGGTCCGCGAAGAAATCTATATGCTTTCAAGGCTTCGCAAAGACGGTGAACCTCTTTGGGATTTCTCAGTTACAAAATTCCGTGACGCTTGGAGTGAAATCACCGAAAGAATCATAGGCCGAAAACTTGACCTTCACGACTTACGCAAGATAAGCTTAACATGGTTCTACGTGTGCGGCCTACCCCTTGAAGTTGCAAGCCGCCTTAACGTCGGATGGAAGGATCTAAGCACGGCTGATCGGCATTACATAGATATTGGCGCGATGCTGAAGTTTTCGGTTAGGGAAGAATATGTTAAGAATATCCCGGCGTGGTTCAAAGACGGCCTTGACGACTACATAAGAAGGGACCCCGACAAACTGATCGCCCTTCTAAACGTGAGGTAAACAAAGTGACACCTATCAATTTAGAGGGTTGGGCGTGGCTTTGCCTCTTTTCCTTTTTTTTAACGTCTATCAATTGGTGGTATCGTCGGAAAACTAGGGGGTATTAAAATGAAAGAAGGATATTGGAAATGGCTTAAATTGAACTTGGTCAAGGCTTGGAAATTGATTAAGCTTACACCCTTTGTTATTTGGGACCTTGTAAACCATGTTGGGGGTGAATTGAAAAAAGCTAGTGGGAGAATGATCAAGGATGCACTTGCGGATATCTTTAGGTGGGAAAATATATGTGCGGGATCAGGATCGGTTTTTGTGATGGGCTTAATTTTCTTTTGGGTTCCAATTTGGGGTTTAATCCCGAACATAATGATCCCTTGGGGCATTGCCGAAGTGATCCTTTTCTTGATTTCAACTTACGCATATTGGAGAGGCAAGCCCGATGAGTGAGATCCGGAAGTGCGCCCATTGCCCGGAAGGTGAATTATATCCTTACCCCGAGATTTCCTTAAACTATTGGCGGCCTACGCGTGGGCGGGGGCTTCAACACGGAAAAATCGAAACCCTACTTTGTAACGTGTGCGGGATGATCGCTTTTCGGAAGGTTGACAATGACGGAAAAGCTGAAGGGTGAAGCCGCCCAGAAAGCTTACCGTTTTTGGAAACTTTGCATCCATTCAGGGCTTAATGTTTTAATTATCGCCGTTGAAGATCGGCCCGTCGCGATGGGGTTTTGTCATAAGAAGTTTAGAAATGTTGATTTTGAAATTGAGTGCGCTGATTGCAAGAATTATAAAATGACTAGGACCCCGCCCAAGCATGAAAGAACGGCCGTGCGTAAGATCCGGATTGGCACAGCTAGGCGAAGGTCAATCGCTAAATCAAGGGATCTTTTTGAGATAAAACAAAACCGAAAACGAGGCACTAAAAAACATTAATAGGCCACGGACCTTAGAATTGTAGGCGATTAGATGAAAAGAAGGGAAGACTTTACGAAGATTGCGGAGATCCTGATCAGGGCCAAAAGAGGGATCAAGCCGACGCACTTGTTAAGCGACACGCGGTTAAGGCATGGCCCCGGATATGAGATATTCGAGAAGTTGCTAAACCTTCATCTTTTGAGGATTGTCCCGGTTATTGGTGACAGTAACGCGCGTTGGCCCGCGTCTTTATTTGAAACTACCGATAAGGGCGGGAGGTTTATTGATCGAGTGCTTGAATGTTACAGGATGATTGACGATAATCATTTTGAAGAAATAATAAAAAAGGTTAGGGCTGTTTAAGGATCGTCTTTCGTGGTTATTCTTTCAAAGCAGATAGTTTTATAGTCGTCCCAAGTGAAGTAAGAGCTTTTGCAAGCGACCCCCTTTATTTTTAGCATGGTTGGTGTTGACCCGTCGCGGTAAGGGGGCACTTCTAGGGTTTGCATGGTTTCGTCTTTGCGGTCCTTGATCCAGATTTTGTATTTCATTTATTGAAACCCCTGACAATCTAGGATCGTTTGTCGGTATGCTTCGCCCTTTTCAGTGGTGAAATATAGCTTGCCGTCTTGCTCAATCATGCCCCGAGAGATAAGACCGTCAATATATTTTTTGACGATCTTAAAATTCAGGTTGGCACGGTAAACGATCCATGTCTTAACAGTTCCTTGTTGGGCTACGTCTAAGATGTCGGCTTCAATGTCTAGGTTATTTCGCCTCATGGTGCTTGGGGTATGTCTTTGATTCTTAAAGCGTGTTGCGGAGTGGTAAAAAGTATCTATGTTCCTTAACGTGGTTTCGGGAAGTCTTATTAATTCAGGTTGAATTAACAGGGATGGAGATAAGAAAATGAGTAAAAATGGGTTGTCAGGTTGGAAATTAGACGAGGGACAGAAAGGGCACCGGATACTTTTCAAGGACTATCAAAAGGCAATCGTTGACGTACTGATCGAGGACCCTAAACTTTCTTGGGGGTCCGGCGATATGTGGGAAGCGATAAAGAGAAGGCACATAATGATTTCGCGGGCAAGCGTGATCTTCTACTTGAATTTCTTGGTTGCCGACGGTCTTGCAGAATGGGACGACGCGACGGGCAAAGGCGGGCACCACAAGCTTTACCGAATTTCAAAGACATGGGATGAAGTGCAAAATCATATTGTGATCAAGATCATTAAAGCCCTTGGAGAAGGGCTTGATCATGATATGAGTTGGGCACTTGAAAGGTGAACTTTGTGAGCATAAAAATAAACGTACAAACCCCGCAAAAAAAAGAGATCGCAAATCTTCTTAGAAGCGTTGCCGACATGATCGAAAATTCGTCTAATGATACCGTAACCGTAAAGGGCGAAATAGAGTTTAACAAATCCAAAAGTAAGAAGGACTGTTAAGAATGAAGTGCCCGGATTGCGGACCGACAAACATAGGGCTTGCGTATCACTTGGAAGGCAAGCCCGTTTATTATTGCTATGGATGCGAGGAATACAAGAAGGGATTATAAAAATGACTTTGAGGGCGGGACGCGTAAGATTACGGATCGATGTTGCAATGAAGTATGAAGGGGCTTCAGAAATAATGAAAACTCTGATCGATAAAGCTTCAGATAATGATGTAGTAATTTATACTTTGATGATTGGGGAAGTTTGGAAAGAATGACCGACGCTTATATTCTTGAAGCCTACGAGATCGAGAAGGAAAGACCGATAATGAAACGATCCTATAAAACGGGGGTTGGTCTAGTGCGGGGTGTAAGGCTTGCAACCTTCGAGAAGAAAGCCGACTTTGTAACGATAAGGAGAATCAAGGAATGACCCAGCCCCTTAGTTTGCCAATGATGAAGATGGAAAAGAATTTTATCGCGCATATCGAAAAGAAGTATTCGCGAAAGCCCTATGAAGAATATCCGATCATTGACCCTAAAGATCCGGCGATGTGTTTGATCGGTTTTGTAACCCGAGAGAAAGCCGAATTAGATAATGCGCTTGATCTTCTCTTAAGACATTCAAAGACTTTTCACAAATTAGGCATTATAACGCGGGATGATATTTCAAAGCAAATCATTAATTCAATGTGGGAAGTTGCCGACGTTTCAAACACCTTGGATTATCTGTTTGAAGGATTGATCCAAGCCCTCAAAACATGGGAAGCCGATATAGGCACTAAAGGCCCTGTGTGATCATGGTTGAATGGACCCTTATCACGATCCCCTTTTTTTTAGCGTTTGCCGTTGTGGTCCTAGTTTATTCTATTTGTTATTCTATTAATTGGGTTGAATATTGGGGTTGGCTTCGTGAACGTAAGCGGGCACTCGAAAGATATTTAGAGTCAAACAAGTAAGTTGAATTATGCCGTACGAGAGGGGCAAGGTTTTCGCGATTACACTTGATGAAGCCGACAAACTTGTTTTAGAAAAGCTTGCAAAGCGACACAAGCTTTCGCAGAAAGAGATTGTCGGTTATCTGATCGGCTTGGACGACAAATATAATTTAATGTCGGGTGATTGGAAGGGCCGCCTTGAAGACATTGACGAAGGCCAAGAAATACGAAAGGCCCTTGAAGGATCTTGCCCCGCCCTTATCTATCTAAAAGATACTTTCGTTTGTTTGTGGGGGCAAGAAAATGCACCACCAAAAATCAAAAAGCTTACACCATTTAAGGAACAGCTTGAAGACGCTTGCGAAGGATGCACTATAACGCGGGACATTGCGAATAAAATTAGAAGCCAAGAATTAGAGATACGGACATTACGGGCGGCGGTTGATGTGGGGATCGTGGGGAAGATCCCGCAATGCAAGAACGGCGGGCGGCTGAAGGATGATAATAAAATGTGGTGCCCCACTTCAGGGACCGTTAAGGTAGAACATTGTATGACGTTGCGGGGCGGTCAACCATGTAATTATATGGATATGATTGCAATGTCGATTAAAGGCGAATTGCCGAACACGGATGATATGAAATGAAAGAAGTCCATAAAAAATTATTAAAAGCATGGGCCTTTCGAATATTCTTTTTCTTTGTAGGCTTTTTAATCGCTGAATGGTTTTGGGGGCGACTTTGATAGGTTGTTATGGCGACCCCCGTTTTCCGATCACGTATTGGTGCAAGCAAAACCGATGTAATTCTGTGCCGGGATGCGCGACGGAAAAGGTTAAAGCGATTAAACGAAGTGGGCACCGCTTACCTTGACCTTTTGGGGTCCAACACGATTAAAGGGACTTTTGTTGTGTACGCGCTCGACCGCGAACGCGGTGCAAAATGTATTCGCGGCAATCTCTGAAGGAAATAAGCTTATTTCAAGCCCCTTTAGCGACCGCGAACGCGCTCTACTGACCGCGAACGCGGTGACGTTCTACGCACAACAAAAGCCGGGGTTTTGTTCCCCCCCGGAGGACGCGAGGTCAACACATTTTTTTCACTATCATTAAAGTATTGCTTTAGTGGGGCTACATACAACAAAAGCCGGGGTTTTTATCCCCCCGGGTTATACTTTTTCCACTAAAGTCTAATGGATTGAAGAAAAAACGGTCCGTTGAACGAAAGGGGCAAGAATAAATAACCTTACTTCGTATATTGATCTAGATACTATTAGTGCGCGGCGAATTGAGGAGATGAGGAGAAAACGGCCCCTTTACCCAAAAGTGCATTAGCAAGACGAATAGTGCGTAATTATGAACGGGATGATTTCAACATCTTCATAATCCACGGTACACCAAGGATCGGGAAGTCGGCTTATATCATTAAGGTAATGGATCAAGTCTCTGAGTATCTATGGGGCGAAAACCTGACGAGTTGGCGACAGTATCAACCTTTTTTCGGATGGGACCCCGACGAGATAAGCGAAAGATGGTATGACATTGAGGAACGAATCCCCTTCTATACGTGGGACGATGCGGGTTATTGGCTACACTCATTAAATTGGACCGATCCTTTACTACAAGCAATTCAAAAATACTTTAACGTGATAGGCACCGACATAAACACAGTTATTTTAACGACCCCTAGCCCTACGTGGATTCTTTCAAAGATTGCCGGGATGCCGGGGGTTCTACGTTCTAAGATCGTTAAACGTGACGGGGGCATAAGCGACGCACCAAGCAAAATGTTTTCAAGATTGGCTTTGACTTACGAACCTTGGAGATCGCCGGACCTGAAAAAGCATGGAGTAAACAAGCGTTTCAAAGATAACTATAATTGTCTTATCCCGGATGAAATTTACAAAGAATATTACCCGATAAGGCGGCATTATGCGAAAATGGCAAAGGAGCAGATCAGAGAAACGCTTAGGATTCAAAGGGCGATGAAGTCACGCGATAAGATGAAGCTTGATCAACGAATAAGAAAACTAGAATCGGAAGAAAGGAAATATGCGAAAAGCCTTGACGAACTTATCAAAGCTGAAGGCGGCGAAATAGAAACCGCACAAATCGCTTAGAAGATTGTGGGGGCTTCATTGCCTTTTAGCTCAGCCCCTATTTTTTTGGGTAACGTAATTTTCGGGGCCTCATTAGCCGGGACCACTGCAAGCCCCGACTTCAGCCCCTTCGCATAGACAAGGTATGAACCTATAATGTAGGATAAAGTTTTAAGGCTTTTCATGCGTGGGATATATGATCAAGATGTCGGATGAAGCAAAGATTTTAACAATGTTCTTGATTTGTGCCCTCTTAATATTCTCATATCAATATGTGATCGATGAAACCGAGGCCGCGGCCACGGCTGACCCGACACATACGGGCAAGGCCCTACTTGCGGAGATCATGCCGTGGTTATGGCTGATGTTTATAATCCTAGCCCTTGCGGTTGCGGTAGTCGTAATTTCTGATTCCTTGAAGTAATAGGCCCGTGGACCATTCACCTTTTATTATCATTTCCCAGATAAACCTTGAACAAAAATGTTCATTGTACGAAAGATAGGCGACTGGCTTGGGCGCGTGAGAACGCACGCGAGATCCACGCATCGGGCCGCGATGGATATGGGCAAGCTTTTCGTCGGCTTTATCTTGATCGTCGTCGGCCTTGCGCTTTTCCCGTCCATAGACGCCGCGGTGACTACCGCGCTGGTTAACGCGTCGGATATGGCCGCCGCGGTGTTGAACCTGATCCCCCTGATCTGGGTTCTGGTCGTGTGTGGTATCGGGGTCGCGCTGGTCTACGAGCAGTTTAAGGGCATGAACTAACCCCTGATGCTGATCTTGATCCGGCCTGACTAGAAACGGGATCACATCCCTTTTTTTATAGTTGAACGCTATTCTTTACTTGGTTAAAATGAGAAGAATAAAAGCGATCATCGTATTGATCGCACTTTCATTAAGCCTTTTACCGATTGCGACAATCGAAGGCGAAACCGACGAATGGGTTACGGGCTTATGTGACGAAGACCTTTTTGTCGCCTCTTATCTTTTCGACGGCGTTGACATGGTATATCTTCAGGGCGATGAAGCCCAGATCAGGGGTTGGTATTGGTTTGAAGCCCCGATCCTGATGTATGGGCGATATATCATAGAAGCTTACCTTGAAGTTAGGACCCCTTCAATCGGGGCGACTGACCTAAACGCAAGCATGACGATTTACGGCAAGCCTTCAGGCAAGGGCGGCACACCTAGTTATTACGAAGACCCGCACGCGATAAACGGACCCTATACAACAAACAGTTATACGGTCAATCTTTCGAGCTTTGTAGGTCCCGGCGTTTTACATAATATCACAGTCACAAAAATCCTTAGAGAGATAAACCAAGGATATTACTTTTGGAACGGGCACGATATCGCTTTTGTCACTTTATCGACTGACAATCACGACGAAGAAAGAACCGTTTACAGCGAAGAATCGGGGTACCCCGCAAAGCTATACATTCATTATGGCGAACCCTCTTATCCGCCTGACTTGCCCCCCGGCGGATCAGTTGTCGAAGAATATCGCAATTATACGATCTGGGAATTTCCGCCCCCTGACATAAATTATACGGATATGACGCAAACGGGCGGCGCGGGATATCTTCATGTCTTCAATGAGACTTGCTTTAACTGGACCAACATAAACAAAAGCACACAGAATGTCGCGCTTGGATATTTTGTTAATGAGACTGGACCCGACACGATCAACGGCGCGATAATCGAGTTTAATTTTTCAGTACATGTTGATATACATAATGCCGCCCAACAAAGCCCCGGATCATTTTACCTGATGGGCGAAAACGATGCCATTGGATCGATGAATGATATTTTTGCAAGCAATGAAATAATCTTAATGGAGTTATACACGGTTGACGTAAATTATTATCGGTTTTTACCGCGCAAATATGGCACGGGTGCGGGCTTTGGTGGATACTCAGGAACTCTGCATGTTGATACGTGGTATAGAGGCAAGATCACCCTAGACGGGACTCAATGGCTTTTTGAAATAAGCGATATGTCCGGCGCACCCGTCACTTCTTGCGTTCATACTTTGCCCTTTGTGCATGATATAGCGGCGATTATGCCGTTTTCATGTTGGGAAGGGGTAGCGGGATCGCAGGTTGACGGATGGCAATGTAAATTCGTTGCAACTTCAATATTCCTTTTGACCGATGCAAACGGCACAGTGATCCCGACTTGGAACGGCGACAATTTCACGGACATTGACGACCTTAAAGACTTTGTAGACACAGACATTATAGGATACCCGGACCCCGAGGACCCGGACCCGCCGGGATGGGAAGACAGTCTCATAACGGCGCACAGTTTCAAGCTAATCCTTTTCGCGATAGGCATGATCCTTTTCGTCGGCACCCCGGTTTATGGCTTCGCGGTGAAGCCCGAGGCGGCGACATGGATCGCAATAATGTTCTCTATGTTTTGCGGCGTTGCCCTTTTATGGTCCTTACAGTTAATGTAAGGTGACTGAAATGTTATGGGAAGATTGGTTAACGTCGATTGCCCCGATTCTAAGCTTAACAGTCGCACAAGCCGGGATCATCTTGGGTTTGCTTTTCCCTTTAGTCTTCGCACTTTGCGGCGGCTTGATCTCTCAAAAAAACATTACGATCTCAATGGGCATACCCGCCTTTTTCGGATGCCTGATCTTTACTTATGCGGCTTGGTTGCCCTATTTCACAGGGGGCGCAATTTCGTTAATAATCGCCTTGTTAGTTGCAAAGGAGTTATCGGGTTAAAATGGAAGGATCAACACGATACGCCACCTTTTTTTTAATTTTCACAATCGTTTTCACGTATTACAGTTATGCCCTAGCGTTTAGCGTTGTACCTGAAAACCGATGGGATGTAACCTTAGACCTTGACGAAATATTTGCGTCGGGGATCATGCTTGGAGAAGCCGACGATCTGAATATTAGTTACGGATCGGGTTGGCAATATTTTACGGTCAACAACACGGAGATCCGGGTTGAATGGGATTATATTGTTACGATTGGAGATCATTTCAGACTTCAAGCGCACGTTTCATTTTTAGGGATAGAGCTTTATTGGGTTGAAATGGGGATAAATGATTACGGTTATGAAATTTATAATTCGTCGGTAATTGTTGAATGGAATAATAAAACGAAGGTATCTCAATTCAAGTGCAAAAACGGATATTATCTTTTATTTTCGGACCCCGAGCTAGAACATAATATTACACGGGCAATCTATGACGACGGCACGGTTACTTTGACGATAGCGGAATCTATCAGCTTTGACGATGACGTAAATTTAATGACCTTCGTTTCTTGGTACACGGGCATGATCACGGGCACAAAAAGTTATGGCTTGCCTTCAGTCTTCAATGTAATCTTACAGGTGATCAGCGTTTTATCTTTGCTTTCAGTGATCATACTTGCGAAGGAGATGATCAGCCTTTGAAAGCCAAACGGACCATTCTTTTTTTTTTATTACTAAGCGCGCTTATACCGAACCCCTTAGTTAAAGCCGATCCCGGATGGCTGACAGGTTGGGATTATAGAAAGTCACATTACATTACGGGGAGTGTGGCGGGGGCTCAGACCAATTATCAAATGAGTTTTTCGATTCATTATGGAGCTGGTGCTGATATTGGAAATGATGTTTATCTTGACTCAAAATCTAGGACAGATTTTGGAGATGTCAGGTTTACAAATGAAGGTGGTACCCTTCTTGATTATTGGATAGAAGAAAAAACGGATTCTGCAAATGCCGTTTTCTGGGTTGAAATTGATACGATCCCGGAAAGCCCAGACAATAAGACGATTTATATTTATTATGGAAATGGCGGGGTTACAACGATAAGTAATATTGTAAGCACCTTTATCTTTA
>Ga0307376_10005323_pt1 | contig 11611 bp, 7 predicted proteins | sample TR2MG_FD_202536 | JGI IMG/M metagenome (GOLD analysis project Ga0307376, IMG submission 202536) | Soil microbial communities from Risofladan, Vaasa, Finland - TR-2 | ecosystem: Environmental > Terrestrial > Soil > Coastal area > Acid sulfate soil | place: Finland: Risofladan, Vaasa | collected... | reverse complement strand
AGTTAGATAAATTGGCTCTTAGAGTAGCTGCTATGGATAATATCCTTACTCAGGCTGCTGTTGATATGATGGCAAAAAATACTGATGATGAAGATCTGAAAAGAGTTCTGACCGATCTTGATATTTATCAATCTAATCTTAAGACATGGACCGATTTGCAGGAATTTATAAACGCTAAAACTAATAATACAATCAGCCCTGAAAAACTAAACAAAATTGCTGCTGCCATTCTAATGGATATTGACCCTTCCATATCAGTAATCAGGCAAAAAATCTTAACATACAGCGAAAATTCTGAAGATAGCATTATCATTAAACAGACAGTTGCATCCCTTGACTTTATTAATATTAAAATAGCTGAAAAATGGCTCCAGCATTTTTACAATGAGTCGGTTAAACAGGGACTTACACTTGGAAAGATGGCAGAGATGCTTGCTATTATCAGCTCCTTACCTGATACCAGTACTGAACAATTCCTGCTTGATCTTATTGAACAGTCTGAAGAACCGCTTCGCTCCTCTTTGAAATCAATTGATCTTAAAAAAGAGAATATTAAAACCCCAAAGGACCTTTATGCGTTTCTTTTAACAAATAAAGATGATGATAAATTTCCTAAAGAATCAATTTACAAAAGCATTGCGGATCTAATTTCTACAGCAGATATCCCCGATGAAATTATAACATCTCAACTAACAATCCCGAAAGAGGGTAAATCATTGTTTTTATGGATTCTCCTTGGAACTGGGCTCTGCTTTCTTTTCTTTGTTTTATGGAAAAGAAAAAAGAAGAAAGAAGAAGACTAATTAGTTTTTAAAAATAGATGGTGTATCAAAAGTTAATTTATTCTTCGGAGAATTGAATATTTGAAAGTGCCCTCGCAGGGGGAGGTACGAATGAAATCAAAAAAAAGAGGCTGTTCTCACCTATAAAGACAGCCTCTTTTATATAAAATAAGTATATGGTTATTGTCTCTCTTGCCAATATTTTTAATAAATTTGTTCATTAAAATCTCCTAATATGAGCAAAAGAGCTATTTTCCTGTCTGTTACAATATTTATTTTCATTTCAGTCTCTGCACAGGATATTAAAAGTCTTCAGAATGAATTCCTTGATGCTGAATTTTTTTTCATGAATGAAGATTATTCTGACGCCCTTAATTACTATCTTCAGCTGTATGAAAAACTACCGGATAATTATAACCTGGCATATCGTATTGGAGTATGCTATCTGAATATTCCAGGGGAAAAAAATCTTTCAATTGACTATCTTGAAACTGCATCCAAAAATATGTCAGCAAAACTTAAGGAGGGCACTATTGGCCAAAAAGCTGCACCCTATGAAGCATTATATGAACTTGCTACTGCATACCGCATAAATTATAAATTCGATAAGGCAAAGGAAATGTATTTGAAATATTCAGCGACACTCCTGCCTGAAGACCATGAAAACCGCGACTTCATTAAGCATGAGATGGAAATTTGTAGTATGGCGGCAAATTTTTTAGCCAACCCAGTTAAATATGGAGAAGAAAACCTTGGAGATTTAATTAATGATGACAAGGCAAATTTTAATCCGGTAATTTCAGCTGATGGTAAATCATTTGCATTTATGGTTTCACTTAAATTCTATGATGCTGTAATGTTATCAAGACTTATTAACAGTAAATGGTCTGCGCCTATTAATATTACCCCTGAACTCCAAACTGACGGAGATTTCTATATATCATGTCTTTCAGCTGATGGGAGTGTCTTATATCTTTCAAAAGATGATAACTTTAATAGTGATATCTTCTCAAGTTCATTTGATGGTAAGAGTTGGAATAAGATTGTTAAACTTAACAAGAACATTAATACTAAATATTGGGAATCACACGGTTTTATCTCTGAAGATGGAAGTCAGATTATATTCGCTTCAGACAGGCCGGGAGGATTTGGTGGACTGGACCTTTATATCGCTGATAAAATAGATGGCGATTGGGGGCCAGCTGTCAATCTTGGTCCTGAAATAAATACCCAATTCAATGAGGATCGACCATTTCTTATTAATAATGGAAAGACCCTGTTTTTCAGCTCCCAAGGTCATGAAAATATGGGAGGTTATGATCTTTTCAGGTCTGATCTTCAATCAAATGGGTTATGGAGTAAACCTAAAAACATGGGATATCCCATTAACACACCTGATGATAATATCTTCTTTATGCCAACTGACAATGGAAATTCAGGATATTATTCTAAATTTAAAGAGGCAGGAGGCTTTGGTAAGGAAGATATCTACAAGATCAGCATAAAAGGAAATTGATTAACGATTGAATTGACCCTATTAAAAATTTACTATATTTGTTCTGATGGGAAACTGCATAGTAAAAATTACCCGCCTCCAATTGCAACTATTGATTCTGGCTATTCTTCCAGTTGCTGCTGCAGCTCAATCTTCCAGCGAAATGAAAAATATATTTGCGCAGGCTGAGTCATACTATCTTTTTGAGGAATATGAACTTGCTAATCAATTATATATCTTACTGGAGTCGCCTGATAATATGAACATTAAATATAAAATTGGTACATGCTATCTTAATATTCCGGGCGAAAAAGAGAAATCGATATCCTATCTCGAAGAAGCTGTAAAAAATAGCAGCTATGATGCAAAAATTAATTCAGTCAAAGAGACTAGAGCTCCTCTTGATGCTTATTTCTTCCTTGCTAAAGCTTATATGATAAACAATGAACTTGAGAAAGGACTTAATACGCTTCAGACCTTTAGTAAGCTTGCCAGAGACTCTAAAACCAAAGGAGGTATGCAGAATCTTGAATATATTGATCAGCAGATCCAGGCATGTAGAAATGCCATTCAATATAAAGAAAATCCTATTGTCTTCAGCAAAGAAAGCCTGGGTAGCGAATTCACTCAGGGTTCAATAAACGATAATCCTGCAATAAGCTATGATGGAAACACCATTGTATATACGGAACGAAGAGGTATTGTCAATGTTATATTTTTTTCCAAAAAGGAAAGAGGAAAGTGGCAACCACCTATAGAAATTACAGCAGAGATACATGCAGGCGAAGATTGCTCCTCATGTTCTCTTAACAGGGATGGCACAGAACTGTTTCTTTATAAAACTGATAATTACGATGGTGCAATATACTCTTCTAACTATGTTGATGGTGCATGGACCCCAATAAAAAAACTTAACAGAAATATTAATACAAAATTTTATGAATCCCATGCTGCGATATCATATGATGGGAAAAAACTATACTTTACCAGTAACAGGGAAGATGGTCAGGGAAACCTGGATATATATGTCTCTGAAAAAGATGGCTCAGGAGACTGGGGGCCTGCTGTTAATCTTGGTGCTGCGATCAATACTCCGTTTAATGAGGACACTCCTTTTATTACACAGAATGATTCTGTTCTTTATTTTTGTTCAGAGGGGCATAGTTCAATGGGAGGATATGATAATTTCAAGAGTCAGAATATAGGATCATTCTGGAAAACTCCCGCCAACCTGGGATACCCTATTAATTCTACCGATGATGATAAGTTCTATCAGCCTGTAAACAATGGACTTAATGCATATTATACAATAACAACAGATTATAAAAAGAGAGATATATTTTATCTGACTTTAGGAAGTAATGATGTCCACTATGCATTTGAAATAAAAGGAAAATTTCAACTGAATGATACTACCCTGTTATTTGACAAGAACTATTCTATTAGTTTAATTGACAGGAGAAATAGTGACACTTTAGATGTTGGATTCCCTAACAAATACACAGGACTATATAATTTTTCGGTATTTGCCGGTGAATTCAAATTAATTTATGAAGGCTACGGTTATTATTCTCAAACCATTGATACTGCAATCCTTGAGGATAATGCAACCTTGGGATTAACCATTGATGTATCACTTGAAAGAGATACTTCGGTTAAACTGCAGGTTCAGCCTGAGGAGATTTATGATAAGATCAATCTTGCAGAAATACCTACCGTTGATGAGATTGACTCAAGCATCCTAATCAGAAACATGAATGTCTCTGATGTTTCTGATATTAATGTTGACGACTCTGATATACTTTACTATACAGTACAGGTAATGGCTTTGCTTAATCCGGTAGATGTCAGCTATTTCACATTTATTAATGACATGAAGGTGATGTATAATGATGAAGATAAATTTTACCGTTATACAACTGGCAGATTACAAACCAGAGAGGAAGCTTATTCATTGAGGTTAGAGCTGATTAGGAAAGGATATCCTGAGGAGATATTTATCAAGAAAGTTTCAAAATAATGAAAAGCACAAATCAGAAGTTTACAATCATTATTCTTCTGTTTTTTTACCTCATGCCTCTTTTTTCTCAGGAACTCTCTAAAAGGGAATTCATAAAAGCGGTTCAGGATGCAGATATTGTATATTATTACAACGAAGATTATATAACAGCTGCCAGGCTCTATGAATCACTCCTAAAATTATACCCGGACAATGACAACCTTTCAGCAAAGCTCGGCATATGTTATCTTAACATTGATGGCAGAGAAGCTGATGCCCTCAAGCTATTGTCAAAGGCTTCATCGAATATAGTAGAGAAACAAAAGGAATATACTGAATTTGGAGAAAAAGCCCCTTTAGATACCTATCTATACCTGCCAATCGCATACCATAAAAATGATAGTCTTCAAAAAGCTATTTCTCTCTTTTACGATGCAAAAAAAAGGCTGGGGGAAACAAAACTTTTCAAGGAGGAGTATATTGACCTCCAGATCAGAGACTGCTTGTATGCTATTGAAATGAAGAAGAAGCCTCTCACCATGATAACAGATCTATTTGCACCTTGGCTTGATGAGTACCCCGGAGCATGTAATCCGGTACTTTCCAAAAATGATTCTGTATTTGTTTTCACTGTTAGAGAAAATGGTAAAAACAGTATCCTCTGCTCATATAAAACCGGCACATGGGGAAGACCCGTGGACATAACCCGGCAACTTGGAGGTTACGACAGATTTTTTTCAAACTCAATTACCGGCGATGGTAAGATGATAATTATCTATATGGATGATGGTGGTGATGGTAATCTTTATTTCAGTCTGAGAAAAGATTCCACCTGGACCAAAATTAAATCTATAGGAAAGCCTGTCAATACAATTTATTGGCAATCTCACGGGTTCATAACACCTGATGGAAAAACATTGTATTTCTCGAGTAATAAGCCCGGAGGAGAAGGCGATCTGGATATATGGGTTTCAGAGAAATCAGACGATGGAAAATGGAGTGAACCTGTGAACTGCGGCAATGTTATCAATACACCTTATAATGAAGATACACCCTTCTTTGATCCTGAAACCAACTCTTTGTTTTTCAGCTCAGTTGGTCATATAAGTATGGGGGGATATGATGTATTCAGATCAGTAAAAAGGAATGGAGGCTGGACAAATCCAACTGCTATGCCATTTGCCTTTAACACTATTAGAGATAATACCTTCTTTATTCTTAATAATAATGCTCCCGGATTTATCACCAGCCTCTTTAACGAAAGAAATTATTCGCGAAATATATATACAATAGTCGCACAAGATCCTGCTGATAAGATTACTATTGCAAAGGGCGATATTAAACTTCAGGATGGGATGAATGTTGATCCAAATCAAACAGAGATATTTCTAACAGATATTAGAATGGGGGAGAAAGGGAAAAGTATACCTCTAACCGATTCAACTTCATTTACATTCGAAATAAAACCTGGTGACTACCAGCTAATGGTTAGCCACACCGGATACAAAACAGATACTATAAGCCTTAATCTACCATTGTATTATTCAGGTAGTTATATCTCTGTGAATGTATTACTTATTCCTGAAAAGGTTTTTGGTGGAGACTTCCTTTCAATAAAAAATATTCTTTTTGAATTTGATAGTTATGAACTTAATGAAGAAGCAATAAATAATCTGGAAATTCTTAATACTATTCTAATCAATTACCCTGAGTTACAAGTTGAAATTGCAGGCTATACAGATGCGATAGGGAATTCCGAGTATAACAGGAAACTTGGAGCTAAAAGGGCACAGGTAATTATTGACTATTTTACTGAAGCAGGACAGCCAGCATCAAGATTTGTGAAGAAATCATACGGTGAGTCTAATTTTGTTGCTTTAAACACATATCAGGATGGTTCCGATAATCCTGAAGGAAGAAAATATAACAGAAGAGCAACATTTGGGATTGTTGATTCCCAAACTGGTGTAATCATCAGACAGGATAGTTATACCCCGGAGCATCTAAGGCATCCAAACGCCATGAAATATAGTATAGTCCTCATTAAGACAAAAGAAAAACTCTACCCGGGATACTTCACCGGATTAATAAAAAATGATATGCTGTTTGTAAGAACAATAAAATTGGATACTATATCGATGTACGTTCTCGGAGTATTTTATAATAATAAAGACGCTTTGAAATATCTTGGTTTTGCCAGGGGAAAAGGATTGGATGAAGCCTATATATTAAATCAGTATGACCTTGACAATGAGTCGAAAGGAATATTCAATCCTGATTCAATGACGAACAGAAAAATGGAAAGTGAGTGGGTATATACGGTGCAATTATTAGCAACCAGGAATCCGGTAGATATCAACCGAGTTTTTGTTGGACTCGAAGGCATTAATGAAGTGAAAGCGGATGACGGGCTTTACAAATATTACTATGGTGAATATCAGGCAGTTTCAAAAGCAAAAGAAGCTCTCTTATTTATAAAAAAAGCAGGATATGAAGATGCATTTATTAGACAGATTGAAGTAAGAGTTGATAGATAATAAACATACAGCTAATGGAGTACCAAAACATTAAGCTCAGAGCTCTGGAACCTGAAGATTTGGAGCTTTTATATGAATGGGAAAATAACGATTCTTATTGGACAATCAGTAATACCGTTTCGCCATTTTCGAGATATACGTTAAAAAGGTATCTGGAAAATTCCCATAAAAACATTTATGAGACAGGACAACTAAGGTTTATGATCGACCAAATAGAAGATAAAGTTACAATTGGAACAATTGACCTGTTTGATTTTGATCCATTCCATAAAAGGGCCGGTTTAGGAATATTAATCGCTGTAGAATCATACAGACGAAAAGGATTTGCTACTATGGCATTGAAGTGTTTAATTAATTATTGTTTTAAAACACTTCAGTTGCATCAAATATATTGTAATGTCCTGGCAAATAACTGCGAAAGCATGGATCTTTTTTCAAAGCAAGGATTTGTTCAGACCGGGATAAAGAAAAATTGGATCAAGACATCGGACGGATATATTGATGAACATATGTTTCAATTAATGAATGAATAAAGACAGATTATTGCATTTAAGGACTTGTCCCCAATCTGGTTCAACTGCGATAAATATAGACTATTTTAATCCTGATGCCAAAAGACCACAAGCTGCAGCGATATCAAATCCTCGTGTTTTACGGATAGAGGCAGAAATACCTGCAACAACCAGGTTGTGTTTGAAAAACAGTATTCTTTCGGATGTAGAAGATGCCTGCGTATCAATAATATTCTGATGATAAGGGATCAGATTAACTCTTATTTTTGATCCTTCAAGCAGAACTTTAAGTCCTTCAAGATGCAAATCAGTATCATTCATATCCTTAATCATCACATATGCCACACTTAACCTTCTTTTCTTCCTGACAGGATAATTTCTCATTATCTCAATTATCTGATGTGCGGGATAATTCTTTTCAACCGGTACAATTGATTTCCTTTCTGCACTGAAAGGAGAATGAAGACTCAAAGTCAGGTTACAATCAGAATTAACAAGGAATTTTTTTATTCCGGGAGTAATTCCTACAGTTGAAACAGTAATATTACGCGGGCTAATTGCCAGTCCCCATCCTGCAGTCAATATATCACAAGCTTTCATGACATTTTCAATATTATCCATTGGTTCACCCATACCCATAAAAACTACATGGGTCACTTTTGCTGATTCAGGGATGCTTAGTATCTGGTTTATAATTTCTCCTGCTAAAAGGTTCCCATGGAACCCATAACTACCTGTTAGACAGAAAGAACAATTCATTCTGCAACCGGATTGTGTTGAAACACAAACTGTATTTCTTTTATTATCAGGGATATAAACTGTCTCGAAAACTTTTCCCGTTTCGGTTCTGAATAGATATTTTACAGTCTTGTCTATTGAAACTTCAGAAGCTATTGGCCTGGAAATACCAGTGTCAGCATTATTGATTAGATAATTTTTTAGGATTTTTGAAGTTTTTTGAATCTGTGAAATTTCAGTTATGCTCTTTTTATATATACTGTTTAAAACAGTTACTGCCTGTACACGGGTAAATCCTGAAGGCCCTATCAGATTAAATAAATCATCAACAGATAAACCACAAAGACTCTTCTTCTTCATAATATAAAGATATTTGCAAAAATAAACCGATTATCAATATCTTAGTAAAAAATATTACCAGACAAAGAATCAGACATCAATTTGATGATTTAGAAATGGGTAATTGGAAGTCACTGTATATTTATTACATATCCGGAACTGGAAATGCGCGTGCATCATCTGAATGGATTGCCGATGAAGCAGAAAAAACAGGACTCAGAACAGTGGTTCAGCAAATTGACAGATTAGAGAATATAGTTATACCACAAACTGATGAAAAACCTCTAATCGGTTTTGCTTTTCCGACTCACGGTTTCAACTCGGCTCCTATAATGCTAAAATTTATTTCAGGTTTTCCACCTGGTCTGTGCAATGATGTATTTCTTCTTAATACTCGTGCTGGAATGAAACTTTATAAATTGTTTATGCCTGGGTTGACTGGTGTTGCACTCTTACTTCCGGCTTTCATTCTCTGGCTAAAGGGTTATAATTGCATCGGATTCAGACCTGTCGACCTTCCATCAAACTGGATTTCTCTGCATCCGGGTCTGAAAAAAAAAGTGATTGAGTCCATATTTATACGTTGTGAAAAGATAGTTCGAAAATTTGCCAGGAAGATACTGACAGGGGAGAAAGTGTACAGGGGACTTTACAGTCTCCCAATTGATATCTTAATAAGTCCTGTTGCGCTGGGATATTATATTGGGGGAAGATTCTTTCTTTCAAAGACCTTTATCGCCAATTACAATTGCGATAATTGCGGCTTATGCATCAAAGAGTGTCCTACGGCATCAATTAAACTTGTACATAACAGGCCATACTGGAAGTTAAGCTGCGAAAGTTGTATGAGGTGCCTGAACCATTGCCCACAAAGAGCAATTGAAGCGGCACATGGTATGGCAATAGTTTTCTGGCTGATATTCACAGCAATAAATGCACAGATATTTATTTTTATTATTAATATTTTTAATATTCAGCCGGAAATATGGTGGTGGAAGTTAGCCGCTAACATTATTGGAATTGGAACAATGGTACTCATTGTTACACTTCTCTACAGGATATTGCATTATGTTATGAGATTTAAAGCTGTAAAATATTTTGTCAGATTTACTTCACTTACTGCACTCCCTTTTTGGAGAAGATATAAGTATTTAAAAAACAAAAAGAAAAGATCTGTACAACAAATAATAACATCTAATAAATAAACTCATGAGACTGATAGCATTACTATTAACAACTTCAATTGTACTGACTTCCTGCACTGGCTCTGACCAGACAAATAAAATAAATCTTAGTGAAAGCACTGTTGTTATAGACAGCATACAGCAGTATGGTTATAACAGGGATTTTCTGAAAAGATACACAGATGCAATAGAATTGAAAAAAGGTAATTCGGCAATCACCATTGTACCAGCTTGGCAGGGAAGGGTTATGACCAGCACTTCTGAAGGTGATAACGGATTTAGTTACGGATGGATAAATCACAAACTTATTGCTTCAGGTGAGATCCAACCTCATATAAATGCCTATGGCGGTGAAGAAAGACTTTGGTTAGGCCCTGAAGGCGGTCAATTTTCTATCTTTTTCAATAAAGGCAAATCTTTCGATTTTGAGAACTGGCAAACACCAGCTTTCATGGATACTTCACCGTACGAAATAGTCTCAGAAACCGACTCATCAACGCTATTTGCACGTAACATAGTAACAGAAAATTATAGTGGAACAATATTCAACTTTCTTATTGAAAGGGAGGTTACTATTCTATCTGAAAAAGAGATAGCCAGACAGACCTCTGTTGATATATCAAATCTAAAATGTGTTGCTTACCGGTCGAAAAACACAATCGTAAATAAAGGGGAGAAAGCGTGGGATAAAGAAACTGGCCTTCTCTCGATCTGGATGCTGGGAATGTTTAACCCCTCCCCTTCTGTAGTTGTTGTGATACCTGTAATAACCGGGGATGAAAAGATCTTAGGTCAAAAGGTAAATGATAATTATTTTGGGAAGATTTCTGATGACCGTCTTAAAGTATCTGGTGATCATATCTTTTTTAAAGCTGATGGAAAAAGCAGGGGGAAAATAGGTATCTCTCCTATGAGAGCAACAGGCCTAATGGGAAGCTATGATTCCGATCATGCTGTACTAACTCTCTTAATATGCAGATTACCTGAGGGAGAGACTGACTATGTAAATTCATCCTGGCAGATTCAGGATAATCCCTACTCAGGAGATGCACTTAATTCATATAATGATGGGCCACTTGAAGATGGGACCCAGATGGGTCCTTTTTATGAACTTGAGACTTCATCACCCGCTGCAGATCTTAAGCCCGGCAAAAGTCTCAGTCATATTCAGGTTACCCTTCATTTAACTGGAGACATTAACTATCTTGATGAAGTATGTCGTAAAACACTAGGTGTCAGCCTAGAAGAGATCAGAAGTGCATTCTAGGTTTTGGCATCAGCCACTTGTTGAAGTTTTTCACCCAGTGAAAGATTAGGTTATTAGTTCAGCCGCCTCATCCATATCTTCTATCATAATTTACTTTAAATAGTTTATTGTTTTAAAAAGGATATTCCATCAAAATTGAATAGTCTGAATATCATATTACTTATTACAGACAATTAAAATGTGAATATTTATTATTTTTGACAACTTCAAGTAACAAAATGAGGGATAGACGACGTGGCAAATGCGGCTAAGATATATGGAGAGATGGCAGAGTGGTCGAATGCGGCGGTCTCGAAAACCGTTGTTCGCCTTTCGGCGAACCGGGGGTTCGAATCCCCCTCTCTCCGCAAAGCCAAATTACTCCCGTCCGCCGGCTGGCGGACGGGATTTTTGTTTTCCAGATGGCCTAACCAGGCTTGCCTGAGTGAGGACAGATGGAAAACAAAAAGAGCTTACGAGTGAAACGAGTAAGAGAGTAATTTGGCTTTGCAGGATACCCCCACAGGGATCACAACCGAACGGAGTGAGGTTGTAATCCCCTTTTATTTACCACCAGGGGACTCTCCTCATAATATTCAGTAAGTCTGTTTGAGATGAAATTGCAGGATACCCCCACAGGGATCACAACCGAACGGAGTGAGGTTGTAATCCTTATAATAAGATCCCTGCCAGTGATGCTGAAATATATGAAGCCATTGTACCGCAGAGCATTGCTTTGAATCCCAGTTTTGCCAGGTCTGCTTTACGATGAGGGACAA
>Ga0307376_10005322_pt1 | contig 11613 bp, 18 predicted proteins | sample TR2MG_FD_202536 | JGI IMG/M metagenome (GOLD analysis project Ga0307376, IMG submission 202536) | Soil microbial communities from Risofladan, Vaasa, Finland - TR-2 | ecosystem: Environmental > Terrestrial > Soil > Coastal area > Acid sulfate soil | place: Finland: Risofladan, Vaasa | collected... | reverse complement strand
AAGAGACAGAATACCGGGGTGTCGTCCTGGAGTCGGAAACCCCTGAGGAGAAAGAGATCCTAAACAGGATCTGGTCAGGCCATGGCCGGCCGGTGGAGATTGCACGCCTCTTGAATCACCAGGTCAAGCTAGTGATAGCGCCGACACCGCAAGGGGAGGATATCCCTTGACTGCCCGGCAAAGAAGAAGAGAGGTGACCGTGGAGCCGCTGCCTCTTCCCGAGGAGGAAAACGCCACCAGCACCAATAACTCCCAACCGCGGCCCGACGCCCCGAAAGTCATTGAGGGTGCTGACGACCAGGAGATTGAGATGTCGCTGGAGGATTGGAGAAGATTGTACGGTGCCCTAGAGCGGAGGAATCAGGGCATGACCGGCATCCGGCGGCTCTATCCGCTGTGAGAAGCCATGACACAGTCCAGCGACTACAGCCATGACCCGATCTGCAGGCTCTGCGGAATCCCCTACGATAATCACCTGCGGTGCCAGTGCTGCCGTATCTTCTGCGGTCCCAACCACTTCAACGAGGGGGTCTCCCATTACCGCGGCAAGTGGCTCTGCGTTTTGTGCATTGAGGAATGGAAGGCTCTGGAAGAGAGGGTCGGTTATAAGATCCCCTGGGAGATGGCCCTCGACCGCAACAAGTATTACCGGCCCGATGGCCAACTGAGATAAGAAGCGAGGAGGTAATAACAATGGCCTACGACGTGAAACGAGAAGAGGTAACCCAGGAACAGTGGGATGAAATGAGGGACATCGCCAAGCGCAATGTTTGCGGGATTTGTGGTGCTGATCTGCAGGTCCACACCAACCCTGAGAAGGGTACTCTTGAGATCGGGTGCCTGAATCGTGAGCACCACGGCTTTATTGAGCGGACCACTTACACGCAAGAATTCAGGCGTGGTGCCGAGCTTCACCCTGCAATTCGCGACAATATCGAGCGCAGGATGATACTGCCTGGGGGACAGTCCATTGGAGCAGCCCTCGCCATGATTCAGACCCGCTTCCCCAGGGCGGACATGGACCAGCCATCGGCGGCTCTATTCCTGTGGGATTGTGTCCGTTTAGATCTCGATCCCCTGCTGGGGGAGATATTCCCAGCGACATTCAAGACAAAAGACAAGGATAATGTCGAGCACAAGGTTGTCCAGCCTATCATCAGTGAGGATGGCTGGCTGTCGCTGGCAGCTCGGGCCTGCCCTGAGGAGTGGGCAGGGCCCCCTCGCACCATGCGCCTTGAAGAGTACCTCCAAACGCAGGATGCCTACAAGGAGAAAACCTATACCGAGGTCAAGGAGATCGTCAAGGAGATAAAGGGTGACCTCTGCAACGACCCCGAAGCCTACGTCTGGGTCGCCGTTGGACACCGCAAGGACCAGGAGGACACCCTCGCCTACGGTTGGTACAAGAGTAGTGAGCAAGGCGTAGTCGCCAAGAATCTCCCCGGCAACCAGGCCAGAGTCCGCGCCATAAAGCGTTGGGTTCGTGAGGTATTCCCCGAGGCCAAGGCCAGGATGAAGGAGATGACCGCGGAGTGGATGGAACGTGCCGGTGATGTGCGTGATATCCAGAATATTATCGAAGCCGAATATCACATAGTTACCGAAGAGCCTCCAGAACTTACTGAGAAAGCCGGTGAGGCAACGGGCGAAAAAGTGGGTACGGCCGCTCCTGCCAAGACAAAGGTTGGTCCCATCGACCCGACCTGGCTGGAAGAAACTCTCAAGGAAATCAAGTGGAGTGAAGACACCGCCTCGACCTGGGTCGCATCACAATTTGGAGTAGCAGCCGAGGGCAAACTGACCGAGGTGCTCTCACGTCTTACCCGGGAACAAGCTGAGAAATTCGTCAAGGAACTCCAGGAGAAAGCCACCCAAAACCAGGCAAGTTTGCTTTAAGCGAGGTTACCGTGGAACTGAAGGAAGCTCAAGAGATCGCTGAAAATGTGGTGAGGCAGATCGAGCCCTACTGCGAGAAGGTCGTCGAGATAGCGGGGTCTATCCGGAGACGCCGGCCTTTCCCGAACGACATAGACCTGGTCCTCATTCCCCGTGACAGGGCTATGCTTGACTACGTCCTGATGTCACTCAGCAAGGACGGCAAGATGAAGATGTCCGGCCCGAAGATTGCCCGGGTGGCCATGGAGAAGATCGACCTCGATGTCTACTACGCCACCGAGGAAACCTGGGCCACGCTCTTGCTGATCCGGACCGGCTCAAAGGGGTCTAACATCCGCCTGGCTGCCATCGCAAAGGATAGGGGCTGGCGTCTGGCCGCCTCCGGAGACGGCCTTTTCAATGAGGATAATGAGAGGATTGCCGGGGATACCGAGCAGTCGATCTTCGAGGCGCTGGGTATCCACTACCTGGAGCCCTGGGAAAGGGACTAGACCACCGTTCATCCATTACGGAGCTTTACTGTCATCCCGAAGATATTTCCCAGCGGGATGTAGACCATGGCTCGGGCAGCCTCGTCCAGGCCATGTATCCCACAGAGTGCCGAGACGACCCATGACACGATGCCCACGATGAGGATAGCTCCGCTTCCCCACCAGGGGATCGGCGACGTCGTCCCCCCGGGGTTGCTGAGGGAAATCGGTGTCTGGGGATGCCTCACCGCCTGCACCATGCAGTGGCCGGCTTCTTTAAGGGCCTGCCTCATTCGCTTCTCCAATCTCCGCAACTCCGTGCGGCCGCCTCTATTCTACACTCCAGGCGTCATAAATACTATTGTGCGCCCCTTATATCAGCCCTATTCCCACCATCTTAGCTCCCATATTAGCTGATTTGTTTTCTAATCCTGCTGCCGGGGCTTCAATGTAACCCACTAATCCCCAGCAAGCCTCTGCCACAGCAGGTGTACCATTGGGAGTGCATAATATATCAACCTCATTACCAGCAATAAGTACGTCTGAGTTAGCTACATCATTACCCGTGGTTACAGCCGCCCCTGTTATCACTACACTAAGATTTCCTGCCCCTCCTGCTACCCGACTTGTAAAGGTGTAAGATTTGCCATCTCCAGGTGCAGCAGTCAACTCTATGTATAGCTTCTGCAGGGTTGTAACTTGAGCCAACATATAGGTATCTGCCTCTGTAGCTGTCCAGCCATTTCGATTATCTCCTGGAGTAATGAAGTTATACTCGGCAACTCCAACATTCAAAGCATCTGATGAACCCCCCAATATGAGACTCTCACCATCAATAGTAGCGGTGAACTTCATCCCCCAAACGACATAAGGGGACTCACTAGGGGCATTTAACGGCTCACTTCTGAGTGATACAAGGTCGCCAGCCGCTACAGCAACACTGTTAATAACATCACTTCCCGTTGTGTCATCGGCTGTAATGGTGCAGGTTAAAGCCTGAGCTGCCGCACCAATCATCAAGGTAAATTTGAAGGCACTAGGGTCTACCCCTGGGTCTTCCGAGAGCTTAACGTACAAGTGCGATATTGAACCAGCAGTCGGAATGACCTGGTAGGCACGTGCTATTGTACCCCATGACTGTCCTCCCATAATGCTGTTATATTCAGTGGCATTATTCCTTAACGTATCAATTGTTCCACCAAGGATAAGGCTCTCGTTGGCTACATTACCTTCAAACATCACCGAATAACGAGGGGCTGGTTGAGTATCAGGCGTGCCAGTAGGAACACTTTCAAGACAAACCAAGTCTCCAGCAGCTACAACTATTTCATTAACAAGGTCTGAACCGCTAGTGTCGTTATCATGGATATGGACAGTCGGACACCCCACACTTGAGCCATTCACTCGTACAGTAAAGTCATAGGATTTTCCCACACCAGGAGCACTTACCAGTTCAACATAAAGATTCTTGAGTTTTCCTGGTGCACTAGCAATTTGCTGACCTGCCGCTTCGGTGGTAGACTGGTTATGGGCCCCATGTAGATGGAGGTAGACAGGAACAGTATCATGGATTCCTTGACTGGTGCCACCAATAATTACCTGTTCCATCGCACTACACCGAGTACAGGATCCTCAGCCCGACCTGGCAGTCGTTGAAGTTGATGAAGTCCGAGTCGCATTTCCGCATCTTCCACTGGAAGGTATAGTTGTCATTGTCGTCGACCTCGCCGGCAATGTCTATGGACCCGATAAGGACGTCGCCGCCCTCCCTGGTCAAGTTAGCCAGGGTGAACTGGTTATCGGCGAAATTGATGGCGTCGACGTATGCTCCACCAACAGTCTCTTTGACCTGCATCACCTGGGTTGTGTCCGCCACTGTAGCTCCGTCCAGTGCGTTGGGGCCATCGTAAGTATTCTCCACCATCCGGAACTTGAACATGGGAGTAACCCTGACAATAGTAGCCCCGGCTGGCCTCTCGGCTACTTGGACTGTTTCGGTAAATACCAGAGTAGCCGCCGCTGCCGGCACCTGGATCTCCTCCATGGGGTCGCTCCAGAAGTCCATGGTGAAGAGCTGCCGGCCCTGGCTCGCTATTATGGTGCCAACCTCTACATCAATGTAGCCGGCGATGGTGGCGAGGAGTGCCTTGATATCTACATCGTGGGTGTCCAGAGTGGCCTCAAGGGCTAGAGCTGCGACATCTGCCATGAAGTTGGCAGGAGTGTCCAGCTTGACTTCAACAGCGTCCACCTTGGTCTCTATGGATGTTACCTCTCCACGGCTGGCTAGCTGGGCGGCTTCGTGGGCGGCCAGAGCTGCTTCGTGGGCTACCAGGTCCGCATCTACGTCATCAACCTTGGTCTCGATGGATGTTACCTCTCCACGGCTGACTAGCTGGGCGGCTTCGTGGGCGGCCAGAGCTGCTTCGTGGGCTACCAGGTCCGCATCTACGTCATCAACCTTGGTCTCGATGGATGTTACCTCTCCACGGCTGACTAGCTGGGCGGCTTCGTGAGCGGCTAAGGCGGCCGCAATAGCTGCCACCTCAGCGGGGACAAACCTGAAGGTGACTATCTTGTAGGGGACGCCGACGGGAATAGCAGCTGCTACCCCTTTGTAAGCCCCTGCGTACGTAACCTCACCAGTGACAGTATTAAAAGCTGTAATATCCTGTGAATCCACTAGCAGAGGCTGCCCGGGATAGAGAACCATTAACATCGAGATGAAGGAATTAGCCCCGGCTCCCCTTAAACCAGCGTCTACTATTGAAGTTCCAGCTACAGCCCCCGGTCCAGTAGTGATTCCCTCAGCAGCAACTGTAGCCTGGAAGAGAGAAAGCCATTCGTCTATTGGTGGTCTTTTTTCCATTATGGTCTATTCTCCCATGTAAATGTTGCAGTAACTTCTTCAACCTGCTGGGCAGGATCTAGATTCTCTATGAGAACCTTAAAGTTCCTTGGGTCTGCAGAGTAGGGTTTGGTCTGTCTGATGAAAACTCCTGCTGCAAAGGCAGGTGACCAAGCATCATAGTCCTCAGAATCATAACCTGCTCCGTTAATATAGTATATGTCACCGGTATTCCACAGATTAGTAACCCCGCCAGCTAGGACCGCAGTAACCGTATGCAAGGTATTAGCGGTAATAAGCCCGGAACTGCCGTCAGTGGAATTTACTATCATTAGCCCTACTAGGTCACGGATGATGGGGAAATGGTTATTAGCATCGGTAAGTACTGCTACCCCCATCGCACCTGTATGAGCCCCACCAGTACTATCTCCATAGGATGAAATTACGTGAACTCTAATGCCTGCAGTTGCTGCTGCATTATACAGGGCTTCTATGGTGAAGCATAGGGTTCTCGGGCACTTACCGAGATCCAAAGCCACGCAATCGGCTAAAGTAGTGATGGCTGCGGCTGCGATAATAGGCTGGGTAAGTACCTCACTGGAACCCTTCCCTGCACCAGTCTCTGTTACCGGCAGTGGGTTAAGCCAACTTATGTCGGCCCCACTACCGAAGACAGCCCGTAGTGCTCTTGTAATAATATGTTCCAGCATTAACCTCTACCCCCATACTTAGCCATGCTGTAGTAGATAGTTAACTTGCCGCACTCGGGACAGATCATCTTTGTGACCTCAATGGAGACTGTCTGCTTATGACCGCAGTGCTTACAGGTTATTTCTTTTACCGTTGGAAGGGGAGCAGAGCCCATTTTCTCAAGTAAGACGACTACTGTGCACCCACCGTATAGGTCGCCGCCACCCTCATTGGTGACGTAGAAGTTGATGTTATGCTCTGCTGCAGCTGCGGGGTCCAGCATACAAGTTGATAGAGGGACCATCTCATTCTCGTAGTGAGTGTTCCCACCCCCGACCTGCCATAGGCAACCACAATTTGCCCCATCGAATAGTATCCAAGCTGATACGTCCTGGCTCGGTTTCACTACCAACGCAACTATAACCCCATGGTATCCTATTGGGACTGTAAAGCCAGAGGTATCCCCTGTCTCACCATTTATGACTGTCTGGCTCGCTCCCGCCGCTAGGGGATCGACGAAGTAGGGAAAGGGTGAAACTGAGGTAAGGAATGTAAGTAGACCGAGCTTCAAGCTCTCACTATACTTGAGCCTGAGGCCAGGCCTTACTTGTCCCGAGGATATCTCTCTGGAGTAATCGGGCTTACCTATGCCCTTTACTTCTACTGCAAATACTGGAGCCATCACTCAACTCTTGTCGCTACATTCTCTAGCAGCATCTAAAGTTCCCTTACCTTGGAGAAATCATGTACGAAGTACGTCTTACCGCAACTCCCGCATACTATTACTGTGGTCCCCACTGGGACTGTCTGGAGATGCTGACAGTGGGGGCACATGCAGTCTTTGGTCGTTGGAAATGGAGGAGTACCGACTGCATCCATTATTACTGCAAAAACAACTCCTCCCTCCATATCACCGACGCCTCTATTAACCGCCACCACGTCCCAGCTATGAGAATAGGCTGCTGCTGGGTCAAATGTTAGTGAAGTGTAGGTATAGACAAGGTTCATATATTGATTATCGCCGCCCGGAGAAATTCCGGGGCAGGCCATCAGTACTAGCGAGCCACCATCAGCCTCAGAAGGAGTGCTCCCATAGAGCCATATTTCAATATCCTCGCTGCAAGTCCAATCCTTTTGCACCATAGTAAACACGTAGCCCGCTGGTGTGACATAAGGCATATCTTGACCAGTGGCAAAATCAATCATATGAGCCTGTGCACCGGCAGCCAATGGTGGCTTAACCCAGGGAACTGGTGAGGGGTGGACTATCATATCAGTCCAGCATATGCCGAAGACCACCAACCGCTGGCTATATTTGAGGGATATGCCAGACCTTTGCCTTGACGAGGAGACCTCTTTGCTATAGTCTGGCTTGCCTATGCCCCGTTCTTCTACTGCAAATGCTGGAGCCATCACTCAACTCCCATAATCACAAAAGTGCAGCTTATGGCATGGGGATTCACCCCGTCCGCGTTCCTTCCGATCATCCAGAGCCCCTCTCCTTTACCAATAGCCTCGTTGACCAGGAGCACTGGAGTGGCATCGTTCAGGGCTGCATAGGTTTCTACCTCACTGGGGTAAATCCAGATGAAATCGCTGCGCCCTACTGCCAGGTCTACCAGGGCATTACAGCCGTCTGGCCAATGGGGAATGATCTGAACGATCCTGCCAGTGAGGGGAGAAGGTTTCGATACTCTATCTCCTGTAAGAGGGGCCAGGGCCATCCTTATGTTTACATCTCGCGTCATTACTGCCATAGGCTCCAGGCCCTCCCTTTCCAGGAGCTTGTCAACGGCGAACTGAACCTGGGCGACCTGCCCGTGGACATAGTCCACCCTCTCATCAGTGGTCGTCAGCTGGTCAAAGGGCTGCCGGTGTTCGGGGTAGGTCATAACCGTCCTCCCCCTTCTATTTGAAGTCCCAGGCCACTGTCACGATACAGTTGGCGTCCGCTACCCCAATGAGGAGTTCGAGTTGCCCGAGAATCTCAATATCCTTGAGCTCATCCCGCATGGATACGCAAGCTGCCATGGAGACGTTTATGCCCAGGCGATTCGCTGTGGTTAATGCCGCAGCCGCGCCATTGCTCGCAGAAGTTGTAAACCGGTCCACGACGGTGATGATCGCGTCCTGGGCCCCCAGGACATTGTCCACCATGATGAGGCTGGGGATAATCTTGGCGTTTCCCTTTTCAGCGGCAAAGACGGTGGTCAGCCCCACTGCCACCATAGTCTGCGTTAAACTTGGCATTTGTCTCCCTCCTGATCTCTCCTACTCCCCCGCCCTCTGTTTACCAGCGCAGCTCCGAATAAAATCTAATAACCTTGGCCAGCCTTACCTGGTCAGGCGTTGGCGTGGCTATATGCGATAGCCGGCACTTGTTTATTATGAATCCCAGTACGCACTTCTCGAAATCTATGCCGGTGTCAACCAGGAGCCTGAGAATGAGAGGTTCCAGGTCCCTGACGAAGTACATGAAGACCCTCTTGTCCTCATAGGGGCTGTCTTCCGGCTTCCGGGCACCCAGGTAACGCAGGGTGGCCGAGGTCGGGCTGGGATTCATACTGGCCTGTTCCAGTCGGGACAGGGCCTCACCGGCGGGGATGAAGAACTGTGTCAGGTAGTTCCCGGGCTTGAAACCCAGGAGCACTTCATAGAGGGTGTTTACATTCTCGGGGTAAAGGTTCTCTCCCCCCGCGGAGTTGGAAAGGTCCACATCCCGGTAGTCGTTAGTAGGCAGGGAGTGGAAGACATCGTAGGGAACTTCGTTGGTTTCGGCTATCTGGAAGAGCTTCCCCGAAACGGCGGAATGTGTTGCCGGCCAGGCATTGGTGAACTTTACGTAGTAGCCTTCCTGGAGGAGCTTGGGTACTCCTGGGGATACAGTGGCCAACGATGTTGGCTTTAACTCAATCATACTTCCCTCCCAATTCTCTTCTCTCTCCTGGAGAGAGGTAGTTTGGATTTACCTCCTACGGAGGCAGACCCTGCTGGGCCGCTGCCGGCTGTTGGATCATGCCCCTCTGAGCATACTCCACCCTGCGGACGTAGGGCTTGTGACAGCCCCCCTCCGCACAGACATCCCAGAGTATCCTCATTACGGGGAAGGGGCGGACAGTTCCTGGTGTTTGAAGGACACTGAGCTTCTTCATGTCCATGAACTGGAGTTCCCAGACTCCCAGGCCGGCAGGGAAGGAATCTTGGCTGATGATCCCCTTCTCCTTCAGCTCAGCCACGTATTCGGATACCAGGCCTCTCTCACTTCCACAATCGGGGCATTTGTCGTGACACTCGAGGGGTTCTTTCTGGTGGCCATCGCCATTCATAACCACAATTCTCTCCTCGTTCTTTCTTCTTTCTCTGAGGAGATGGGGGGTAAGGTAAGGCTACCCCGCCCCCCAAACTCTTTTCGTGCTAACCAAGCTACTCTTTACTAGGCGACTACGACTGTAGCACCTATTTCGGCCGGTTTGTACCAGAGCACCCAGCGCATTGTACCGAGGGTATCCGTAGCAACGAGTCCGAGAATTCCCGGAGCCAGAGCTATCCCATTGGGAGCATCTTCCATCATGAGGTTCGATGCGAGATGTCCATTTATCAGGGCATCACCCGGATCACCTGAGATAGTGACTACATCTCCCAGAGTGGCCGTTTGTATGTCAGTGGGGGTACAGAGAACCACATCCGCACCGGCACCAACGGTTGGGCTTAGCTCAAAACTGAGGGTCTGGGCGGCTCCGGGGGCCACCGTTACGATGCCGATTAGGCCGGTCAGTAACACCATGCCGCCGGCGATAGTGAAGTAGGGATCTCCCGGCGTACCAGTAAGTGCTATGGCCTCAGCCGGGCGGTCTACTCTAACTCCAAGGTCAAGATCATCCCACCATGCCATGATTGCCTCCTTATGGTGACCTGCACTACCTTCCAGGCCCCCCGATTCTTCACCTTATATCACAGTTACTCTGGCTCCGTCATCAATGGGTTTGTACCAGAGCACCCAGCGGTACGTGCCTTCAGCAGCGGTGGCAATAAACCCAATGACCCCCGGAGATAAGACAACTCCAGCCGGGGCAGCAGGCATCATCTGTTGCCTGGCCACGTGGCCACCTACCATGGCAACACCCGGGTCGCCTGTGATAGTGAGCAGGTCTCCCTCTGTTTGGCCGTTAATGTCAAGACCGAGAGAGAGAACCGTGATTGCACCCCCGACAGCATCAGGTTCTAACGTAAACTGGCAAGTGTTTGCGAGTCCGGGAGCTACGGTACAGTAGCCGAGTAAGCCTGTCAGCCGTACCCAGCCCCCCGCTACGGTGAAGAAAGGTTCTCCCGGTGAAGCATCGATTGCAATAGCCGCAGCGTCTTTGGTTACTTTGATTCCCAGACTAAGTTCATCCCACCATGCCATGATTGCCTCCTCGGGTCAGCCTGGGAGCAAGAGGCCCCCCAGGCTACCAGATATTCTCATTTACCTTATGCCGCAACCACGTAGCCGGCGTCGTCCAGAGGCTTGTACCACAGTGTAAACTGTATTTGTCCAGTTCCGGGAGCTGCGCTGGATACGATCTCGATGTCACCTATTGGTATCATCACCGGTATCGTCATCATAGGTAGCGCACTGCCCATCGCAGCCGGTATCAGTGCATCAGTTGGCACTCCCGTAATAGTAACCGCATTGCCCACGGTGTAGCCGTTGACATTCAACGGGGCGCACAGTACCGTGGTAGTAGCCGTGGCTACAGTCGGGTTGGCCTGCAGGGAGACATTGCAGAGGGCGTTGACTACCTCTGTGATTTCGCCAATAATAGCAGTAAGCAGTATCCTACCACCCGCTACCGCGAACATAGCTAGTCCTGCAGTGATAGCGAGTTGATACGTTACCCTCTGGACCCTAATTCCTTGTCCCAGCTTATCCCACCATGCCATGATTGGACCCCCTCTTGGTTTGAGGGGAGAGGCAACCCTCTCCCCTCGATTCCGTTATTTACCTTATGCCGCAGCTACTGCAGCGCCGCTGTCGAAGGGGATCCATTTGAGGGTCCACCTGATGCCGGCTGTAGCACCGGCTACGTCGCAAATGAGCCTGATTGCCCCTATCTGGACGAGGACGCCGAAGGTCTGACCTTCCACGGTTGCAGAGCTAGCCGGGGGAATCATCGCGTCGGTGTTAACACCGGTGATGCCCAGAAGGTCCCCTATGGCATAGGTGTTTACAAGAAGATTGGCACACATGTTACGAAGCGTGCCGGCGGTCGGGGTGGCAATGAGGCGAATACTGGAAGCGGTGACTACAGCTGCGGTAACTTGACCCAGAATCTGGGTGACGAGGATACGGCCACCCGTGATGGTGAAGATATCGTGGGTATCCGCGATGAGGGCCTCGGTAGCCCTCTCAGTGGTCTGGCCGAGAATTTTTCGGCCCTCATATATTTCCTTGAGCCATCTGAACCATGCACCCATGTCTCTAACCTCCTAAAGTTAGGTCTCAGCCCCCGGTTCTCCCGGGGGCCGGTTCACAGCAGGTATTTATTTACCCGCCGGTCTATGGGAAGCTACTCAGCTTAGCTTGTAGCCAATGCTCTTATGGCGGTGGACATCTTTATCCAGATGCCGATCGGTCTCATCTCGTCCTGGCCGGCCAGGAAGTACCTGGCGTTAATCCGCCCGGTTTCCTGGGGATAAATGATCATCGGCTGTTTCAGCTCACAGATA
>Ga0307376_10005321_pt1 | contig 11613 bp, 11 predicted proteins | sample TR2MG_FD_202536 | JGI IMG/M metagenome (GOLD analysis project Ga0307376, IMG submission 202536) | Soil microbial communities from Risofladan, Vaasa, Finland - TR-2 | ecosystem: Environmental > Terrestrial > Soil > Coastal area > Acid sulfate soil | place: Finland: Risofladan, Vaasa | collected... | reverse complement strand
AAAAGAAGGCAGACCAACTAAAACCTATTTAGAGTATTGCAAAGCTATTACAATTGTAGATAACACGCACGCTGGAACTTGGGACTGGGATATATTAGCAAATGAATGGGAACAAACTGAGCTAGAAAATTGGGGATTAGATGGGTTTCCTTTTGAAGACAATAAAAATTATTCAGATAAAAATAAAGAAATAGATATTGACGCTTTAGATAGTGATATAATTCTTAAATTAAAATATACTGAAGACGAATATAATTTAGTAAGAGAACAGTTAAGTAAAATTGCTTCAACACCTGAACAAGCAGTTTGGAAATTACTAGGAAATGAATAAGCATAGATTTAATTATAAATGGAATCTTGCAGACGGCTATCCTAAATCAAATGGATTAAAGGTTTTTGGAACTTTTATTTGTGGAGGGGGTTCAACAATGGGTTATAAGTTAGCAGGATTTGAACATCTTGGAGGTGTGGAAATAGACCCACCAATAGCAGATGTTTATAAAACAAATCACAATCCTAAATACTTATATGTTGAGGACATAAGAGATTTTGCTGACCGAACAGAATTTCCTGAAGATTTATATGACTTAGATATTTTAGATGGTTCGCCACCTTGCAGTAGTTTTTCAATGGCAGGAAATAGAGAAAAAGATTGGGGTAAAGAAAAGAAATTTAGAGAAGGGCAAACAGTACAAACATTAGATGATTTATTTTTTGATTATATAAAACTAGCAAAGAAGCTACAACCTAAAGTTATAATAGCTGAGAATGTCAAAGGACTTATTCAGGGAAACGCAAAAGTATATGTACATAAAATAAAAGCAGCCTTAGAAGATGCAGGATATAAAGTTCAATTATTTTTATTGAACGCTGCTTCAATGGGTGTACCACAAAAAAGGGAAAGAGTATTTTTTATTTGTCAAAGAAATGATTTAAACTTTCCTAAATTAGAATTGAAGTTTAATGAGAAAGCAATAACATTTGCAGAAATAGTTGAGTTAAATGCAAAAAGAAATGATTTAAGTAATTCATATGCTGAAAAATGGTACAATACAAAACAAGGAGAAAACCCTAAAGCAAAAAGCGGGAATACTTTTGGATTTATGTATAAAACAAGTCCATACGAAGTTGTTTCAACAATAACAAGCGGGGGAACTAATTGTTTTTATTTAGAGCCAAAGGAATTAACTAATAATGAATATTGTCAAATAGGTTCATACCCTCTTGACTACAATTTTAAAAAAATAAAACCGCAATACTTAATTGGAATGAGTGTGCCACCAATAATGACTGCACAAATAGCACACGAAATATATTTACAATGGTTAAAATAAACATAGAATAAACAGAGAATATGGCAGACAAACTAGACAATTTAATTCCTTTTGAAAAAGGAGAAAGTGGCAATCCAAATGGCAGACCAAAAGGCAGTAAGAACAGAAGCACAATAGCAAGGCGTTGGATGGAAGTAAACCAGTCTTTAAAAAACCCTTTAACTTCTGAAACAGAACTAATGAGTCAAGAAGATTTAATGACTTTAGCTTTAATAAAGAAAGCAAGGGAAGGTGATGTGGCTGCTTACAAAGCCCTAATGGATTCAGGCTACGGCTCACCAGTTCAACAAATAGAACAAACAAATGTAGAACAACCCTTTTTCCCTGATGTTGATACGGACTACGGCGATTAGGAAAATACTCCGATTAAGGAACAGAATTAAAATCATACAAGGCGGAACTTCAGCTGGTAAGACTTTTGGTATTTTACCTATATTAATTTCTAAGGCGGCTAAAAGACCGCTAATGGAAATATCAGTTGTAGCTGAGAGCATTCCACATTTAAGGCGTGGTGCTTTAAAAGACTTTCTTAGTATGATGAAGTCAGGCTTTAGATATGTAGATAAAAGGTTTAACAAGTCCTTATTAAGATATGACTTTGATAATGGAAGTTATATAGAGTTTTTTAGTGCTGATGATAGTAGTAAACTAAGAGGGGCTAGGCGTGATATACTTTACATAAACGAATGCAACAATATAGAATTTGAAGCATACAACGAACTAGCTATAAGAACTAAAAGGGAAATCTATTTAGACTTTAATCCTGCTAATGAATTTTGGGTACATACTGAGTTAAAGAACGAACCAGACACAGATTTTGTAGTTTTAACGTATAAGGACAATGAAGCCCTTGACAAGGGGATAGTAAGGGAAATTGAAAAGAATCGCTTAAAAGGGCTTACAAGCAGTTATTGGGCTAATTGGTGGAACGTTTACGGACTTGGTGAAATGGGAAGTCTGCAAGGCGTGGTCTTTAGCAATTGGAAACAAATAGACACGATACCAACTGAAGCTAGGCTCTTAGGCTATGGAGTTGACTTTGGATATACAGCAGACCCTACAAGCATAGTAGAGGTTTATACTTACAACGGACAAAGAATATTAAATGAAATCTGCTACCAGACAGGCTTAGTAAATACTGAGATAGCTAAAAAACTACAAAAGAACATAATAGCTTATGCTGATAGTGCTGAGCCTAAAAGTATAGAAGAAATAAGAAGGACAGGTCAGTTGATTAAAGGCGTAACAAAAGGACTTGATAGTGTAAACTTTGGTATTCAGATTATGCAATCACAAGAATACTTAGTAACAAGCCAAAGCACAAACTTAATAAAAGAACTAAGGTCTTATTGCTGGGATAAGGACAGGTCAGGCAAACAAATAAACAAACCTATAGCAAATTATAACCACGCTATTGATGCAGTTAGGTATCACGAAATGGAATCACTAGGCAAAGGCAAAAACTTTGGTAAGTATTTTGTACAATAGCTCAATAAAAAAAGTGCAGCCAATAAGCTACACTCTTTTTAACATAAGAAAGATACTAAAATAAACTAAAAACAAGACAAAAATACTATTTTAAACTAAATAACCAAATTTTCTATTATATATTATATGAAGGTAAAAATCAACAAAGACGGTAAGGCAAAAGAATTTAAGCTAATTGATAAGTGGGAAGATGTAACTATTGAAACCTACAGCAAGTTAATGACCTTTACTAATGGCACTAAAAGTAGCGAGGCGTTAGCAACTTTAACTGAGCTATCTAACATACCTAAAGAGCTTTTAAAGCAATTAGAGTTAAAGCATATAGTTTTAATGTTAGAGAAACTATCACACTTACAAAGCCAAGAAGATACTACTTTAAAAAATATTATAGAAATTAATGGTGTGCGTTACGGCTTCCACCCTGACTTTGATGAAATGACTTTAGGAGAATATGCCGATATTGAAAGTTTTATCAAGTCTGGAGCTGATAAACATTTGCCTGAAATAATGGCTGTTCTTTACAGACCTATAAAAGAAGAAGTAGATGGGGTTTATACTATAGAGGCGTATGATGGCAATATTAAAATAAGGACTGAGATAATGAGAAAGATGTCAGCAACTCAAGTGCATTCAGCTCTGGTTTTTTTTTATCATTTCGGCAGCGTATTTTTGTCGATTATGCAATTATCTTTGATAGAAGTGCTACAGGAAATGAAGACGCAATTGCAAGTGAATCCTTTGCCGACAAGTGGAATTGGTACGGAGTGATGCACAGGTTGACAGGTTCGGATATATCAAAGCTAGATGCTATAACTAGACTGCCTTTGTTGGAGTGTTTAACTTGGTTAAGTTATGAGACAGATTTGAATCTACAAAATAAAGTAAAATTAAACAGCAACTAAACAGCAATTAAACAATGGTAAGTAATAAGACATACAACAACGTAGTTAATTTCCTTTGCAGAATAGGTGAGTATCACGGACAAATAGCCTCAGTTTCAGTTGGAGATATATACGATATAAACTTGGAAAATCAGAAGTTTCCTTTGTTGCACATAAATCCAACTTCAGTACAAACTGGAGATTCTGAACTTGTGTATTCATTTCAAATTTTTATTTGTGACTTAGTAAGTGAAAAAGACAATTGGCAAACATATCAAGCAGCTCAACTTACTAAATTAGTAGACCCTAAAAACAATGAGCAGCAAGTATGGAATCAAACCTTAACAATAGCAACAGATATAATAGGAATGCTAAGACACAGCTCAAGACAATCCTTAGCAGGAACTGATGATATTAATGCTCCAATTTACTTTACACAAGACCAATTTAGTATTGAGCCGTTTCAAGAAAGGTTTGACAACTTGTTATGCGGCTGGACTTTTACAATAGGAATTAAAACTATGAATGACTTTGACACTTGCACAATACCTGTTGCTGAGGAAGGTGCTGGGTACTAATGTTAAAGTTTTTAATGAGATTAAATACAATAAAGATAGGCAAACTAGAAATCAAAATAATACCACCAACAATTAAAATTAACTTATAAATAAATAAAAAAAAACAATGGCAGACTTAGTAACAACAATTAGCGAAACGGTTACCCTTAATGGTAGTCTTAGAGGATCAAGTAATTCCGTAACAACAACAGACATAGTAGATGTAGTAGAAAGAATAGTAACCTGTACGCATTCACAGACTACTACAATAGCAGTATTTGATGCTTTTCCTTATTCATCAGCAGGGGCTTTTGATGTGGACAGATGTAGGTATATTAGAGTAACTAACTTAGATTTAGTAAACAATATAGAACTAGCAATAGTAACTACTAATACTAACTATCAAGTTACAATTACAGGCGGCAATTCTCACGTTCTTAGTTTAGCAGAAGCAGTTGCAATTGGAGAAGAAGATACAACTCCTGCTTTTGGAACTTTAGAAAATATAACTGATTTACAAGTTACACCTGTTTCAGTAACAGAAGACGCTCAAGTAGAACTATTTATAGCATTTATATAATATTTTAAAAAGCCGTTATAAGTGAACACAGAGAACCTACAAAGGTATTTAGATAGTTTTGGCAAACAAGTTTTAAAGGATGCTAATGGTATTCTAAGCAGTCAAAAAGGAAATACGGCTTTGAGCAAGTCTATTCGTTTTAAAGTTGAAAAGGATTCACAAGGGTTTAGTACTAAGTTTTATATGTTAGATTATGGAACTTTTGTAGACAAAGGAGTCTCTGGGAATAAAATAAAAAGAGGGTACATAAATACTGAAGGCTTTGCTGCAAGCACTCCTTATAGTTACAAATCAAAACAGCCACCTGCAAACATATTAGCAAAGTGGGTAGCTAAAAAAGGATTAAAAGGTAGGGATAAAAAAACAGGTAGGTACATAAGTAATATGTCTTTAGCGTTTTTAATAGCTAGAAAAATTAAAAGAGATGGTATTCAAGGAATAAGTTTTTTTCAAAAGCCATTAGGAATAAGATATGGAGAGTTAAAAAATAAACTATTAAACGTGTTAAAATTAGATATAGAAATGTACCTAACAACTTATACAAAATAAAATCAAAAGAATTTAAAAGAATAAAACAATGCCAGCACCATCAATTATAGAACAATCACCTATCGGTCTATTTGTACCAGTAGGTCAGGATTTAATATTTGTAGTTTCTAATCAGACAGCAGTAGCAAATGAAACTAGAGTTAAATTTGTTGCTGAAGTATATATAGGAACTTCTGTTGCTGCTGTAAACCCATCAGCAAACACGCCTATCGGTACTTTTAAAACTACACCTAACAATGCTGGAGTAGGTATGTTTGATTTAAGAAATGTAGTTGAGAATTACGTTAAAGCAGATAATATGGCTGCTGATGGGAGTGCTTATAAAACAACTGTAACTTCAGACTCTGTTAGACACCCTGTTCACTTAATAGATAAATTTTCTTTAAATACTAATTTATGTAGGTATATGCGTGTACGCTTTTCAGTTGAGTATCTAGTAGGCACTACTGTTGAAATAGATACAAACACGCAAGTAAATTCCCAAGGAAGTATAATTTTTAATGGCTATGTAAAACACACAGACATTCTAAATAAATCAGGTAATAATTTTGGGTATAGTACAAGCCAATTTAGTTTAATAAATGCCACAAGTGAATTTTTAACCAATGCACCTACTACTCAATATGCAAATTTAGAAGACTATGGAACGATGTCTATGTTTACATCAACTACAGGTTTATATCAAATAAGACTTAATTATTATGATTCAGATAATACTTATTTAAATTCTGATACTATTGCTAGAAACTCAGCATCAGGAGCTTGGTCTAATCCTTGGAGCGCAAACTCAGAAAAACAAATACTCCACTTTGGTTGTTTTCCAGGAAACTTACAGAATTGGGCTTCAAATTTTAAAACTTTAGTTGGACTAGGAACTGTACAAGGAGGTTATATTACAGTAACAGCGCAAAACCAAATCGTTGATGAAATATCTAAGACTTACACTATTAAACTTAATTGCCCTAATGGAAAAGGATATGAACCTATTAGACTTTGTTGGTTAAACCAATGGGGTACTTGGGATTATTACACCTTTACACAGAAGTCAATTAAAAGCACTTCAGCTTCAGGAGCTACTTATAATCAACTAGCAGGAACTTGGAATGAAAGTCTTTACAGACCAGATAGTTATAAGGGTGGTAAAAAAGCATTTAGAGTAAACGCTACCGAAAAAATAACTATGAACTCTGACTTTGTTACTGAAGATGAGGCAGTTATATTTGAAGAACTAATAAACAGCCCTGAAGTTTATTTATTAAAAGGTTATGAAGATATAGTTGAAACTTTTTTTGTTTTAAATCAATACGTTACGCCAGTTAGACTTTTAACTTCTAGCTTTACTAAAAAGACAATAGCTAATGACAAGCTAATGCAATACAATTTTGAAATAGAAAAAAGCAAGACACTAAGAACACAAGCCGTTTAAAAAAAGAATAATGAGCGTACAATTAATTCTATACCCACAGACATACGAAGGTCAGTATAATTCTATTTCAGCTAATCCTAATGAGTTTGTAGTAAATGGAATTAGCTTTACAGGTCTAAGTACAAGCAGCTCTTATGATACTTCAGCAACTACACTTGCAATAACTTTTTCTTTAATAGCTCAGCCTGCTGTAACAAATACTTGGGTTCGTTATAGAAGTACAGCTGCTGGAACTCCTGCCCTACCTACTAATTCTTTTGGGAATGTAGTATTTAATTCAGGTGCTTTTAGCTCAAGGTCAGGTATATACCAAAAATTATCTAATTTAAACATAGGAACAAATTACACTATTACTATTAATGTTTCTACAACAGGAACAGGCTCAATACACGTAGGAGTTTACAATACAAGCAGCATAGTAACAGGTCAAACTTTTAGTGCAGCAACTTCTACAATAACAGGAACTTTTACAGCTACTTCTTCTGCAAATACTTTAGTAGTTAGTTATTTGAATACTGTTGCAACTAATGTTACAGTAAGTAATATATCAGTAGTGCCAACAGGAACTAGCCCCTCAGGAGCTATACAACTTTTAGGTGATGGTCAAGTAATTTTAGACCTTTATGAAGATGAGAATATTCCTTTAACTTTAAGCGTAGATGATTTTAAAAATGTAGCTGAAAAGGTACAGTCTTATTCTAAGGCTTTTAATTTACCTGCAACTAAAAGAAATAATCAAATATTTGAAAACCTTTTTGAGTTAACAAGGTCAGCTCAGAACTTCTTAACTTTTAACCCTTATGCAAAGACTAAAAGCGTTTTAAAGCAAGATGGGTTTGTTTTATTTGAAGGCTATTTAAGAGTCTTGGACATACAAGACAAAGAAGGAGAAATAAGCTATAATGTAAATCTTTATTCAGAGGTTATTTCATTTGCCGATACTTTAAAAGATAAAACATTTAGCCAACTAGACTTTACAGAGTTAGAACACGAATACAATAAAACCCAAATTAAAAATAGTTGGAATAATTCAGTCACAGGAATAACTTATACAAACTCTAGCACTTCAGGTTTTAGAAATGCTTTTAGTACGGTCAAATATCCTTTTGTAGATTGGAACCATTCTTATACTGTTGGCAGTACTGGGTTTCCAATATTGCCTAATTTAGAAAGTAGTTTTAGACCTTTTATAAATATTAAGTATTTAATAGATAGGATATTTCAAGATACTGAATTTACTTATGAGTCAGCTTTTTTTAATGAAGTAGATTTTAACAAGTTGTATATGGACTTTAACTGGGGTAGCAATGAAGCACCTAATCCTGGAAATGAATATGCTGCAACTTGGAAATTTGGAACTGGAGCTACTTCAAATATTGGAACTGGAGCTTTTAAAGAAATTAGATTAATACCTGAAGGAATTACTGGCGGTGAAGTAGGCTCTAGCGTACCTCCAAATTATGATACAACTAGTCATATAATAACTGCAACTACTAATGGAGAAAAATATAATGTATCATACAATTTTAAATTTCGTCGCTCTACAGTTGGATTTTCAACAATTAATTATAAATGGGTATACACTCCATTTGGGGGTTCAGCAGTTATAATAAATGCACTTTTTAATCAAGTAATCGCTACAGCTTCTTCATACGTAGGAAATTTTGTAATAACTTTAAATACTGGAGATACTTTAGAAGCACAATTTTCAGCACCTTTTACAGTTGAACAAGATGAAATTGTACCAAGTAGCGCAGTATTTATTGTTTCTTCTACTATAATTTCTTCAGCAACTTTAAATACTTTAAGAGGTGAGCTAGGGCAATGGGATTTCTTAAAAGGTATAATGACTATGTTTAATTTAATTTCATCACCTGATAAGTCTAACCCTAAAAACATAATTATAGAGCCTTATAAGGATATATTTTTGCCTAGTATAACAGGAACTAATAATTTCTTTGATGATAATTCAACTCAGCTAGACTGGACAAATAAAATAGATACTACAGAAATTAAGTTAGAAGTTTTAGCTGACTTAAATAAAACCACAGTCCTTAAGTTTGTAGAAGATGATGATGACTATGCTTTTAATCTTTATAAGACTGCAGTACAAGGGCATTTATACGGAAGCCAAGTCTTTGACGCTTCAACAACTACAGGCAATCTACAAAGCGTTTTAGAAGGTGAAGAAGAAATAGAGGCTACGCCTTTTGCAGCAACAGTACCTAAGCCTTTAATGAGCCAATTTCCTGACTTTATAACTCCTTCAATTTATTCTTATAATGCAGATGATGGCACTTCTGAAGGTTTTGAAAATAGCCCTAGAATTATGTATAACAATGGTATAAAGTCTTTAGCATTAGGAACTTTTACAAGTTGCACTTATTACATACCAGCTCAAAATGGAGCTTTTAGTGAAAATGCAGATGCTTTTTTACAATTTAGCCATTTAACAGATATACCTACTGTTGTAACTAACCCACCTGTTTCTACTGATACAGTTGACTTTCACTTTGGTATATGCCAGTTGATACAGCCTATTGGAAATGCAACTCCTAATAACTTATTTAATACTTATTGGTCACCTTATTTTAATGAGCTTTACAATCCAGATACTAGGACTATGACGCTTAAAGTTAATTTAACTCCTGGTGATTTAAATAGTTTTAATTTCTACGATACTGTATTTATTAAGAATAGACTTTTTAGAGTAAACAAAATAGACTACAAACCAAACGAATTAGCAACAGTTGAATTTATACTTATACCATAACAAGAAATGGCGACACCATATTTAAACGGATATTCAGTAAAACCTGCTTCAGTTAATAGCTTAGGTATCGTTTCTTTTACAGATGGAAGAATTGAAGTTACACCTAACCAACAGCAATGCGAGGCTTATGGATATACTTACGACAGAGCTTCAGGAACTTGTAAGGCTTTTACTTATAGCACAAATCTAGAAAAAAGCTTAAACAACCAAAGCAACTATGTTCGTGGTGCTAATAACACAACAGAAACAGGAACTAATAACACTCATATAATAGGTGAAAGTAATACTGTAAAAGGACTTTCAAGAAACAACATTATAGTAGGTAGTAATAACGAAATAGCAAACGGTGTAAACAATGCAGTAGTCTTTGGTAATTACGGCTTGGCTCAAAGACCTGGTGAAGTAGTAATTGGTGGTGGTGGCTTTTCAGGAACAGGCAAGGGCTATGCTCAAAGCTCAGTAATAACTTTAACAGGAACAACTGTTGGGGCTACTACAACTGACTTATATGTAAATGGAGATAGCACAAATACAATTATAGCTAGAAATGGAAATCTATTTACAGGTTTTGAAGCAAAGGTTATAGGTGTAAGAACTGGAGGTACTAACCATTCTGGAGCAATTAATGATAGAAAATTTAATAGAGTAACTGGAATTGTTTATGGTAATACAGTAAACCAAACAACAACATTATTAGCAAGTTTTGGATCATTAGGCTCTATAACTACTAATATAGCATTTAGGGGTAGTAATATGATATTTGAAGTAACTGGAAACGCAAATAGAAATATTAGTTGGAGCTGCACCCTTAATCTTTATGAAGTAATAATTTAAAAAAAAAGAATAAACAAATGGCAACAGAGGTTTTAGAATTAGATGTTAAAACAAACGTAGGCGAATCTATTTCAAGTTTAAAAGAATTAAGAGATGCAATTAAAGCTGCAAAAGATGAGCAGATTGCTATGGCTAATAAGTTTGGAGCTACTTCACAAGAGGCAAAAAATGCAAGTCAAAAATTAGCAGAATTACAAGACAGTGTTGATGACTTAAATGATGCAAGTAAAGGTTTAAGTGGTAGCGGCCTTGAAATGTTAAAGCAAGGTTTTGGTCAGATTAGTGAGGGATTAATGAATTTAGATTTTGACAAAGTAAAAGCTGGATTAACAGGAATGGGTGCAGGGTTTATTTCTATGGGGCAACAGGCAAAGGCAGCATTTACAGGAATTAAAGGAGCTATTGCAGCAACAGGAATAGGATTACTAGTAATTGCTTTAGGAACTATATATGCTTATTGGGATGATATTAAAGGAGTTGTAAGTGGGGTAACTTCTGAGCAAAAAAGACTAAATGCAGAAGCAGAAAAAAATGTAAAAAGTGCTCAAGATAATTTAGATATAATAAGTCAGCAAGAAAATATTTTAAAATTACAAGGTAAAAGCGAAAAAGAAATTTTGAATATGAAAATTGCTGCAACAGCTGAGGCAGTAAAAGAAACAAAAATTAAATTAAACCAACAAAAAGCTACAAGAGACGCTCAAATAGACGCTGCAAAAAGAAACAAAACAATTCTTGAAGGGGCTATAGCGTTTGTCACAGCGCCTATAATGTTGTTATTAAAAGGAATTGACCTTGCTGGAAAAGCTCTAGGAAAAGATTTTGACTTAGCTAAAGGGTTTACAGGAAGTATTGCTGGGTTAGTTTTTGACCCTGATGAAGTTGCTGCAGAAGTAGACGCTAGTATATTAGAAACAGAAAAAGGATTAAGAGCTCTGGAGAATGCTTCGGCAGGGCATAAATTAGCAATAAATAATATAGACAAAGAAGCAAATAAAAAAGACATTGATGGCACAAAAGAAACAGCAGATAAAAAAGCTGAAATAGAAAAGGAAAATGCTATAAAAAAGAAACAACTTTTAGAAGACTTTGCTAAGACACAAAAGACTGCTGAAGAAAACGAATTACAAGCTATTAAAGATAAATACAAAGATGTTTTAGCAGCAGAAATAGAAGGCTCTGAATCTAAGA
>Ga0307376_10005314_pt1 | contig 11622 bp, 12 predicted proteins | sample TR2MG_FD_202536 | JGI IMG/M metagenome (GOLD analysis project Ga0307376, IMG submission 202536) | Soil microbial communities from Risofladan, Vaasa, Finland - TR-2 | ecosystem: Environmental > Terrestrial > Soil > Coastal area > Acid sulfate soil | place: Finland: Risofladan, Vaasa | collected... | reverse complement strand
GGTTCCGGTCGATCTGGTATTGGGCAAGCTGGCAGGTGGGGCCAGTTATAGTGAGATAAAAGAGGAATACGAATTGACTCAAGAACAGATTTTGGCCGCTCTCCGCTATGCAGCACATATTGCAAGCGATGAGCAGGTTAAAGCGATATTATGAGTGTTTCCTTTTTGATTGATGAGGATCTACCGCGTTCTACTGCCAGGTTACTCAGATCGCTTGGTCATGAGGCCTTTGATGTGAGGGACATTGGTCTTCGTGGGGCCAGCGATAATGAGATATTTGCTTACGCGTCCAAGGTAAACGCTACAGTGGTTACAGCCGATGTAGGTTTTGCCAGCATGATCTACTTGAGTTCTCAAGCACATGCTGGTACAATTCTTCTCAGACTTCCTATAGATATGCCGATAAAAATGCTGAATGAAATTCTGGTCAAAGCCGTAAACATTCTTTCAGATGAAGAGATTTGTAGAAGCATTGTTGTAGTTGATCAGAACAAAATAAGAATCCGCCGGAGCAAGTAAAGGGTATCTCCCAGCGACGCCTCGTCCTGGCTGCGCACCCTCGGTTAGTCACGTCATGGAGGGATATGTGTGGAAGAGTTCCCTCGTGGCAGCAGGTCATCGAGGGGGCAACGAAGAATTACTTATTGACGCACACATCCTCCCATGCGCACATTCTTTCAAATGAACGACGTGCAAATTCTGGTCAAGATGTGCGCATGGTGAACGGAAAAGCGTGGTGGTCAAATCGCTCAAAGTATTGCCGGACAAGGGATTGAGGGTAATTTGGCAGAGTGATATTGCTGCGCGTACAATTGAGGGGGCGTATGCGGTAGACGCGCGGTTTTCAATGCATCCGACAGCTCAATAGTTATGGATGGGTTCCGGCAAAAGTACGGGATCCTTTTTCGTTTTGTCATCGGGAGAATAAGTGGTACGCTGCTCTTTCTCTAATCGCAGGGCGTACCGATACCCCGGCACCAGGCTGTCTTGTTGCCGGCGCCGGATCAGGCAAAACCTGGCTGGCTCAAGACCAGCGTCGTTTCCGTCCGGGCGTCTTGCCCCGTGAATAGGGAGAAGGTATAATTGACCGGGGGCAAGAACGAGTTGGAGAGCAATCATGATAACGGCTGAGGATATGTTGAACCTAGCGGAGGCGGGGCCGGACCAGGTAGGATGGATCGTTACCGCTTCCCGGGACAGCCGGACCACCCGGGAAGAACTGGACGCGCTGGCCCGCGAACTGGGTGCTTTAGCTGTGCCTCGTGACGAGAGGCCTTTGACCGGGGTGCTGGCGGAGTACGGGGCGGGATTTGCCGTGGTGGTGCAAAAACAGGGCCTGGTTCTCAGTGACGGTCGGACTTCGGTGTTTTTTCACCCCGGCATGGCCCATGTGCGCATAAAACAACTGGCCGCCGGGGAAACTGACCGGATGGTGGAAACGATGGGCCTTGGCCCCGGCATGACGGTGCTGGATTGTACCCTCGGTCTGGGCAGCGATGCCATCGTGGCCGCCTTTGTTACGGGGCCGGACGGACGGGTAACCGGTCTGGAGGCTGTAGGACCGCTGGCCTTCCTGGTTCGTTATGGCTTGAAACATTACCTGGCTGCTGGGCGAGTGGGGGAGGCCATGGCCCGCATCGAAGTCCTGGGTGCGGACTACCGGGCAGTGCTGCCCCGGTTGCCGGATGCCAGCTACGACGTAGTCTATTTCGATCCCATGTTTCGGCGCCCGGTGTTCCATTCGTCGGGCATCGCTCCCTTGCGCAAACTGGCGGAAGCTGCGCCCCTGGAACGGGGGGCGGTGGAGGAGGCCTTGCGCGTGGCGCGGTGCCGGGTGGTCATGAAGGAACGCCGGGACAGCCCGGAATTTGACCGGCTCGGCTTCCGGGTGGCCGGAGGGGGTAAACATTCCTCGGTGGCTTTCGGGGTGCGGGAGACGGGGCGGGTGGAGACGTCATGAACCGGCCGCCGCTTTTGGTGTTAGTGGGGCCCACGGCCACGGGCAAGACGGCTCTGGCCGTCGAGCTGGCCCAGCGCCTGGACGGCGAGGTGATCACGGCCGATTCCATGCAGGTGTATCGCCACATGGATATCGGTACGGCCAAGCCCCCGGAGGGGGAACGGCAGGGCGTCCCCCACCACCTGATCGATGTCGTTGACCCGGCGGAGCCCTTCAACGTAGCCCTTTATAGTCAACTGGCCCAACAGGCGGTTCGGGAAGTAGCTGCCCGCGGGCACTGGCCCATCCTGGCCGGCGGCACGGGTCTGTACATACGGTCGCTCACCGATCCCTACTCTTTCGGTGAGACCACGGGCGATCCCGTGCTGCGCCGTGAATTGGAAGAGGAAGCTGCGGCAAGAGGCAGCGATGCCTTGCACCGCCGCCTGGCGGCGGTGGACCCCGTTTCGGCGGCGCGCTTGCACCCCAACGATCTACGCCGGGTGGTACGGGCCCTGGAGGTCTATCTTCTGACCGGTACGCCCCTGCACCTCTACCAGGGTCGGGACCGTTCCCGCGAGGGGCCGTATGCGCCCTTTATTTACGGACTGACCGCCGACCGGGCGCTTCTCTACCGCCGAATCGGGGACCGGGTGGAGCGTATGCTGGCGGACGGGTTGCTGGACGAGGTGGCCGGGTTGTTACAGCGGGGCTACGGTCGCCAACTGACTTCGATGCAGGGTCTCGGCTACAAGGAACTGGCGGCCTACCTGGCGGGGGAGACCGACTTCGGCCAGGCCGTGGAAATGGTCAAGCGCGGCACCCGCCGCCTGGCCAAGAGGCAGTGGACCTGGTTCGGCCGGGACAAGCGCATCCGGTGGTTTGAGGGGGATACCGCCGCGAAAATGCGCAGGGCGGCGGAGGAAATAGGCGGGCAACTGGCAGGAGTGCCGGGGCCCGGCGTCGAAAAGATGGGCAGATAATAATGGCAGGGGAGGAATCGCTTTGACCAAGACCCCTATTAATTTACAGGACACCTTTTTAAACCAGGTTCGCAAGGAAAACATTCCGGTGACCATTTTCCTGATCAACGGCTTCCAGCTCAAGGGGATGGTCAGGGGCTTCGACAGTTTTACCGTGATTTTGGAGAGCGACGGAAAGCAGTTAATGGTGTACAAGCACGCCATCTCTACCATCAGCCCCATGCGCGCGGTCAACACGTCCTTTGCCGAACCCAAGCTTCCCTGAGGAAAACCCGGCAGGAGAAAGCGAAAAAGCAGGAGTCACCGGGTGGTGACTGCCTGCTTTTTGTGCCTGCCCGGAAGCTGGTCAACCCGTTTACTAGTAGGTGAATTTCAAGTCGCCGATGATTATGGCCAGGGGACGGGACTGCAGCCAGCCGTTGGTAACATTCGTGTTGAAATAGTACAACGCGCCGTTGGTCGGATCCTGACCGGCCAGGGCGTCCTGGGCCGCGGCGATACCGCTGGCGCTGGCCGGGTTGTTGATCCAGCCGTTCAACACGGGCGTGAACTGGTAGGCGCCGGTGGTCGGGTCGATTTCATAGATCACACCGGTAATCGTATTGGCGAAGATGGGGCTCCTGACCCGGTTGATAACCACGGCGCCCACGGCGACCTGGGCGGCGAAGGGTTCGCCGTCGGCTTCGGCGGTGATCAGCCTTGCCAGCAGGTCCTTCTCGGCCGCCGTGTAGACGACGGTTCCGGTAGCCTGCGGGGCCGGCACGAATATGTTCTGGGACGGATAGATAACGTTCGATACCAGGTTGTTTACCGAGCCGATAAAGGCAGCCGTCGTCTTGTACTGGACGGCGACGCTGTAGAGGCTGTCCCCCGGTTGGATCGTGTAGGTGCTCAGGGTGCCCGTGGGCACAGTCAGGATCTGACCGGGACTCAGGGTGGCACTCTGGCTCAGATTGTTGAGGGAAGCAATCTGAGCGACCGTGGTGTGGAAATTGCCGGCGATCAGGTACAGGGTGTTGCCGGGCTGAACGGCATAAGGTACGGAGGTGGCACCGGCCGGAATCTTGAGCGTCTGGCCCGGGTAAATCACGCCCGAGGTGATGCCGTTGGCCTGGGCCAACTGGTACGAACTCAGGCCGTAGCGCTGGGCGATCAGGTACAGGGTGTCACCGGACTGGACGATGTACGAGGCACCGGCCGCCAGGGAAACTGGTATAACCAGGTTCTGCCCCGGATAGATGCTGGTCGAACTCAGATTGTTGGCGTAAACGATGCCTTGGACGCTGGTGTTGTACCGTCCGGCGATAAGGTACAGGGTGTCGCCGGCAGTCACCGTATAGGGGACGGTTACCTGGGCCTGAGCCGGAACCCCTGCCACCAGGGACATGGTAACGGCCAGTACGGTAGCTTGGAGCAAAGCCAGTAGTCGTCTCTTCATTTTTTGCCTCCTTTGGTTGACTTTACCCCGGTGATATGGCAAGTCCACCAGGGCTTACCGACATGATTCGACAATTGCCAAACGTATTCCTTCCTGGAGCATGATGTAACTTTTGGTAGACAAATGTCCGCCCTGAGGGCATCCGACCACATCTTCCGGGACAATTCGTAAAACCATGCCCCCGCCCATATATTTAGAAGGTAGGCCTGGTTCAGGCTCCAAACGGGGGGGTGAGGCGTCCGCCCTTTTTCGGCGGCGCCCTGACTTGAAGATAACCATCTGGCACGCCCAGAGTACGGGCAAAAGGCGGGTCGCCGGTGCCCATGTCATCGCCTTGCCGGGAACGGGTGAAAAAGGTGTCTCCGAAGAGGCGCGCCGGAGAAGCGCTCAGGAAATCCTCGGCGAATTGGACCGGTTGGTGGGATTGCAGGAGGTCAAAGAACTGATCGGGGAGATACACGCCTTTACAGAGATCCAGCGCCGGCGGCTGAAGGAGAACATGGTTACGCAGCCCCTGGTGTTGCACATGATCTTTAACGGCAATCCGGGTACGGGCAAAACCACCGTGGCCCGCTTTATCGGACGGCTTTTCAAGGAAATGGGTACGCTGTCGAGGGGCCACCTCATCGAGGTGGAGCGGGCCGACCTGGTGGGTGAATACATCGGTCATACGGCACAAAAGACCCGGGAACAGATCCGGCGGGCCCTGGGCGGCATCCTCTTCATTGACGAGGCCTATTCCCTGGCCCGGGGAGGAGAAAAAGACTTCGGCAAAGAGGCCATCGACGCCCTGGTGAAGGGTATGGAGGATCACCGGGACAACCTGATCCTGATCCTGGCCGGCTACCGGGACGAGATGGAGTGGTTCGTAGAGAGCAACCCCGGGTTGCGGTCACGGTTTCCCATCCATCTGTCTTTTCCCGATTACAGTAGCGGAGAGTTGATCGAGATCGCCGAGTTGTTTCTCAAACAACGGCAGTACGTCCTGAGCCCCGGGGCCCGCGACGAACTGCGCGTGATTCTGGAACGGGAGACCCGGAGCCACGAGCACAGCGGCAACGCCCGCCTGGTGCGTAACCTGATCGAGCGAGCCATCCGCCGCCAGGCGGTCCGCCTGGTGGGCACGGCGGACTTGCAGCGGATCCATCTTCTCACCCTGACCCGGGAAGATGTCAGTAGGGGCACCGGCGGGCGGGACTGGGGGCTTTGAGGCCGGTGATGCATCTTGCAGCCGCGGAGGGCTGGTAGTAAAATGGGGGTGTAAGATCAGTTACAGCAAAGCCACCAAGGAAACGGAGGGGTTGCCGGATGGGCGAGGTGCGGGCAAAAGTCCGCTTGACCAGTTTTTTTGATGAGGGACTGGCACGACGAAACATGATCAAACCCCAGGAGATGAAGACCTACGAAGGCGACGCTCTGGTGGATTCAGGTGCCGTTCGTCCGGTACTGCCGGCCTTTGTGGTGGAGCGGTTGGGTCTGGCCCTGCGGGGCCGGCGGGTCGTTGAATACACCGACGGCCGGAAGGAAGCAGTGGGTGTAACAGAGCCGCTAGTGTTCGAGATAGACGGAAGGGATACCCTGGAAGAGGCCCTGGTCTTGGGCGACGAAGTCATTATCGGTCAGACCGTCCTGGAGAAGATGGACTTCTTTGTGGATTGTGTCAATCAAAGGCTGGTCCCCAATCCGGCCCATCCGGACCAGCCGGTGTCCAAGATGAAATAGGAGGCGCCAACTGGCGCGACCGGGGGATGCGGGGAAACCAGCAGCAGGATTGCTCATGGAAGAACAGGCCGCCGGGGGTGAGTTCCCGGCGGCCTGTTTATCGAACGGGGAGATACTAGGTCAGGTCCACCACATGGCCGCTGGCGTACCAGTTCAGCCACATGAACAGAATCAGAATCAGCACTACCGCCACCGCGGCGAAGGCCAGGCCCCAGCGCCGGGTGGGGATGTCACAGGCACGCCGAAACAGAACTGCGGAGGCCCCGTGCCGCAAGGCATGGCGCCCCATATTTCATCAGTTTGACAACGGCTAAGAATTGCCTTATCACAACCATGTCTTCCCATTAGTTCCTTCCTGCATGCCCCTGCTGGCTGTTTTCCTTCGGGCAGCCAACCCTGCTACAAACAAGTGCAGAAATTGACATATGTATCAAGATTATGGTGTGGTAATTGCCAGGTAGGAGCCACAATTTTCGTAACCAGGTCAGTAGATTAGCCTTCGACGGCCTCAATAATACGTAGATATTGATCCTGACATCTCCATTTTGGCAAATCCTCCACTACCAGCCGCGCCAAACACAGACCGCAGATAAACCCGGATTATCTATTGTCTATGATCCATAAAATAATCTTATTTGACGCATAAACATCACTACTATAGCATAAGACATGAAAGCCGGGAGGCGGGATATAGTGTTGGTAGATATTCATATTCATACAAATGAATACTCCAGTTGCAGTAACATCGACTTGGAGAAGGCGGTTATAAGAGGCAAAGCCCTTGGGCTGGACGGTCTGTGTATTACCGACCATGATAGCCAGGACATAGTCGGCAAAGCCATCTACCTATCTAATAGACATAAGTACTTGATTATAGTAGGTGCGGAAATTTTAACATATGAAGGCGATTTGCTTGTATTTGGGCTGAACGCCTTACCCAAAGAAAAACAGCACGCACAAACATTGGTCGATCTGGTCACCGCCAACTCCGGAATTTCTATCGCCGCACATCCTTTTCGTGACAACGGGCGCGGGATGGGTGAACATATTCGTCGCTTGAAAGGTGTTCAAGGAATAGAAGCCTTCAACGGGAATACAGGACTGGACGAAAATTATCGCGCCTATGCCATGGGGCACGAACTAGGAATTCCCTGTGTTGCTGGCAGTGACTCTCATGATATAGAACAAGTCGGAAAGTACGCCACGTTTTTCCCTCGTGCTATCCATTCCTTGAAGGATTTCATCGTAGCAGTCAAAGGGGGACAAGTTGCTCCGGCTTGCTACAACCGTAAGAGCGGCACATTTGAAATAATAAATTCCAAGGATACAATGCATAACATTTCTGCTCCGCTTATGGAGACAGAAGTGTAGTGTTAACTGATCGAGTTGGAGAAGGCGCCTATGAATCAGCGAATTACGCCTAAAGCCTGCATTGAGATGGGAATTGTCGCCTGTTTTCTGGTCTTTTTCTTTGTTCCCATTTTGAATTTGGCCATCTGGGCCATAACTGAAAGATGGCAGTATCCGAGCATTATACCGCAGCAATTCTCTTTTGCATGGTGGGTTTGGGTATTTAATCAGACAAACCTGGTTCGCCCAATTAGACTTAGTTTTGAATTTGCCTTTATAGTGACTATTATTTCTACGCTCATTTGCATTCCAGCGGCATATGCATTTGCAAGAGCAGAATTCCCCCTAAAACAAATCCTGTATTTGCTATATTTGCTTCCAAATGCTTTCCCCATGATCGGCTTATATGCGACGGTAGCGGTTCTTTTTTACCGAATTAATATGATGGGGACATTTATCGGCGTTGTCTTTGTCCAAATGATTCAAACCCTCATGTTCATGGTATGGGTACCCACAGCCTCCTTTAAAAGTGTGTCTCCCACCCTGGAAGATGCCGCCAGGGACGTGGGTGCGTCACAGTTACAGACCTTCTGGAGGGTTACGTTACCGTTGGCCTTACCAGGCATCATAGTCGGGATAATATTTTCTTTCTTATCCTCTTTGGATGAAGCGCAAGGAACACTTATTGTAGGAATACCTAAATATATCACGATGCCTGTGCAGATGTATAGCCTTGTAACAGATTATCCCGGACCTGTAGGCGGTGTATTTTCGGTCTTATTGACAGCGCCTTCCATAATCCTCCTTCTTTATCTGCGCAGATTTCTCAAAAGCAACTTTCTATCGAAGATGTATTAAGTGTGTTGGCGAAGAAGGAAGAGTCAATGCCGATTCTGCAATTAGTCGACTTATCGAAAGAATTTGCTTCTGGTTTTAGAGTGCATAATATAAATATAGACGTGCAAGAAGGTGAATTGATTGTACTCCTTGGTCCTTCCGGATGCGGAAAGACCACCATACTTCGGTTGGTTGCCGGTTTCATAAAACCAGCCGGGGGTGATATTTTAATTGATGGGCGAAGTGTAATTTCGCTGCCACCCGAGAAGAGACCTACTGCTATGGTATTTCAAAACTACAGTTTATGGCCGCATATGACGGTTTATGAAAATCTGGCTTTTGGTCTAAGATTGCGAAAAACACCCAAGAGGGAAATAGATAGGCAAATATCCGGTGCATTGGAAATGGTTCACCTTTGTGATGTGACCGATAGATACCCCTCGCAATTGTCCGGCGGAGAACAGCAACGGGTCGCTCTGGTTAGGGCCCTGTTGATCCGGCCGAGGGTACTTCTTCTCGACGAGCCGTTCAGCAGTCTGGATGCGAAACTCCGTATCCAACTGAGGGAGGAAATTAAGAGTATCCAAGAGGCCACGAGGACTACAATGCTTTTTGTGACGCACGATCAAGAAGAGGCAATGTATTTAGGGAATACCCTTGTAGTAATGAACCAGGGCGCCATCGAACAGGCAGCGACGCCGCTGGAAACTTACGACCATCCGCGTAATCTATTTGTTGCCAGGTTTCTCGGTGAAATGAATTGCTTTGAGTTTGACGAAAATAATAGACCTTTACATTACCTACTGCGGGACGTAGCCGTTAGACTTCCTTTGGTTATTGGTGTGCGACCCGAGGATGTGCATCTGTCACGTCGACCGGGTCCTATTTATGGCGAAATCCAAAGTAAGGTTCCGTTCGGGCATTACATACGGGTGGTTGTAAACACTAACATGGGCACGGTTATGGCCTATTATTGGCGTGACAGCGAGGGGGGTGACGACAGTGTAATAAGCGATAATGTTACCTATGTGTCGTTTTCGCAGATACATTTATTTCAAGAGCCACTTACTTAAACTGTCGAGGTGGATTATTAGTGAAGAAAAATATGCTAATGATAGTAGTTGTAGTACTTACTTCATGCTCATTTCTGTTGACCGGTTGCGGAAACGCAAGAAACTCGCAAAATTCAAGCAGTAGCAATCCCACGCAAATTAATCTTTACGCCAGTGGGGACACCAATATCCAGCAACTATGGGATACTGTTATTATTCCGGCATTCGAGCACCAATATCCCGATATTAAGGTTAACGACGTTTTCTTGACCCATAAACAAGGTCAAGAGGCGGTTCTTGTCAAACTTAAAGCCGCGACAGAGGCCGGTAAAAGTTCCGATGTCGATTTGTATGAGGGGGATCCCGGGGACGTCGCATTGGGTGGGACGGTTCCTATTTGGCTGAAGCTTTCCCCCTCGGATATTTCCAACCTTTCGTCTGTTCAGAAAGGGCTCGCCGGCCCGGTAAGCGGGTATGCCGCACCTTACCGCGCTTCGTCGATAGTCCTGGCATATAATGCCACTACTGTTCCCAATCCTCCCCGAACATTTAACGAGCTGATCCGGTGGATAAGTAGTCATCCGGGCAGGTTTACCTACAACGATCCATCGGCCGGGGGATCCGGGAGGGCTTTTGTGGTTGAAGCCCTGTATAAGTATGATTACCCTGTTCCCGTAAACGGCTACGACAAGAATATCGAAAGTAAATGGGCCCAGGGTTTCCAGTTGTTGAAGTCGCTTAATGCCGATATATACCAGAAGGGTGTCTACCCTACAGGTAATCAGGACATCCTAAACCTTCTAGGAAACGGGGACATAGATATGGCACCCGTATGGTCGGATATGGCATTATCCGCTTTACAGAAAGGCACCCTTCCCAGCAACATAAAGCTCATCCAGATTACGCCGGGCTTCGTGGGAGGCGGTTCCTATCTTTTTGTTCCAAGTATGTCGGTGCATAAGGCTGAGGCTTATAAATTCATAAACTTTGTGTTATCTCCGACTACCCAGGCTTTGATTGTAATGAAGATTAATGGCTACCCAGCTATAAATTGGAGTCAGCTGCCTTCGGATTTACAGTCGAAATTTGCTGGTATTTCAGGGGAGTACCGCTATTGGCCTGGTCAATACAACAGTGATCTGATTAAGATGTGGCAGCAAGTGGTGCCGGGTTAATGGAAAGAGGGAAGGGGCAATTGTATGCTTATTTAACAATTGCCCCTTCTTTTGCCTTTATTTTGTTTCTTACTGTCATACCGGTAGCGGGGGCACTTTTGGCGACATTCAGGAACTCCGCCGGCAAATGGACTTTGGTGGTGTATTCCGCGATGTTTAGGACGCCGGGGATGCTTGCTGATATATGGTTTACCGTAGAGGTAACAATTGTTTCGTGCTTTGTGGTAATGTTAATCAGTGTAGTATTATCCGTTTATTTGCGGTTTAATCAAGGAATCTTGGTACGATTACTGGAAAACCTCTATTATTTACCGATTTTTATTCCTTCTGTAATTGCTTCTTATGGAATTAGAACTGTATATGAGCAGCATGGACTCTTGAATCTGTTATTGGTTAATCTGGGTATTCACGCCTATCCGCATATTATCTACACCGGTATCGCCATTGTCATTGCGCAGATTTGGTTTCATGTGCCATTTACTACGTTAATATTGCTTGCCGCTTTGCAAGGCATCCCCTATGGAATGATTGAGAGCGCAAGGGACATCGGCGCCTCCCAGTTTATAATTCTTGTTAGAATAATATTGCCACAAATTCGGTATGTGGGTTTATTTGCCTTTACGCTGGTATTTCTCGGTTGCTTTGGCGGATATACCGTGCCATATATTCTTGGGCCGAACAGTCCGCAAATGCTAGGTGTCGTTGTATCTCAGACCATGATCGATTATTTGGACATTAAACAGGCAAGCGCTATTTCAGTTGTTATGTTTTTTCTTTGTTCGTTTGTCGCCCTGTTCTACGTCAGGAACATTATGGCAAGGCAGCGGTCGTGACGTTCAGCTTCGGGGACCAGCCTGATGCCTTCATGGGACGGTGTTATTGATCCATTATTCCCTAGGCTTACGCCACCCGGGCGGAGGCGGTGACGGTGATTGCGGGCCTGCTGAAATAGCGCTTACGGGGCAAATCGAAAGCATGAAGCGCGGCGGTGGCGGAAATTTCCACCGCCGCGCTTTTTGTATTGTCAGAGTGACCTCCTCCCGCCACTAGAAGTGACGGGCATCTCAGCGATTCCGCTTCTGAGAGCCGGGGAGTCCGTGATTAGGTGCCCCCCAAAGGTTTCCGC
>Ga0307376_10005312_pt1 | contig 11624 bp, 13 predicted proteins | sample TR2MG_FD_202536 | JGI IMG/M metagenome (GOLD analysis project Ga0307376, IMG submission 202536) | Soil microbial communities from Risofladan, Vaasa, Finland - TR-2 | ecosystem: Environmental > Terrestrial > Soil > Coastal area > Acid sulfate soil | place: Finland: Risofladan, Vaasa | collected... | reverse complement strand
CTATGCGTGTAAATTTGTAGCAGGGGAACTTTTTGAATACGTTGCTTTAGGAGCCAGTCAGGTTGTTGGAGATAAGCAGGTTACACTTACAGTAGTTGCGGGCAAAGTTGTTGCCGAAGATGAACTTAAAGGTGGCTATATATCCATATTTAAAGCTGGATTGGGAGATTCAATAAATAGAGGTATCACTGGCAATACTGCTCTTGCTGCTCTTGGTGTTTCTATTACTATCTATCTTGATGAACCATTAGACCGTGCTGTTACTGTTACTGCAGACCATGCCGAAATTCTTCCTAATCCGTATCGTGCAGTAAAAGACCTTCAGGCGTCTGGTTGTCCAGATGCTTATGCTTCAGTTGCCGGACTTCCTAATGTACCGGCTACTAATGGACAATTTTGCTGGATTCAGACTTGGGGAATTCGTTGGATGTCTCCTACTGGAAACGCTACTGGTGGAGTTGCCGGAGAACGCTCGGTGTATTTTGATACTAATGGCGGTGTCAGCGAATTAACTTATACTACAAGTACACTATTAAATCGTCAACTTGCTGGATTCCTCGTTGATGCGACATCTGTAGGCGTTGATGGTTGCCCATTCGTTATGTTACAGATAAGTATGTAAATTGAAGGTTTGGGGCTGAACCAAAAGCCCCCAATATTTTTAACAAGGAAGGTTTAAATGAGCGACACCAGAAATGATTTACAACCTTTATATCGTGGAGATAGCAGGGAATATAATCTTACTTTTACTGATAGTAATGGCGGGGCAATTGATATTAGTGGGTGGAAAGTCTATTTTACTATGAAAAAAGATTATAAAGACGATGATACTAAAGCAGTCATTAAAAAAGATATAACTGTCCCTGGTGGCTCTGTTAGTGGTAAAACAGGATTTATATTATCGCCTACTGATACGGAAAATATAAAACCCGATAATTATTATTATGATATCCAGGTTAAAAGAGGAGTAGAAAGCATACTAACAGTTGTATCGGGAGTGATAAACATTAAAGCCGATGTAACAAGGAGAACTGATTAATGCCGGAAGATATCAACGTAACCATAACAGAACCAGAGATAATTAGTATACAGATTATAGAAGCTGAACCGATAAACATAATAATCGGTGAGGGGATTCCCTCTTTAGCTGACCTTGTTTTCGAGCCTCCAGAAGGGGCATATAGAATTGTTAAATTATATATTGAAGGTGGAAAAGTGAAAGTTGAATATGAAGTTATTTAAGAAAGGAAGGTGAATATAATGGCAATACAAAGTATGGTATTAGACCCGAATGCGGTAGCTTACACCAATGATGAAATTATAGGAAAGATAAATGCAGCCACAGATAATATTACTCGTGCAAGTTCAGTAGATGCAGCAGCAAGACCGATTGCAGCTTTAGAAGTAACCAATACAGAATTAGCAGCAGGTGTATCTAAAACAAATCTTGATGCTATGGATGATGTTGAAAGAGGTTATATCAAGACTGCCCCAACGGTAGGCGAGTTCCCAGTAATAAGCATTCAAAGAGGTACTGTAGCTTTAGGTGGTAAGTTAGACGCAGATTATGATGATGTGCCTATTGAGTAAAATTTACCATAGTTAGCTCTTATCTAAAAAATAGGGGCTGGCTATAGTAGAAGATTATTGAGAGGAGAAATTATGGCTTGGCTTGAAGGCTGGGACAAAAGAAGAATAAAATTTACCGTAGACAAAGATAAAATAGATACTGCTGATTTAACTTGGTTTCGTGTAGTAGTAACATTATCCCCCACTCACGGAGATTGTGTCTTTGACGAATTAACCTCTGACGATAACCGATTTAAGATTGCATTTACAAAAGCAGATGGCACTACAGAACTATACGCAGAAATTGAGAGATGGGATACTGCAAATCAAAAGGTTATAATTCACGTTTCTCGTGATGGTTGGGTAATATCAAATACAGAAAATACAGATTTCTATATGTATTATGATAAAGACCATGCAGATAATACAACTTATATAGGTGATATTAATATTGTAATAGATGTGGGAAGTGCTTGCACTGATAGGGCAACCAGACAAAATGGAGGTTATACTTTTATTGATTTGGCTAACCCCGCTGATTTTACTGGCAAGATTACCAATGTTGCTATCTATGTACAGACAGCTATGGCGTCAGCTAATGTAGCTACATTTTATAAGGTTGGAGATAATTATACTGCTCGTTCTGCAAGTGGGAATTTAGGTGCAATTGCAGTAGGTCTTCAAAATAAAACTGTTAATCTTGATGTAGTTGTGGGGGACTACATTGGGATATATTTTACGGATGCTAATGATTGGATTGAACTTTCTACCAGTGGTGGCAGTGGAATTGTGTATTTAGCAGGTGACCAGACTGCCTGTGTTGATACAACTTTTAGTTTACTTGCTAATTATGCTATGAGTTTATATGGAACAGGAATAACTATTGGATATAATGTTTGGGATACCAATAAAAAACTTGTAACTCACATGGTAGATAATACTGTTGTAGATATTGATGTAGGAAGTGCAGCAAGTAATAGAGATACTTATGGTTCTGCTGGTTATACCAGGGTAGACAAAAACAATCCTGCTAACTTTACGGGAAGGATAACCTCGGTTCAACTTTGGGCTGATACCAATATGAGTGGTGTTATAATAGCCACTTTTTCTGCAAGTGGAAATAACCTCACCGCACGTAGTAGTTATGCTATTGGAAATGTAACTGCTGGGTCTGTACAAACTTTTGCTGTTGACCTTAATGTAACAATAGGGGATTATTTAGGGTTCTACGCTTCAGAGGGAGCTTTAGACCTTTCTACAAGTGCAGATTTTGGTTTTTGGTATCATGAGGGGGATATGACTGCTACAGCAAGCCACGCTTTCACTTTTAACGCTACTTATTCTTATTATAGTCTTTATGCTATAGGAATCAGTGCGAAGGTTCTGGATAGTACTTCTAATAATAATCACGGCACGAAAAAAGGTGCAGGAGAACCTGCAAGTATAGCAGGTAAAGTAGGATTGGCACAAAATTTTGATGGAGCTGATGATTATATTTTATTCGGGTCTCCTGTTGCCCCTCTTGGGGCAAAAACCTACAGTGTATTAGTAAAAGAGGATACGGTTGCGGCAAGTGAATGTATTCTTGATAGTGGCGGTGCTGTGTCAGCACAGCGTGGAGATTGGATTGCTGAAGAGGCAAATGGAAGAATAACATGGTTACACGCAAAAGGAACATCGGGTACTTATAATTTTGCAGTCACAACAACTAAAACATTAGACGCTAATTGGCATCATCTTGTATTTACCTGGGACGGAACTACTACGGCAAATGCAGTGAAGATATATTGGGATGGAGAACTTGAAGCTCAAGGAACAGCACTTTCAACTGAAACTGTAGCACAGACAAATGCCCTGCGTATTGGAATGTATTATGTTGGTACCACTTACTACGGAGCTTTTGATGGCATAATAGATGAATCTCATATTTCAAGTGTTGTTCGCACTGCTGGCTGGGTAAAGGCAGAATATAATAGTTTATGGGATACTTTGCTTACTTATGGGAGTGAGGAAACAGAAGGTATACTTACAGGCTATTTTATGAGCAACGGAGAAAAAGAAGAATTATTTATTTATCTTATGAATTTAGTAGAAACATCCGGATATTATATGAATCCATTATAAAGGAGGGTTTAGATGGCAAGTTTTTGTGAAAGCAATGATGTTTTAATTAATCTTAATATGGCTGATAGGGAAGTACCTATTGCATTATTGGCTAAGGCTATTATTAAAGCCGATGCAGAAATAAGGGCGGTTTTCTCATCTGACTTATTGGCTGTCCTTGATGCTTTAGAGACTGCTCCAGATATTGTGAAATCTTTAGCTGAGGATATTGCCTCTTATTATGTTATGAGGGGATTATATTCGGGTAAGTCACCAAGTAATAATGAATGGATTGACCGATATAAAGAGGCGAAAGATACCCTTGAAAAGATTGCCGAAGGTACTTTCCAGATTGAAGGAATTGCTTGCGATGTAAATAGTATTCAGTCAAGCACTAAAGATTATAAAAGGACATTCGATGAGCGTGATGAAACAAATTGGAGCATCGATGCAAATAAATTAGGAGAATTAGATGATGACTGATGGAGCGTTGATAAGTTATGAGATAAAAGATGATGAAAAAGTGAGGGCTTTATTAAAAAAAGCCGGGGAAAAGGCCAATGACCTTAGAGTTCCATTAAAGCGATGTGGAATATTAATGGTAGGGTCTATTGATAAAAATTTTAGGGCGGAGGGTAGGCCTACAAAATGGGCTCCACTTTCACCGATGACTATTGCCATGCGAAGGAAAGAAGGAAGGGGAGCGAAGATATTACAAGATACCGGATTGGGTAAAGGGTCTATTGTTTACAAAGTAGTTTCCAATCAAGAGGTACAGATAGGAACTCCACTTGATTATATGAGGAAACATCAAGAAGGAGCAGATATTAAAATACCGGCAAGAACTATTGTACCGGTAAGAGCGAGGGTTTTGCATTGGATTGATCCGGACACTGGAGAAGATGTGTTTGCAATGCATGCCCATCAAAAGGAGAGGACGGTCAAAATACCTCAACGTAAATTTTTACTCTTTCAAGATGAGGATAAAGTGAATATTTTAAAAATCTTTACCGAATATTTAGAAGGGATTACCAAATGAAATTAGAGTCTATCTGGAATAAAGTTAAAACCATTTTAGAAGAGGATACTATCTTAAAAACTTATATTAGAATTGTTTATTCGGGAACAAGGGATAATATCCCAACCAATAATTTCCCTTGCATTATTATCGAACCAACTAATGCACCAGAAGAACCGATAACCATTCCTCATAAAATGGAGATAAATTTTACTATAACTATATTTGGATATATTAAAATTTTTGATATGGATAAGCAGATAGTCGGGGATGCCACAAATAAAGGTATTCTTGACCTTAATTTTGATATTAAAAAAGCTCTCGGCGCTCATATTGATTTAGATGGGGAGTGTCTGCTTTTTGGCTTCCCGAATACCAGATTTGATTTTGACTCTTTTCCTTTCCGGGGTGTGGGTATTGATATGAAAATAACTTTAAGGCAGAACTTTGTAACCAGGGCTTAAAAGGTAGGTGATTATATGAAGTTAAAATTCAATCGAAATACCGAACTTTGGGTTGTAAATTATGGAGTATTCCAACCCAAAAAAGAAATTGAAGTTAGCGAAGAACTTGGAAAGATGATGTTGGGAACCGGTTATTTTGACGAGGTTAAAGAAAAAGAAATTAAAATTAAAAGAAAAAAATCTAAAAAGAAAGGAGATGATTAATTATGCCAATTGGAAATAAAGGATTTATTGGAGTTAAGAAAGAAGCGATTTGGGGAACTAGAGATGGAGTAGGTGCTAACGATTTTTATTTGCCATTTGCTAGTGAAACTCTTATCGCTAATATCGAAGAAATTTTATCTACAGCACAGAGGGGAGTACCTGACGAGCCAAAATCTTATCAAGGGGAAAGGGCTTTTGCTGGTGATGTCGTAATAGAAGTTCATCCTGCAAGTTTAGGGGCTATTCTAAGAAGTGCTTTTGGTGTGCCAGATACAGATCCTGCAGGAACAACTGAAACCGAATTGGAGAATTGTGATGAAGCCTGGGTTGGAGACGATTCAATAATATCTACCGTTGACACAACCGATAAGAAAAAAGGTGCTGCTGCAATTAAATTATTTGTACCTGCTGGGGTAGCAGCTGGTACGATTTTAGCCACTAAAGATTTTGATGAGGTAGACATGCATTTAGATACTCATATTAAATTTTGGATAAAATCAAGTATTGATATGGCTGAAGGCGTTTTAAAATTTGTTATCAGTGAAACAGCTGCTTGTGGTGGTGGAACACAGCAAGAGGTAACGATTACTGCTTTAAGCGCGGGAGTATATACAGAACTTACTTTGGCCCCGGCAGATATGACTGATTATAATGCAGTAATTAGTATAGGAATAAAATTGATGAGTGATCAAGCTGAATTTACTTTACAGGGCGATGATGTTAGAAGGGTAATAGTTGGAACTGCTGCTAATGCTATACAGCATATATTTATCCCCAGACTGGATGATTTTCATGTTGATTGCCCTCTCAATCCTTATACTTTAGAGGTTTATCGGGATCAAGGGGATTCCTTCCAGTTTTTAGGGGAAATAGTTAATACCCTGAAATTAGATTTTTCAACCACTGATAAAATCTTAAAAGCAACTTGCGGAATGATTGGTAAGAATTTGGGTGATACACCAAAGACTTCTGTAGCCCTTGAGACTACTAATCCATTTCTTTGGAATGATGCAGTAATATCAATAGGAGATTCACCGGTCGTCAATAACGATATATTGAGTTTTGGAATAGATTATAACAATGCCTGTAAAGCAAGATACACTTTAAATCATACTGTAATACCCAGAAGTATTATCAGAGACGGCTTTAGAACTACAATAGTTAATTTTGTAATTGATTTTATAGATAGAACTGAATATAACAAGTTTTTAGATGGGTCAGAACAGGCTTTCCAAGTGAAATTTGAAGGTGCGGTATGCGATGATCCAGTAAAATATACCCTGCAGATTGATATGCCTAAAGTCCAATATAAAGCTTTCCCAATTAATATTGGTGGATCGGGAAGATTGACCTGTGCAGTTAATGCTAAAGCTAATTATGATCCGACTGTTGGGGTTTTGTATGCAATTAAATCAAAGTTAATTAATTTACAGCAATCATACTAGGGGTAGGATGAACTTTCGCTGTGTAGGATATAAATTTTAGCAAAATCGGGTATTCTAGAAAGATTACCTATAAAGAAAGGAGGGATATTATGGCTAAAGTAAAAATTGGGAATAAGGAGTATGAGTTTGAATCTTTATCTACATTGGATTTAAAAAATTTAGACGAGGGAAGAGACAAGAATAAAGCGAAAAAAGAAGGGGAAGATAAGTTAACTGATTATGAATGGACTTTCTATATGATTCTATATGCAATCAAAAAATTCAATCTTGATATAAAAATGAGTTTAAATGAATTTATGGATTCATTTCCACTTATAGATATATGGATAAAGGTAGAAGAAATATTTGAAATAACGGGGTTAAATGAAAAAAATTTAACGAAGGGGATTGGCAAGAAATAGTAGATATCTTTGCCTTTGCTTACGGCTGGAATTATAAAGATATCTTGTCAATCCCACTTGTGGAAATAAATAAACTTATGCCTAAAGCAATAGAAAAATATAGGCACTTACTTATTTAGGAATAAAAGAATAGTTATTGCCAAGTAACATTAATTCTAAATCTTTTTATTCTTGAATCATTTTCAACCATAGCTTGGAATGTTGATTCTTGACCAGGAACTATTGTAAATGGGTCAGCATAAACGTTATTAAGAGAAATGAGTTTCTCATCTATATCATAAGCTGTAACTTTAACTTTTACAAAATCAGCAGTTTTGTTGCCTGTATTCTTTAGAATACCTTCAACATAATAATATAGAGGGGGATCGCTTAATCGGTTAGTCCAATCAACAATTTCTATATTGGCTTTTGTAGTTGATATTGGTAGATTTTGTTTATCGTATGTTTGAGAATTACAACCTAAAAATATAAAGATAAAACATATTAAGGAAATAATTAACAGAAAAGATTTTAAAATTTTCATAATAATATACCTCCCGTTTTTTGATTGTAATTATATCACAATAGAAAAAATAAATAAATATTGGAGGCGGAATAATTGGCTGAAGAATTGAAAATAAATATAATAGGCGATGCCTCAAAACTTAAAGGTGCTTTAGGTGAAGCTGGTAGTCAAGTAACTAAATTTGCCGAAAAAATCGGCAGCATTGGCAAAACCATGACCATTGTAGGTGGAGCGATTACTGCTGCATTTGGAGTAATAATTAAAAAGACTATGGATGCTGGCGACCAGTTTGATAAAATGTCTCTTAGAACTGGCGAAACAGTTGAAAACCTTTCTTCACTTGCCTACGCTTGTGATATAACTGGAACGAGTATTGAAGGATTAGAGACAGGGATAAAATTTCTTACTAAAGGTATGGATGATGCCCAAAAAGGTATGGGTGAAGCTAAAGACGCCTTTGAGGAATTAAAAATATCTATTGTTGATATAGAAGGTAATTTGAGACCTACCGTTGATGTCCTGAAAGAAGCAGCCACTAAAATAGCTGCTATAGAAAATCCAGCCAAACAAGCTGCTCTTGCTATGGAATTATTTGGAGCGAGGTCTGGAACTCAATTAATTCCATTGCTTAAAGAAGGTGGAGCAGGCATTGAAGAATTAATGAAAAAGGCTAAAGAATTGGGAATAACTATGTCTACCGAAGCAGCAAGTGCAGCAGCAGAATTTAAAGATAGATTAACCGATTTAAAAGGAAGTTTAGCGGGAGCAGGTAGAGATATAGCAATGATACTAATTCCACCCCTTACTAAATTAGCAGAAAAAGCTGTTGAGATTGTAAAGAGAATTAGGGAATGGACAGAAGCACATCCTGTATTAATAGAATGGATTGTCAAAATAGGAGCAACATTAGGGGCTTTAGCTGCGGTAGGCGGACCGATTCTAATAGCAGCCTCAGCTTTTCTGAAAATGCAAGGGGCAATTACCGCACTCGGAACTATTTCCGCTGGACCAATAGGAATATTTATTGTGGCTATAGCAGGAATTGTTTTAGGTGCAAATAAATTAACTGAACGTCTAAGAGAAACTGTGGGTGGATTACGTGAATTTCGAGAAGAAATTAATAAAATGTCTCTTCTTCAATTAGATATAGAAATACAGAATCTAACGGATACCATTGAACAATTACAAAAAAGATTTAGTGAGATACCTAAAGGAATTGGACAACAAGAGCTCCTTACAATAATGGATGAAATAAATAAACGATTAGAAATACTTTATGGAAAAAGAAAAGAACTTACTGAGATGGCTACAGGAGTTGATACTTTAACTGATTCAATGGGTGAGTTAGGCGAAGAAGCCAAAGATGCAATAGGAGAAATAGATAAGGCAATAAAAGAAATAAATGATAGATTGTATGAATTAACTCATACAGCTATAGAAAATGCTACCAAAAAACTTGAGGAGCAAAGACAAGCATATATTGATTTGGGTGTTGCTATTGGCATAGTTGATGAGTGGCACTCTGAGGAAATTAAAAAATTAAATGATGTAAGTGAAGCATACGATACTTTTCTTGATGCAATGAAAACCGTAGAAGATAGAATGTTTGAATTGACTCATACTCAAAGAGAAGTAGAGATTAAGCAGTTAGACGAAAAGAAAGCTAAATTAATCGAAGTAGCTAAACAAGCGGGATTGAGTGCAGATGAGGAAATAGCCAAAATTAAAGAAATTATGGCCTGGTATCAAAAAGAAATAGACCTTTTAAACAAAAAAGAAACAACATTAAGTAAAAGATATTATGACATATATAACAAAAAGGGTGAAAGAATCGGGGTAATGACATCTGCAGAACAAGCACAGGCATATATGAATCAGGGTTACAATGTTATGGAAAGTATTTATAACCCCGCAGAAGTAGTCCCGGGTCAAGTATTACCAAAATTACAAACAGGTACTTCTTTGGTCAAAAAAACGGGGTTAGCAATAATTGAAAAAGACGAAGCTGTATTGACACCAGAACAAAATAAAGCTTATCGAAGTGGTGGAAATCAATTTACTGTAAATATAAATAATCCTGTAGTTAGAAATAATGACGATATAGTTAAAATCAGACGTGAAATAGAAAAAGCTCTTAGTGTAGATATGCCGAGACAATATAAACGTAGTGGTTATGAATTAGCTTATTAGGAGGTAAATTATGGCAGAAGGCACAATTTTAATCGGTGATACTTCACTGGATACCCCATCGGGATATTCTCCTAAATTAGATTTTCTTAAAGTCTATGAACGTACACCTTACGGTATTTTGATTATTAATCGAAATGCCAATGCTGAAAATCAACCTATATCAATATATAAGTTTGAAATATCAGATGTGGTAAATAGCAAAATGGATGCCATAAAAGCAGAAGTAGCACGCATAGGTAATGTATATTATGTTGATTATTTACAGATAACTGAAAGACTTTCCGGAGATGGAACGATTAAGATTTTTTATACTCAAAGGCAATTATCAGGGGGTACTCCAATTGTTTATGTAGGTACTACTTTACAAACACTAAAAACACCACCTGATGTGGCGAATACATATACTTATACTGCGGATGTATCAGGCAGGGCAGAATTCACATTCTATAATGTTCCACTGGGTGTTGATAATATTATAATCCAATATATACCGAAGTTTATAGTTAATATCATAGATTATATCCATACTTATCGAATTATGGATATAGCTTACTATACCTTGATTTGTGAGGAAGTAAAACCATGATAACAGTTATTAATTGTTTTTTAGCGGTAAATGCACAGCCTGTTGATTTTCCTACCTATAAGGCAATAGATTGTGATTTACATGTGAATGAAAATGATGATAATTTTTTCGGTAAAATAATAGATTGTTCCCTTACAGTACAAAGGGTATTAGTGGGAGCTTGCCTGGCCACAGCACAGAGCATAAGGCTAAAAATTACCGTTGATGGTGAAGATGTATCTGCTGCTTTGGTGGGGCAAGTTATGATACAGCATAATGAGAATTTGATTAGTACTTTTTCTTTCGATTTAGGTGATTTTCAATATTCTCCATTATTAGTAGGTGATTATGAAGATAAAGAAGTAGTTATAACTGCTTATGTTAACGGGCAGGAAGTTAAACTATTTACTGGTTTGGTAGATAGTACGAGGTCTGATTATGATGGCGGTTATAGACTTACCATTTATGGATCAGATTACGGTAAGAAATTATTGAAACGAATGACTTTAATATCCGTTCAGGAAGCGGCTACCGCAAAAACCAGAGGAGCTATTATAAGATACCTGGCCAATCAGGCTGATATAACCAATATGGATGTACCGACTGGAAGTAAAACAGAAATTGACCATAGTTTTCAAGACCAATTTATCTGGGACATGATTCAAAAGGAAATGATGATTGAGGGTTGGGTAATAAGATTTGACGAAAATGGAAAAATGTTAGTTTATAAAAAAGTAATTAAGACTAACGAAACTTTATATCCTACTCCTGATTGGGAATATGGAGAGGATAAGTTTATATTGGTGGGATTAAATACCACGAGGGAAGGGATTATCAATCAAATCACTATATTAGGGGCAATATTTGAAGAAGAAACGATAACGGCAAATCCAGTTACTCCCGTAAAAGTTATACCAAATGAAAAAGTATATGAATATACAAATTATAGTTTTTCTCCATCGTTTACCGTAGGTGAAGTGATAACTGGTTGGAGTGAAGGTGATGCTGTTATTAAGGTTACTGCCTTTTATACAGGATATACAAAACCATTAGGATATCTTTTCCCTGTATCTCAGAATTATAAATTTAAAATTACTGGTTCTGATAGTGGGAAAATACAAGGTCTTTCATTTTCTGTTAGTGGTGGAGCTACAAAGGCA
>Ga0307376_10005310_pt1 | contig 11624 bp, 9 predicted proteins | sample TR2MG_FD_202536 | JGI IMG/M metagenome (GOLD analysis project Ga0307376, IMG submission 202536) | Soil microbial communities from Risofladan, Vaasa, Finland - TR-2 | ecosystem: Environmental > Terrestrial > Soil > Coastal area > Acid sulfate soil | place: Finland: Risofladan, Vaasa | collected... | reverse complement strand
GGACTACGGCCGCAAGGCTAAAACTCAAACGAATTGACGGGGGCCCGCACAAGCAGCGGAGCGTGTGGTTTAATTCGATGCTACACGAAGAACCTTACCTGGGTTTGACATGCAGGTAGTAGTGAAGCGAAAGCAGAACGACCCTTCGGGGAGCCTGCACAGGTGCTGCATGGCTGTCGTCAGCTCGTGCCGTGAGGTGTCGGGTTAAGTCCCGTAACGAGCGCAACCCTTACCCTTAGTTATACGTGTCTAAGGGGACTGCCCGGGACAACTGGGAGGAAGGTGGGGATGACGTCAAGTCAGCATGGCCTTTATGTCCAGGGCTACACACACGCTACAATGGCCGGTACAATGGGTTGCCAAGCCGTGAGGCGGAGCCAATCCCCCAAAGCCGGTCTCAGTTCGGATTGCAGGCTGCAACTCGCCTGCATGAAGCTGGAGTTGCTAGTAACCGCGCGTCAGCAATAGTGCGGTGAATACGTTCCCGGGCCTTGTACACACCGCCCGTCACGTCATGGAAGCTGGCAACACCTGAAGCCGGTGGGCCAACCCGAAAGGGAGGCAGTCGTCGAAGGTGGGGCTGGTAACTGGGACGAAGTCGTAACAAGGTAGCTGTAGCGGAAGCTGCGGCTGGATCACCTCCTTTCTAGGGAGTACGGTCAAAGGCGGAAGTGGGCCTTGCCCGCCCGCTGGCGACCAAGTTTCACCCGAGTTCTGTTCCTTCCTGTCACTGCTCAGTTGTTAAGGGCCAGCCCTTTGCACACGGGCCTGTAGCTCAGTTGGTTAGAGCACTCCTCTGATAAGGGAGTGGTCCCTGGTTCGAGTCCAGGCAGGCCCACCACATCTGGGGATGTAGCTCAGATGGGAGAGCGCCTCCCTTGCACGGAGGAGGCCAGGGGTTCGAGTCCCCTCATCTCCACCAAGAGGCGCTTGACAGAAAAGGTCGTTTGAGGTATACTGACCGCCTACATTTGGGAGAATATTTAATCTATATGCGAAAGGCTTGCTCTCAGGCCGGAACAGAATAGTGTAGCGACTGTGACATATCTGGGGCGGTTGACACGGCCTGGAGGATATGCCAGGCCGTTTCGCTGTCTGGGGGTTGACGGTTGGTCTTTGGGCGATTAGCCAGACAAGGTTGGTCTCCAAAGACTAGCTGTCAAAGGCTAGGATGGCACATTAAAAACTGAACAGAACGCGAAAACTTCAATTTCTCCGCATCACGATGTTAAGCTACTAAGGGCGTACGGTGGATGCCTTGGCGCCAGGAGCCGAAGAAGGGCGTGGTACACTGCGATAAGCCTCGGGGAGCCGTGTGCAGGCGTTATATCCGGGGATACCCGAATAGGGAAACCTGCCTGGGGTGGGCAACCTTGCCCAGGCACCGCCCGCTGAACACATAGGCGGGTCGGGGGGAACGGGGGGAACTGAAACATCTTAGTACCCCCAGGAAAAGAGAGCATTCCCTGAGTAGTGGCGAGCGAAAGGGGAGTAGCCCAAACTGATGTCACTCAGTGGCGTGCAGGCCTATGTGGCATTGGGGTTGTAAGGCCCGGCTTGGGTGCTGCACAGACCCAAAGGAGTTACAAATCTGGCTGTTAGCTGAATTCTACAGGAAAGGGAAACCATAGAGGGTGACAGTCCCGTAAGCAAAAGCGGACCAGACTCCTGCCGGTGACCTTGAGTACCACGGGACACGGGAAATCCTGTGGGAAGCAGGGAGGACCACCTCCCAAGGCTAAATACTTCCTGGCGACCGATAGCGTACAAGTACCGTGAGGGAAAGGTGAAAAGATCCCCGGTGAGGGAAGTGAAATAGAACCTGAAACCGTATGCCTACAAGCGGTCGGAGCACTATGGCGTCTCTTAATACCAATGGGCTGGGGCTCCCCCTTCGGGGGTTGAGTGTGAGGCCCAAAGGTCAGCCCCCTTCGGGGGTGCTGGGAGCGCAAGGTGTGACGGCGTGCCTTTTGGAGAATGAGCCGGCGAGTTACTCTCTGTCGCTAGGTTAAGGCAGTTACAGCCGGAGCCGTAGCGAAAGCGAGTCTGAATAGGGCGCAAGAGTGGCAGGGAGTAGACACGAAACCAGGTGAGCTACCCATGGCCAGGCTGAAGCGAGGCTAACCCCTCGTGGAGGGCCGAACCTTTCGCTGTTGCAAAAGCGTGGGATGAGCTGTGGGTAGAGGTGATATGCCAAACGAACTTGGAGATAGCTTGTTCTCCCCGAAATAGCTTTAGGGCTAGCCTCGCGCGTTAAGTACCGGAGGTAGAGCACTGGATGGGCTAGGGGGCGTAAAGCTTACCAAACCCAACCAAACTCCGAATGCCGGTACTCTATAGCGCGGGAGTCGGACTACGGGAGATGAGTTTCGTAGTCGAGAGGGAAAGAGCCCAGACCGACGGCTAAGGTCCCCAAGTTCAGGCTAAGTGGGAAACGAGGTGGGATTGCACGGACAGCCAGGAGGTTGGCCTAGAAGCAGCCATCCTTTAAAGAGTGCGTAACAGCTCACTGGTCAAGCGGTCCTGCACGGAAAATATAACGGGGCTTAAGCCTGACACCGAAGCCACGGACCTCCGCGTCAGCGGAGGTGGTAGGGGAGCGTTCTGCAGGCAGAGAAGCCGTACTGTAAGGAGCGGTGGAGCGTGCAGAAGTGAGAATGCCGGCATGAGTAGCGTAAAACACGTGAGAACCGTGTTCGCCGTAAGTCTAAGGTTTCCGACGGAAGGTCAATCCGCGTCGGGTTAGTCGGGCCTAAGCTGAGGCCGAAAGGCGTAGGCGATGGACATCTGGTTAATATTCCAGAACCACCTGAGAGGAGCGATGAGGGGACGCAGCATGGTAGGCCAGCCCGTTATTGGATTCGGGTGCCAAGCCCGTAGGGCGATGATGGGAGTAGGAAAATCCGCTCCCGGAGCCTGAAAGGTGATGGCGGTGCCTTAGAGCCAGAAGTGGTCGAGCCAAGCTGTCAAGAAAAGCCTCTAAGCGATGAGTCTCGGGTGCCCGTACCGCAAACCGACACTGGTAGACGGGTAGAGAATACCAAGGCGAACGGGAGAACCCTCGTTAAGGAACTAGGCAAAATGACCCCGTAACTTCGGGAGAAGGGGTGCCCCAGTAGGGTGAAAGCATTATAGCTAGAGCCCGAGGGGGTCGCAGTGAAATGGCCCTGCCGACTGGTTACCAAAACCACAGGTCTCTGCTAACTCGCAAGAGGAAGTATAGGGGCTGACGCCTGCCCAGTGCCGGAAGGTTAAAGGGAAGGGTTAGGACGGACTTCGTTCGTTCAAAGCTCTGAACTGAAGCCCCGGTGAACGGCGGCCGTAACTATAACGGTCCTAAGGTAGCGAAATTCCTTGTCGGGTAAGTTCCGACCCGCACGAATGGCGTAACGAGTGGGGCACTGTCTCAACGAGGGACCCGGCGAAATTGAAGACGCGGTAAAGATGCCGTGTACCCGCAGCAGGACAAAAAGACCCCGTGGAGCTTTACTGCAGCTTGGTACTGAGTTAGGGCTTGGCCTGTGTAGGATAGGTGGGAGGCTATGAAGCTGGGGCGCCAGCCTCGGTGGAGCCGTCCTTGAAATACCACCCTGGTTAAGTCTTGGCCCTAACCCCTGGCCGTGATCCGGCAGGGGGACAGTGCCAGGTGGGCAGTTTGACTGGGGCGGTCGCCTGCGAAAAAGTAACGGAGGCGCCCAAAGGTTCCCTCAGGCGGAATGGAAACCCGCCGCAGAGTGTAAAGGCACAAGGGAGCTTGACTGCGAGACCTACAAGTCGAGCAGAGACGAAAGTCGGGCTTAGTGATCCCACGGTCCCGAGTGGAAGGGCCGTGGCTTACCGGATAAAAGCTACCCCGGGGATAACAGGCTAGTCTCCCCCAAGAGTTCACATCGACGGGGAGGCTCGGCACCTCGATGTCGGCTCGTCGCATCCTGGGGCTGAATACGGTCCCAAGGGTTGGGCTGTTCGCCCATTAAAGCGGCACGTGAGCTGGGTTCAGACCGTCGTGAGACAGGTCGGTCTCTATCCGCTGTGGGCGTAGGGGACTTGAGGGGAGCTGCTCTTAGTACGAGAGGACCAGAGTGGACAGACCTCTAGTGTGCCAGTTGTACCGCCAGGTGCATAGCTGGGTAGCTACGTCTGGCAGAGATAACCGCTGAAAGCATCTAAGTGGGAAACTCGCCCCAAGATGAGGTCCCCCACCGGATTAACCGGGTAAGACCACCGGAAGACTACCGGTTTGATAGGCGGGAGGTGTAAGCGCAGCAATGCGTTCAGCTAACCCGTACTAATGGTCGAGGGCTTAACTCGTGGTGTGGAGAACTTGGAGTTTTCGCGCTGTTCAGTTGACAAATGATATCGTTACAAGAGTCCCTTGGTGATTCTAGCGGCGGGGGTACACCCGGTCCCATCTCGAACCCGGCAGTTAAGCCCGCCAGCGCCGATGGTACTGGGGGGGGAACCCCCTGGGAGAGTAGGTCATTGCCAAGGGGCTTTTGTTTGTCCGCGACTTTCAACACCACACCAGTATACAATCAGCCCTGAGTGAACACTCAGGGCCGGATGGATTGGTGCTGGTGGGTAGTTCGACCAGCCCGCTCGTCGTGCGGACTCCCGCTACTCTGCTCCCTCTACTTTTCCTCTGCCGCTTCGCCCGCTTCTTCCCTCTTCTCACCCTCGTCGCTGGAGATGCCCTTCCGGAACTCTCGAATGCCCTCTCCGAGATCCTTGCCCAGCTTGCCCAGCCGTCCCACGCCGAAGATGAGCAGAACGATCACCAACACGATCACCAATTCTGGTAGACCAATTTTTGGCAGCATGCTGTTTCCTCCTTTAGGTTATACTTTCGATTATAGCACACCTTGCCGTAACTTCAACTGACTTGCTTTTCTCGGCCGACGGTGATAGACTATCAGGCGACTTTTAGAGGAGGCGACGATGGCAGTGCAGGCGTTGTATCGGAAGTGGAGACCCCGGACGTTCGACGAGGTGGTGGGGCAGGAACATGTCGTCCGCACGCTGCGCAATGCCCTCGCATCCGGACGCATCCATCACGCGTATCTCTTCGCCGGCCCCCGGGGCACCGGCAAGACGACGACGGCACGCCTGCTGGCCAAAGCGGTCAACTGCCTGGCCCCGGAGGGTGAGCGTCCCTGCAATACGTGTGCTATCTGCCAGGCAGTCAACGAGAAGCGGTTATTGGATCTGATCGAGATTGACGCCGCCTCAAACACCGGCGTGGACGATGTGCGAGAACTGCGAGAGCGGGTTGGCTTCCGGCCCAACGAAGCCCGCTACAAGGTCTACGTGATCGACGAGGTGCACATGCTCTCCAACGCCGCCTTCAATGCGCTGCTCAAGACGCTGGAGGAGCCCCCATCCCACGCCATCTTTGTGCTGGCGACGACCGAACCTCACAAGATCCCCGCCACGGTGCTCTCACGCTGCCAGCGCTTTGATTTCCGCCGCATCCCTGTCAGCCAGATCGTCGCCCGTCTGGAGTGGCTGATCGAGCAGGAGCATATCCAGGCTGACCGGGAGGCGCTGACGCTCATCGCCCGCCAGGCGACCGGCAGCATGCGCGATGCCGAGAGCCTGATCGATCAACTGGCTTCCTACGATGGGAAAGGCATCACGGTTGCGGAGGTGCGTGCAGCGCTGGGGGCGGGGGCCAGCGAGACAGTCATCCAGGTGACCGATGCGTTGGCCAGGGGCGATGTGGCGCAGGGGTTGGGTGCGATCAACACCGCCGTGGACGAGGGGGCCGACCCGCGGCAGTTCGCGCGCCAGATGGTGGAGCATTTGCGGGCGCTGCTCCTGATGCGGTTGGAGTCGGGCATCGTCCCGGCCCACGTCTCGGAAGACATGCGCCCGCGGTTGGAGGAACAGGCGGCTGCCTTTTCGCCCCGGATGCTGGCTCGAGCGGTGCGGCTCTTTAACCAGGCGGCCGCTGAGGCGAAGGGGGGCTGGCAGCCCCAGTTGCCGCTGGAGATGGCCTTTATCGAGGCCATGCTCCCGCCGGAGCCAGAAAGTGCTGGTCCCCGCGCACAATCGGCCCGGGACATCCCGCACACGCCGCCACCCGCCCGCCATGCGACGTCCTCACCTGCAAAGTCGAAACCTGCGCCCGCCCGTTCGGCGTCGACTGCCCCGTCCCCACCCACCACGAAGGTACAGGAGCTGGAACCGGCCTACAGCAGGCCAGCACCAGGCGATGGTTCGTTGACGCCTGAGACGTTGCGCAGCCGCTGGCCAGAGTTCCTGAACACCCTCCGCCCGCGCAACCTGTCGTTGGAGGCGTTGATGCGTTCGTGCGAGCCGGTGGCCGTCGAGGGAGACGTCGTCCTGCTGGGATTTACGCACAACTTTCACCGCGGCAAGGTGGAGGAGGAACACAACAAGCGCCTGGTCGAGGAGGTGCTGAGCAGCCTGGTCGGGCAGCAGTACCGCGTGCGGTGTGTCCTGGCTGGCCAGGGACGTGCCGCCACACCCCCTCAGCGCGCGCCGTCGGAGCCCGCGCCCGGGAAGGGTCCCCCGTCGGCGGAGCAGATCATGGCCGAGGATCCCGTCGTGCGTGCCGCGGTCGAGGACCTGGGTGCGCAGATTGTGCGGCAGCACGAATAGTCGAGGAGGCCACGTTGGGGAAGAGAAAGATCAAGCGAAAAGGTGGCCCGGCTGGTTCACAAAAGGGTGCGGCCGGGATGCTTCAACAGTTGCAGGGCTTGCAAGAAGACATGCTGAAAACACAGGATGAGGTCGCCGCGATGACCGTCACCGCGACGGCCGGCGGCGGTGCAGTGACGGCCGTCGTCACCGGCGAGCGACGGGTGCAGTCGCTCACCATCGCGCCGGAGGTCGTCGACCCCGAGGACGTGGAGATGCTGCAGGATCTCGTCATCGCCGCTGTCAACGAGGGGATGGAGCAGGTGGATCGGACGATGGCGGAGCGGATGTCGGCCTTGACCGACGGGCTCGGCATCCCCGGCTTGCTGTAGGTCAGGCGGGTTTCCCTGCCTGCCGGTTTGGGGGGTACGATGCAGACGACGCCTGCTTCGGTGACCCGGCTCATCGAGGAGCTTTCAGAGTTGCCGGGTATCGGGCGCAAGACCGCTGCCCGTCTCACGTTTTTCCTGTTGCGCAGCCAGTCGGGGCTGGCGGAGCGGCTGGCCGAGGCACTGCGTGAACTCAAGGAGCGGACACGCTTCTGTTCCACCTGTTACAACATCACCGAGCAAGATCCCTGCCCCATCTGCGCCGACCTGGAGCGCGACCGGAGCAGCATCTGCGTGGTCGAGGAACCGCTCGACGTGCTGGCGATCGAGCAGGCGGGCGCGTATGAAGGATTGTATCACGTCTTGCACGGCGTGCTGGCCCCCTCACAGGGAATTTTCGTCGAGGACCTGCGCATCGGCGAACTGGTGGCCCGCATCAGGGGCGGCGGCGTGGACGAGGTGATCCTGGCGACCAACCCGACGAGCGAGGGGGACTGGACAGCTTCCTACCTGATCACGCAGTTGCGCCCGCTGGGCGTGCGCGTCACCCGCCTGGGCCGGGGCCTGCCCGTGGGCGGCGACCTGGAGTACGCCGACGCCGTGACGCTCACGCGGGCACTGGAGGGGCGGGAGGAGATTTGACCCTGGTGCTTCCGACGTCACCACGAGAAAACAGGGATAACTGCTGTGCCTTGGAGGCTTTGGGGTTTGCTCCCAGCAGTGGGCACAAGAGTTGAAGACGCGTACGTGCCCCGTCATAATCCGCCAGGCTAGGGCAGCCGCTTTCTCTATGAGAGTCGGGTAAGGGTTATGGCCAAAGTAAGAACCCTGGATCGCTTGCAGAACGTACGTCAGCGACCCAGGGTTCGCCAAGTTGTCGTCGCCTTCGACGAAGAAACCTCCGTATGTCAAGACCATCCTGCGATTGATCTCTACGACTTCCTCAAACTCAAGGAACTTATGGGCACTAGTGCTTGGCGAGTTCGGCCCATATGTCGCCATGCTCTTTCAAGCTGTGTTCCAGGCTCGCGACAACTTCTGGCCGAGGAAGCCAATGCTGCTCATAGCGCATGGGGTCACTTCGCGCACCGGTCAAGGAGAACGGTTGGGCGAACATCTGCACTGTTTCAATCCAGTTTGCACCAAAGTCTGGTTGATCGTTTTGGTCGGGTCGCAGAGATCGCAGTTGGGGATTCACAGGTATCTCTACGAACCACTGTTCTGGGAAAAACTGGCCGGACGAATAGCCGCTGACCAAAAGTCCCAATACAGATACACAGACAGTCATTACCCTCTTCCCGATTCTATACTGTAAACCTAGCATAGCGTAGATTTGTACGAAAGTCAATCAGTTGCTTGTCTGCTGGCGATTGACCTCTTCGCAAAGTTGCATTATACTGAAGCTGCGTCAGACAAAGAGGAACGCTTCGCTCACCGGGCAGCCCTATGACCCTCGTCTACTTCGCCGTCGCATGGCTCGCAGGCATCGCGCTCGCCAGGGCAATCAGCCTGCCCTGGCAGGTGCTGCCCGTGTTGGGGCTGGCGGCGATCCTCGGCCTGTTATTGTGGCGGGACGATGCCCGCGTGCGGTGGGGGACGTCGTGCGCGCTGGTGCTGGCCCTGGGCGCAGGCCGTCTCCTCCTCGCCGTCCCCCACTTTGACGAAACCTCGCTCTCGACCTACAACGACGCCGGCTGGGTGACGCTCGAGGGCGTCGTCGTGGGAGAGCCGGACGAGCGGGAGCACCACACCAACCTGCGCGTGCAGGCCGAGCGGCTGGCGCTGCCCGATGGCACGGAACTGGAGGTCGACGGGCTGGTGCTGGTCCAGGCCGGCCGCTACCCCCAGCGCCGGTACGGCGATCGCGTGCTTGTCTCGGGGATGCTGGAGACGCCGCCCGTCTTTGAGGAATTCTCCTACCGCGAGTACCTGGCCCGCCAGGGTGTCCACTCACTGCTCCGGCGTGCGCAGGTCACGTTGCTGGCCGAGAAACAGGCGAACCCCCTCCTGTACCACCTTTTTACCTTCAAGCGGTACGCCCAATCCACGATCGCCAGTATCTTGCCGGAGCCGCAGGCGGCGTTGCTGACCGGCATCCTGCTGGGTGTCGAGACAGGCATCCCGGACGAGCTGATGGACGACTTTTCCGCCACCGGCACGACCCACATCATCGCGATATCCGGCTTCAACGTCACGATCATCAGCGGCATCTTCGCCGGGCTGGCGCGGCGGCTGTTCGGCCAGCGCCGGGCGGTCTGGGTTGCTGTCGCGGGCGTCGTGGTCTACACGATATTCGTCGGGGCCTCGGCGGCGGTGGTGCGAGCGGCGTTGATGGGGGTGCTGTATCTGTGGGCCCGGCACCTGGGACGGGCCTCCTTCGCCCCGGTCTCGCTCGCCGCAGCGACGGTCGTGATGACGGCGCTGAACCCCTACACGCTGTGGGACGCGGGCTTCCAGCTCAGCGCCGCCGCTACAGCAGGGCTGGTGCTTTTCACAGAGCCGCTGGAGCAAAGCTTCGAGCGGGCGCTGGTGCGCGTCACGTCCGCCGAGCGCGCGCAAAAGATCGTGGAAATAGTCAGCGAGGCATTCATCGTGACCCTGGCGGCCCAATTTACCACGCTGCCGATTCTCCTGCACCACTTTGGGCATCTGTCGTTCATCACGCTGCTGACGAACCTTTTGATTCTCCCGGTGCAATCCTACGTCATGATCTCTGGAGGAATCGCCCTGCTGCTGGGCCTGGTCGTCCGGCCGCTGGGGCAAGCCGTTGGGTGGATTGCCTGGGTCTTTCTCACCTATACGATCGAGATGGTGCGGCTGACGGCGCGGGTGCCCCTGGCCTCGGTGCCGGTGCGGATGGACGGCTGGATGGTGTTCGCGTACTATGCGCTCCTGGGCGGCCTCACCTGGTGGCTGGCGCAGTCGAGAGAGCGGCGGAGGGAATTGTGGGAGAAGCTGTTTCTCCGTGGTCTGGAGACGAAGGTTCTCGCTGGCGCGGCGGGCGTCCTGCTGATGTTGGGCTTCTTCGCCTGGCGGGGCTTGCCCGACGGCCGCCTTCACGTCGTGTTCCTCGACGTGGGAGAGGGGGACGCGATCTTTGTTCAGACCCCCTCCGGCCGGCAGGTGCTGGTGGACGGCGGACCCAGCGAGCGTGTGCTGCTCTCACAGTTGGGCCGCCACATGCCGTTCTGGGACCGCACGCTCGACGTGGTGCTGCTCACCCATCCGGATCTCGACCACATCACCGGGCTGGTGCCGGTGCTGGAGCGGTACCGGGTGGACACGGTGGTCTTTCGCCAATTGGAGGTCGAGTCCGCCACGTACGACTACTGGCAGCAGTTGCTGGAGGCGGAGGGGGCGACGGTCTACCGGGGCGAGGCGGGGCTGCGGCTGGCGCTCGACGAAGGGCTGGATATGGTCGTGCTGCACCCGGGGGCGGAACTGGTCAGCGGGGAGGGAGGAAACGCCAACAACAACTCGGTCGTGACCCGGCTCACCTACGGGCAGGTGTCGGTGCTGCTGACGGGAGACATTGAGGCGGAAGTGGAGCACCGGTTGGTGGCGGAGGGGGCGACGCTGGCGAGCACGGTGCTGAAGGCGGCGCACCACGGGAGCTGCACTTCGAGCACACAGGAGTTTCTGGAGGCGGTGGACCCGGAGGCGGTGGTCGTCAGCGTCGGGGAAGACAACGACTTTGGGCATCCCTGTGCCGGGGTGCTGGAGCGGCTGGAAGAGATGAAGGTCTATCGCACCGACGAGCACGGCGCGGTCGAGATCCTCACCGACGGGACCCAGGCGTGGGTGGAGACGGAGCGGTAGCCGCAAGGGGGGCGTCAGGCGTTCATCAGGTCCCCCAGCGTGATCTGCCGCAGTTGCGCATTGCCCAGTGCGATCTGAAGGTCCATCAGCGTCTCTTGCAGGCGTTGCCCACTCTTCAAGGTCACACCCGGCCTGACCAGATCCTCGGGGCTCTCTCCGAGGAATTGACTCACGCTCTGATCGGCAAACGGTTCGAGCGACGACGGGCTGACCCGCAGGCGTGTCACCAGCCGGGCCTTGGCTTGAAACTCCCGCAGCTTGATCGCTGGGATATTCCCGATGCGGCGCCTGGGGTCGATCCCAACCAGGTCACCCAGCGAGCGGATGCCGTTGTCACTCAGCCCGCTCGCGTACGCCTCCCCCACGCCGTCGATGCTGCTCACCGGGAGGGCAGCCCCGAACCCGCCACCTTTTCCTCCGGCTGAACGGCGCCGCTGGCAAACGTCAGGCGCAGCTTGCGCTCCAGTGTGTCGCCGGGCGACAGGTCAATCCGGGGGTGGATCACGTAATCAATCATGAAGCCGCTGTCCGGCGCTCCCGTCGCATCGCCGCCGAACAGGCCGAACTCGCGCAGCGACTGAAAGCCGTTCGACACCAGGTCTTCTCCCTTGAACTCGGCTGTGATCTCCAGGCAATTCGTGGGCACATCGCTCTCCTGGTCCGCGTCGTCGAGATAGACGATCTGTTCCGGGGTGAGCGCCTGGCGGGCAATCTCCGCCGCCAGATGGGTGTCGTCCGGGCGCGGGCTGGGGCACAGCGCGTCCCAGTCCTTCTCGCCCCGGCCAACGGCCCAGTAGAGGATGCCCTGCAGGG
>Ga0307376_10005307_pt1 | contig 11625 bp, 8 predicted proteins | sample TR2MG_FD_202536 | JGI IMG/M metagenome (GOLD analysis project Ga0307376, IMG submission 202536) | Soil microbial communities from Risofladan, Vaasa, Finland - TR-2 | ecosystem: Environmental > Terrestrial > Soil > Coastal area > Acid sulfate soil | place: Finland: Risofladan, Vaasa | collected... | reverse complement strand
TGCGTTTTTTCAAAAAGCAAAATGAGCAAGAATTTACAAACGGGACTGATTGCGTGTTAGTTACAGGGGTGGTGGCAAAAAATAATGGGGAAAACTACGTATTAAATATTCCGTGATTATCTATGTTTATTATATTAGCACTGATTAAATCAATTTCATCGCTACTTAATCCGTTTTCAATTTCATCGTCAGTGACTAAAACTTTTTCAATCTTAACTACACCTGAAAATGGACTTTCAGTATATTTCACGTCTCTGATACGAAGGTACCAAATGCAAAAATGAACTTCTGTTGAAACAATATCTGTTTGATACATAAATGCAGGTGTTCTATGATACAAAGGCAATTTTGCTATTTTTGTTGCATTGCTTTTCCCACTTTTATCTTTAGAAAGTTCTGGATTAAAATGTTTAGAAAGTCCAATAACACAACGATAATTAGATTTTATTTTTGAAAGTTCGCGAAAATCACCTGATTTCATGGGTTTATATTGAAGCGAACCATCTTTTATTAAATAGTTGTCTTGGTTTAACAAATTTTTCTTGACCAGTTCAGCAACAATTTTTTTTTCGCATTCAGTCATTTCATCCTGAATTTTAGCAATACCTAAATTCTCAAACTTTTCGCCTAGATCAAGTGCCTTTGAAGCATATGCAAGTATTTTTGAAAACTTTAAATTGTATTGCTGTAATTTTGGAATATTATTAATCTTTTGGGTTATTGCATTAAAAAATTGTTCGGAATTTTTTCCATCTTTGTCGGCTTCACTTGGCAGTGACAAAACAAGGTTATGCTCTAATATTGTTTTTTTAAAAGTTGACGGGCTTTGTCGTTCACAGCATGCCACTCCAATTTGTCCGCCAATAATGGGAAATATTTTTTTACCTAATTCAATGTCATCAATTTTATAGATTCTACGGGAACCGTCGAGAAAATAGCGAAATAATGGTTTGTTCCCTTCGATTTGTTTTGCTGTTTTAGAAATGTCTTTAATTGCTTTTAAACTTGTGTCAGTTTCTCCGTATCTATCTCGCTGCAATGTGTATGCGTGGCTTTCTTCATAATTTACAGATGGAACTTCTCTTTCATCTACGCAAAATTTATAAGACCTGTAGCAAGTGCCTCCAACTAGTTCTTCTATAAAGGGTATTATTTTATCCATCTATAAACAATTAAAACATTAAACTACAAATGTATGAAAAAGCGTATGTAAAATTGCACTCTTTGGCAAGCTTTGGTTTGTGGGTTGGCTTGTGTGGCTTGCCAATGTGTGCAATGTGCGGCGGCTCTTTAAAAACAAAAATGTGTGTCGGCAAAAAATAAAACTTTATCGGGTCGGCTGGTGTGGCAAGCAGTCATTCCGATTCGTCTTGACTCTCTGTCTTTATATGTTGTCATGTCATGTTTCATTGTGTCGCTGTCTTTTTTTTGGCTTGTTGCACAACGATTGTGTAAATGCCATAGTGGCGTTTATTTTTGACTTAGGGGTGTGACCATTTTTATCAGTTCAATCAAGTAGCAATATACCAAAAAAATGAATATCATTTACCGGCATACCAATATGGTTATCCGGAATATATGTTCGAATTGGTTATAATAACAAAATTGGTATGAAGAAATCCGTGACCATTTATACCAAGACTTTGGAAACATAATTGTAATATTGTGAAAGCAATACCTATAACGAATATTTCATGATTTTTAGGAGTTTCATATCCGGATGAATACTTATATTGATTTCTCATTCAATTCAAAAACATCATAAAATCACATAAACTTAATGAGCGAAGACCATAAACGACAACTCAACCAACAACTTTGGAACATAGCAAACACCCTGCGTGGCAAAATGGATGCGGATGAATTCCGTGATTATATTCTGGGATTCATTTTCTACAAGTACCTGTCGGAAAAAATGAAAATCTATGCCAATGTAATTCTGAAAGAAGATAAAATGGTTTACCTGGATATCAACGAAAGTACCGATAGGGGCAAAGAATATCTGGAAGCCATCAGGGAGGAATCATTGGAAAAACTTGGTTATTTTCTCAAACCATCGGAATTGTTCGGTCAACTGGCAAAGCGTGGAAATGGCAATGGCAAAACTGAAAGCAATTTTATCATAGAAGACCTTCAAGTCATTCTGAACAACATTCAACTCAGTACAATGGGTACTGAAAGCGAAGAGGACTTTGACCATTTGTTCGAAGATTTGGATTTGAACAGTACCAAACTGGGTAAGACCGTAGAGCAGCGTAATGAAGTCATTGCAAAGGTTCTATCTCATCTCGACAAGATTGATTTTCAACTTGAACACTCTGAACTCGATGTATTAGGTGATGCATATGAATATCTGATTGGTCAGTTTGCCAGTGGTGCCGGCAAAAAGGCTGGTGAGTTCTACACTCCTCAGCAGGCATCAAAGATTTTGGCAAGAATAGTTACACTCGGCAAAACCAGAATAAAATCAGCCTATGACCCCACAGCAGGGTCTGGGTCACTTATTCTAAGGATTGGGAAAGAGTGTGAAGTACTGAACTTCTATGGTCAGGAACAAAACCGAACTACCTACAATCTTTGCCGAATGAATATGATATTGCACGGTATTCACTATTCCCGATTCGATATCAAACTGGAAGACACTCTTGAATACCCACAACATAACAAATTGGATGCAGAGGCAGTGGTTGCCAATCCACCATTCTCCGCACAATGGAGTGCCAACCAACTGCTTATGACAGATGACCGTTTCAGTGAATACGGAAAACTTGCACCAAAATCCAAGGCGGATTTTGCCTTTATTCAGCACATGATATATAATCTGGCAGAAAATGGTGTTATGGCTGTTGTAATGCCCCACGGAGTGCTTTTCAGGGGTGCTTCTGAAGGACACATCAGAAAGTATTTGATTCAGGAAAAAAACTATCTGGATGCCGTTATAGGACTCCCGGCAAACATCTTTTTTGGCACGAGCATCCCAACATGTATTCTGGTATTCAAAAAATGCCGTGAGCAACCAGATGATATCCTGTTTATTGATGCCAGTCAGCACTTTGAAAAGGTAAAAACACAGAATCATTTACAGGATACTGATGTTGACCGTATAATTGATACATACAGCCAGAGAATCACAATTGACAAGTACAGTTATGTAGCGGGTATGGATGAGGTCAGGGAGAATGATTATAATCTGAACATACCACGTTATGTGGACACATTTGAAGAAGAGGTAGCCATTGATATCGATTCAGTTTCAAACGAATTGAAGACTTTGGAAAACCATATTAAGGTGACTGATGAAACCATTGCTGATTTCTGTAATGACCTGGGCATTGTGTCTCCATTTTAAGAAACTGATTTTGAACAGATTCCAGAACAAATACAGGATACCGACATCACGGCTGCAGACATGGGATTACAGCCGTAACGGATCCTATTTTGTTACAATATGCACCCACCAGCGTGTTTGTTATTTTGGCCGGATAGAATCAGGTATTATGCATTTATCGGAATTAGGATTTATGGCAGAGAAATTTTGGCTGGAGATCCCTGAACATTTCCCATTTGTTGAATTATCAGATTTTGTGGTAATGCCTAACCATGTTCATGGCATAATAATTATCAATAAAACAGACGACCGTTTCAAAATGAACAATGAAACCAATATCGTTGATAATGGGAATATTGTGGGGAATGATGGCGATGGCGGTTTCGATGGTAATGGTGGATATGGTGAAAACGGTGGGAACGGTGGAAACGGTGGGAACGGTGGGAACGGTGGAAACGTTGGGAACGTTGGGAACGTTGGGAACGTTGGGAACGTTGTAGAGACGCAAAATTTTGCGTCTCTACAACAATCACCACAACAATTTCGTGCCACACAAACCGGATCAAACAAAAACCGTTTTGGTCCCCAATCACAAAACCTGGCATCTGTCATCAGGGGATATAAAATCGGCGTAACAAAAAATTCACGCCTCATAACCCCCGGTTTTCAATGGCAACCGCGTTATCACGATCATATTATCCGCGATACCCTGTCATTTGAACGAATACAGAATTACATTAAAAACAACCCGGTAAATTGGAAAGAAGACAAATTCTATGAATAATCAAAACCAGAACATACCGAAATTGCGTTTCTCTGATTTTATTGGGGAATGGGAGAAGAAGAGGTTGGGAGATATTTGTGATATTCTGATGGGTCAATCCCCTAATGGAGACTCATATAATACTGAAGGCATTGGAGTGCCTTTAATTAATGGACCAGTTGAATTTACTGAAAAATATCCCATTAAAATTAAATGGACTTCAAATCCGACAAAGTATTGCCAAGACGGAGATGTGTTGTTTTGTGTTAGAGGTAGTACAACAGGGAGAATGAACATTGCCAATGACAAATATTGCATAGGTAGAGGTGTTGCAGCAATTCGGGCAAATTCGAAAAGCACTTCTCCTTTTGTTGAGTTAATATTAATAAATAATCTCGTTAAAATATTGTCCTATACGACAGGTTCAACATTTCAAAATATTGACAGTAAATCATTAAAAGAATATCAATTTAATATCCCCACCCTACCCGAACAACAAAAAATCGCTTCCTTTTTCACCACCATTGACCAGAAAATCTCCCAACTCAAGCAAAAGCTTACTCTGCTGAAACAATACAAAAAAGGGGTAATGCAAAAAATCTTTTCTCAGGAACCCGAGGAACGAGGCTCGCGAACACCATCAAAAAATAATAATGCTTGTGAGCAAATCAGGTTCAAAGATGATAACGGGTATGAGTTTCCGAAGTGGGAGACGAAGAAGTTGGGGGAGTTAGATATTTACATATCAGATGGTAATTATGGAGAATTATATCCTCGTGCAGACCAAATGGTTTCTCAAGGTGTACCATTTATCAGAGCGAATAATATTAAAAACTTAAAATTATCAATGGATGATATGAAGTTTATTGATAGTGAGCATCATAAAATTTTAACAAGTGGTCATCTTAAAACTGGAGATATTTTAGTAACAACAAGAGGGGATATTGGAATGTTAGCGTATGTAGATGAAGAGTTTAATAATGCCAACATAAATGCCCAGATATGTTTATTAAGAGTGAACTCTTCATTGAATGCAGAATATTTGTTGAATTTTTTGAGTTCAAGATGGGGTATAGTACAATTTAAATCACTTCAAACAGGCTCGGCATTAAAACAATTACCAAAATCTAATCTATCAAAAATATTAATTAATCTTCCTTGCATCAAAGAACAAACCAAAATCGCTGATTTTCTATCTGGCATTAATGATAAAATCAATCATACCCATAAGCAGATTGAAAAGGCAGAGACATGGAAGAAAGGATTGTTGCAACAAATGTTTGTTTAACTGCCTGATATTTAAAATATATGCTTACGAATATCCGAAAATTGCTTAAAATATTTGTACAATCAAATAATTTCTTTATTTTTGTATTAACAGTACCCGTTTTGCATACCATAAGAACTGCATGCGGGTCATTTTTTTTATATAGATATGCCAAATAAGTCCTCTTATACCATATCTGACCAAATACAGTTGCTCAAATTGAGGGGCATGCTCTTCAGGGATGAAACACAGGCTGCATTTTATCTTAAAAGTATAAGCTATTACCGTTTAAAGGGTTATTGGTGGGATATGCAATCCGATTATACCCTACATACACTTAAACCAAACACATATTTTGATGACATAGTTGACAGATACAATTTCGACCGCCATTTGAGACTTATTTTGTTCGATGCCATCGAAACCATTGAAATTGCACTGCGTACAAAGATGATATACCACCTGTCTATCAGTTATGGCGGTTTGTGGTATTTAGACCCCTCATTGTTCGAGAATACAACCATTACGCTGAATGATGGGACGGTTAAAACCATACATCAAAACACGGTGGATGAATTGAAGAAAGAATTTGGCCGAAGTCAGGAAAGTTTTATCAAAGACCATCGCTTTCGTTACCCCAATCAGGATGCAGACGCATGGAAAACCTTTGAAGTGGCTTCAATGGGGACGCTTTCAAAATTCTATAAAAACCTGAAACACCAATTACCTGAAAAAGCCACCATTGCAAATGAATTTGGACTCAATCTCCATAGCGAACTTTCAAGTTGGTTGGAAGCAATAACCTATGTCAGGAACATCATTGCTCACCATTCTCGTTTATGGAGCAGAAATATGGTAAAAAAACCAACAGACCAGTTAACAAATCCAATTGGTCAATGGTTTACGAATCAACTGACACAAGTACAAACCAAAAAACCATTTCTAATTATTTCGAGCATGTTATATATATGCAATATGGTAGCTCCTTCACACCAGATAAAATCTAAAATTCTTGACCTTATTAATTCACACCCTCAAATTCCAGTCTATAAACTCGGATTTTTAAATAATTGGCAGAATGAACCCCTTTGGCAGTAAATCATGGCAAAGCAACCCGAACTGATACTGGAAGAACAACTGATTGCAAAACTGCAAGAACTGGGATATGAATTGGTGGAAATCCGAAATGAAACGGAATTAATTGCCAATCTCAAATCACAATTAGAGAAACACAACGACATCAGGTTCTCTGACAAAGAATTTGAAAAGGTATTGAATATCCTCAGTAAAGGTTCGGTTTTCGAGAAAGCCAAAACACTCAGAGAAAAACAACACGTTATCCGGGATAACGGTGAAAATCTGTATTTCGAATTCATCAACATTGAACACTGGTGTCAGAATCAGTTTCAGGTCACTCATCAGGTTGCCATGGAAGGCAAATACAAAAACAGATATGATGTAACAATACTTATTAATGGTCTGCCTCTCGTACAGATAGAATTAAAACGCAGAGGACTTGAACTCAAGGAAGCATTCAACCAGATAAACCGTTATCAACGTCATTCATTCGGTGCAAGTCAGGCATTGTTTCAATACATCCAGATTTTCGTAATCAGCAATGGAGTAAACACGAAATATTACGCTAATAACCGCTATCAGTCATTTAAACAGACATTTTTCTGGACAGACAAAGAAAACCAACGTCTGACCAATATATTAAACGGTTTTGCATCGGACTTCTTAGAACCCTGCCATATCAGTAAAATGATTTGCAAATACATAGTGCTGAACGAAGCCTATAAGATATTAATGGTGCTCAGACCCTATCAATATTACGCAGTGGAAGCACTGGTTGACAGGGTTATACAGAGTCGCAAGAATGGCTATATCTGGCACACAACAGGGTCTGGGAAAACCCTGACCAGTTTCAAAGCAAGTCAGATACTTACCCTGTTGCCCAAAATAAAAAAAGTAGTATTCGTGGTTGACCGCAGAGATTTAGATTATCAGACCACCAAGGAGTTTAATAGTTTCAGCAAAGGAAGTGTTGACGGCACGGATAATACCAGGCAGTTGGTAAAGCAGTTTGCAGATGACACCAAGCTAATTGTAACGACCATTCAGAAACTCAATACAGCTATCAGCAAAAGGCAGTATCTGGGAAGAATGCTGAAATTGCAGGAAGAACGCATAGTGTTTATTTTCGATGAATGCCATCGTTCACAGTTTGGAGAGACCCATCATCGTATCACGAACTTCTTCAGGAATATTCAGATGTTCGGATTCACTGGTACACCCATATTTGTGGATAATGCCGTTAAAAACGTCCTGGGCAAGAGAACCACTATGGAACTCTTTGGAGAATGCCTGCATAAATACGTTATTACCGATGCCATAAGAGACGAAAACGTGCTGAAATTCAGTGTCGAATACGTGGGAAAATATAAGAAGAAAGATAGTGCCACTGAAATCGATATAGAAGTTGAAGACATAGACATCAGGGAATTAATGGACTCACCTGTGAGGCTGGAGAAAATCGTTGATTACATCATCGCCCACCATGGTAGAAAAACACACAACAAAGAATTTACCGGAATGTTTTGTGTTAGCAGTATTGAAACCCTCATTAAGTATTACGAGATTTTTCAGCATAAAAAGATTGAAGGGCAGCATGACTTAAAGATTGCCACGATTTTCAGTTATACAGCCAATGAGGATGATGCAGATGCAAACGGATTTATACCTGAAGAACTGTCGATAGCCGCAGAACCTGATTTTGCTTATGCCACTAATCCGCATACCCGTGAAAAATTGGACAAATTCATTGAGCATTATAACCAGATGTTTGGTTCGGCATATTCAACCAAGGATAGCCAGAGTTTTTACAATTATTACAACGATATAAGCAAAAAGGTCAAAGAGCGTAAGATTGATATCCTATTGGTAGTAAATATGTATCTCACAGGCTTCGACAGTCCACCATTGAATACATTATATGTAGATAAAAACCTCAAATATCACGGACTTATACAAGCCTATTCCAGAACCAACCGCATTCTAAATGAACTGAAATCACAGGGCAATATTGTTGTTTTCCGTAACCTTAAATCCGCCACTGATGAGGCAATAACGCTTTTCAGTAACAAAGATGCCATTGAGGTAATCATTATGAAGCCATATGAGGATTACGTTAAGGCATTCAACGAAGCGTTCGAGCAACTATTGATAATTACTCCCAGTGTTGATAGTGTGAATGACCTTAACACTGAAGATGAAGAACTATTGTTTATCAAAGCATTCCGGGATTTGATGCGAATAAAGAATGTCCTTACATCATTTTCTGATTTCCTTTGGGGTGATTTATCAATGAATGAGCAGCTCTTTGAAGACTATAAGAGCAAGTATCTGGACTTGTATGATAAGGTAAAAGGTGACCATGAAAAAGAGAAGGTCAGTATTCTGGAAGATGTGGACTTTGAACTGGAACTCATACACCGTGATGAAATAAATGTGAGTTATATCATTCAACTTCTTATTAAACTCAAAGCCAATGTTAAAAAGGATGCCCGGCAAGTTGAAAAAGAAATTTTTAATCTCCTGAATACCGAAACACAATTACGAAGCAAGAAGGAACTCATTGAGAGATTTATTCATGAGAATATGCCAATAATTTTGAATACAGATGATATTCCACAAGAGTTTGAAAAATTCTGGAATACCGAGCAGGAGAAGGCATTCCTGCAACTCGTGCAAAATGAAAATCTCAGCAGAGAAAGAACACAAGCACTGATTGAAAACTACCTGTATTCAGAAAAAGAACCCATGAGGGATAATATATTGGAACTACTTGATGGTGAAAAGCCAACATTGTTGCAACGTAAGAAAATTGGCGACAGGATATTAAGCAAGATTATTGATTTTGTTGAGACCTTCATCAATGGGATATCAGGGTAGGAGAATATCAAAAAGCAAACACACGATAAATAAGAATGCGATGAAAATAGATAATATCTGAGGTAAATTTTTCTATCTTTATCCAAAGCAATGAATTTTAGCGTATAATTTAATCTACAATCCATTACAAATATATTGAAATAAGTTATAAGTGCCTGGAGTTTGGAGTGCCTAAAATGTCTAAAGTTAATGTTTACGAAAAATGTCTGTTTAATTCAATTGCGATATGAAAACCAAAGATGAAATTGTTAATAACTGGCTTCCCCGATATACCGGGAAATCGCTCGACAGTTTTGGCAAATACTTTCTACTGACTAATTATCTTTATTATGTCGAACTATTTGCGAAGTGGAATAATGTTGAAGTTGAAGGGAAAGATAAAAATATGCCCAGCGCCACTGCCGGTGGAATAACAATTATTAACTTTGGAATGGGGAGTCCCAATGCAGCTACTATTATGGATCTTTTGAGTGCGGTAGATCCAAATGCCGTTTTGTTCCTGGGTAAATGTGGAGGGCTTAAAAAGAAGAATACATTAGGCGATCTAATACTCCCAATCGCAGCTATAAGAAGCGATGGTACGTCCAATGATTATCTGCCGATAGAGATTCCTGCACTACCTGCTTTTAAGTTGCAGAGCGCTATATCTGCTACAATTACAAAATATAATCTGGAATACTGGACAGGTACAGTATATACAACCAACAGAAGGGTTTGGGAATACGACGACAGATTTAAAAAATACCTTGTTAAGACCCGTGCTATGGCTATTGATATGGAGACTGCAACAATTTTCACAGTTGGTTTTGCAAATGAAATACCTACAGGGGCACTGCTTCTTGTCTCTGACCAACCAATGATTTCAACCGGTATCAAAACCGAAGTCACCGATCTTTTAGTTACAAATGAATATGCGGAAATGCATCTTAAAATAGGAATAGACTCTCTCAGGGAGATTATAACAAACGGTGTATCTGTTAAACATCTAAAATTCTAATAATGGCAGTCACCTACGAGGAAATAATCTCCGATCTGAAAAAACGTATATTTAAACCTGTATACTTTCTTGCCGGGGAAGAGCCTTATTATATAGATCTTATTATCAATTACATAGAAGACAAGGTTCTTCCGGAAGCAGAAAAAGCTTTTAACCAGATCATTCTATATGGAGATGATACAAATATTCCGGCAATTATCGACACAGCCAGGCGGTTTCCGATGATGGCCAGCCATCAGGTAGTCATAATTAAAGAAGCACAGTCATTAATAAAACTTGATGACCTTGCCATCTATCTTGATAACCCCCTTTTATCCACCATCCTGGTATTCAGTTATAAATATAAAACCCTCGACAAAAGAACCAAGCTATACAAAGGACTTGAAAAGGATGCTGTTTATTTTGAATCACCAAGAATTCGCGATTATCTGATTCCGGGATGGATTGAGAGATACCTGATGACAAAAGGTATTAAAACAGAACCCAGCGCGAGTGCAATGCTGACAGAATACCTTGGGACAGATCTGCATAAGATTGTTAATGAACTCGATAAACTTATTATTACTCTCCCTGCAAGTAAGCCTATCATTACAACTTCCCTTATTGAAAAGAATATCGGGATTAGTAAAGATTATAATAATTTTGAGTTACAAAAGGCAATAGGAGAAAAAAATATACTAAAAGCCAATATGATAGTTCATTATTTTGCCAATAATCCAAAAGACAACCCGATTACTCTTTCAATTGCATCGCTCTTCGGATTTTTCAGCAAGATCCTCACATATCATTATCTTACCGACAAGTCTAAAAATAATGTTGCAGCTTCATTGAAGGTTAATCCTTTTTTTGTCAGAGATTATGAAACATCAGCAGCAAAATACAATGTTTCAAAGACTGTACATATCATCGATATTCTGCGTACATATGATATGAAATCAAAGGGTTTTGGTGATCCGGGCACTGAACCAGGCGATCTGCTTAAGGAGTTGGTTTATAAGATACTGCATATTTAATTCATGTCAGGCGAATCGGGGAAGTCAGCCCACATCCTGTATTTATTTTTAAAGCTTCTCAAGACTCTTTTCCAGGTATCCTCTCCTCTGTTATTCATAATTATATCGGATTTCACCCTGGCAATGACCCATGAGTTTTCTTTAAGTTCCCGTTCAAGCTGATCGGCAGACCATCCAGAGTAACCAAGAAAGAACCTGATCTGTGACTGATCAATTTTTCCTGCTTTTATCAGCTCCTTGATAGTTTCAATATCTCCTCCCCAGAAAATATTTCCTTCTACAGGTAAACTATTAGGAATCATT